>Ga0209013_10001683_pt1 | contig 20331 bp, 20 predicted proteins | sample Cruoilmetagenom2_FD_187291 | JGI IMG/M metagenome (GOLD analysis project Ga0209013, IMG submission 187291) | Oil polluted marine microbial communities from Coal Oil Point, Santa Barbara, California, USA - Sample 2 (SPAdes) (version 2) | ecosystem: Environmental > Aquatic > Marine > Oil seeps ...
AATTGGAATTTTAATTGTAATATCCCTTGCATCTGAATCTGAATCTATAGGAACACTATACAAATATGGCTCAGCAGAACCATTGTGATACATATAAGCAGTTGTTGTATCAATATAACTTTTGAACAAAGCAGTAGGTATATTTCTATATATATAACCGTAAAAAGAATGAACATGATCTATTTTAATATCTGCATTAACACCATTATTATCAGATGTGCTAAAAGTTCTACTGAAATAACCTAACCTATTATTTCTAATATTATTCCAAGCAGACTCTCTAGTTTCATCAGTATCCCAAAATTCAACACCTTTTAGTGATGCAACTACTGAGCTTTTGTAAATTGCTCCAACCTTGACAGAGTCTATATTATTTATATTTGTTAGAGGCAAATTAGAATTTGCCTTACCAAAAACACCTTCACCAATAAGGTCAATTACTTGTGCATTAGAATAAAAAAAAGTAAATAATAAAAATACAAGAAAAAGTAATTCTTTTTTCATAACGAGGGGATTTAAAATTAGCAATTTAATGAATAAATATAAGGTAAAATGGTTACATAACAATGACTTATATATTATTTTTTTAAAATCTTGGAAACAAAAAACCCAAACTTGACCAAGTTTGGGTTGCTAGAATATATTTCAATATTAGTTATTTTACACCTATTTTTTTTAAAATAATTCCCATCAAACACCAATTTGTAAAAGCTGACTGCAAAAGATTTGCACCGACAAATGCCGTGAACCATAACCAATTTGGGTTGATGAAATGTGCTAATAATAAGCTTATTAAAATAAAGCTTCCTGCGATTGCATTAATATATTTATTTATCATTTTAATTTTTTTTAGTTATTTAATAATATTTTCTTGTTCTCGTTTGAGACAGGTGATTATCTGCCCTTTTAAGGAAGATTAAATTGTTCTTTCAATATCTAATACGGCAACATGTATATTTGACAATGTTTCTTGTTTATTATTAAATGAAGTAACCAGATCAAATACCAAATCCACGTTTTCTTTCTTTACAAAAGCATAAAAGAAAATGGCCTCTCCTTCATTCATTTGGTTGGCAAACCAATTTTCCTGCATACCCAGCTTTGAAGCATCTCTAAATCCTATAACGTCCTTATAGCTATATACTTTTACTTCTGCTTCTTTGAGAATGTCTTTGATTTCTTTTTTAAAGGCTTTAATGGATGTAATGATCAATAGTTTCATCTGTTTATTTTTTTATAAAGATAATATTTCAGAAGTTGCTGTTCTTAGAGTTTTAAAAAAATTATCAAATCTTTCACTCCCCGCAATGATGTTTTATATTTATTTATCTTCTAAAGAGATACTATCCTCTTTTAAGACAACTTCTTTTGTATTTATATATTTATTTTTTTCTATCATATAATAAAGCAAGGGAACAACAATTAATGTCAATACGGTAGAAACAATAGCTCCAGCAACTAAAGAAATTGCTAATCCTTGAAATATCGGATCAAATAAAATGATAGATGCTCCAATAACAACTGCACCTGTAGTTAATAGAATTGGTGTAGTACGTACTGCGCCTGCTTCAATAATAGCCTGTTTTAAGTCAATACCGTCATTTAATCGGATTTCAATAAAATCAATTATCAATATTGAATTACGAACCATTACTCCAGCTAGTGCAATCATTCCGATAAATGATGTTGCGGTAAAAAATGCTCCAAATAACCAGTGACCTAATACAATACCTATTAATGAAAGAGGAATTGCTGCCATCATTACTATTGGTGTTTTAAAATTCTGGAACCAACCTACAATTAGCATATAGATAATGACGATCACAACGATAAAGGCTACACCCAAATCTCTAAATACTTCTAAGGTAATTTGCCATTCCCCATCCCATTTTACTGTAAAATCATTTTCGTTAGTTGGTTGCTCCAAATACAGCTCATTTATCTTATAACCTTTTGGTAATTTAATTTTTTGAAGTTTTTCTTCCATTCCTAAAATTGCATATACAGGGCTTTCTAGAGCACCAGCCATATCTGCAGTAATATAAACTACACTTTTTTGGTCTTTGCGGTATATGGTTTTTTGTAATGTATCAGTTTTTACTTCAACTAAATCACTGATGGGGATAGTCATACCTCTACTTGATTTAATCTTTATATTTTTAATATCCTGTAAAGAACTTTTCTCACTGTCATCCAGCGATAATACAATTCCAATACTTTCGTTTGCAGATTCATCATATAAATTCGAAACTGGGAACTCTCTTAATATAGTTGTCAGAGCACCAACAATTTGTTGTGATACAACGCCATTAAGCATAGCTTTTTCTTTATCAACTTCCAATCTATATTCAGTTTGGTCGGCTTCAACCATCCAATCGATATCCACTATATCATCGGTATTCTCTAAAATTTCCTTTACCTGGTTTGCAACTTCTATTTGCTGTTCATAATCAGGGCCATAAACTTCTGCAACAATAGTTGAAAGTACTGGAGGTCCTGGTGGTACTTCAACAACTTTTACATTTGCACCATATTTTTTACCTATTCGCTGTAACTCAGGACGAACAGTTTTTGCAATATCATGACTTTGTAAACTTCTATCTTCTTTATGTGTTAGATTTACTTGAATATCAGCCATATTGCTTCCACCTCGTAAATCGTAATGACGTACTAATCCATTAAAAGTGATGGGTGCAGAAGTACCAATATAATTTTGATAATTAACCACTTCTGGTTCTTTAGCTAAGTATTGTGAAATTTCTTTGGTTATTAACGCAGTTCTTTCCAGGGTAGTACCTTCAGGCATATCGATTACTATCTGAAATTCATTCTTATTATCAAATGGCAACATTTTTACAGCAACCGATTTGGTGAAGAACATTAACATAGAACCAAGTAATAATACCATAGTGATACCTAAAAATACCCAACGTTTCTTAGAATTATTTAATAATGGTTCCTCTATTTTTTTATAAAATTTATAAATAAAACTTGACTCTAAACCTTCCTCTTCTTTATGTTCTTGGTTATCTTTTTCTCTTAACAAATGATATCCTAAATAAGGCGTAACGGTCAATGCTATAAATAAAGAGAGCAACATCGCTATGGAGGCACCAATTGGCATTGGACTCATATATGGTCCCATCATACCAGATACAAATGCCATAGGTAATATTGCTGCTATTACCGTAAATGTTGCTAAAATAGTTGGGTTACCAACTTCGTTAATGGCAAAAATAGCTGCTTGCTTAAATGGTAATCGCTTCATTTTAAAATGCCGATGCATATTTTCAGCAATAATTATACTATCATCAACTACGATACCAACTACAAATACTAAGGCAAAAAGAGTAATCCTGTTTAAAGTATAATCCAGCATGTAATAACTAAAAAGAGTCAATGCAAAGGTTAACGGAACAGAAAAGAAAACGACCAAACCACCTCGCCATCCCATGGCTAACATTACTAAAATAGTTACCGCTAAAATAGCAACACCTAGGTGTAATAATAATTCACCAACTTTATGAGATGCTGTTTCACCATAGTTTCGAGTAACTTCAATATGAACATCATCTGGAATTAAATTCTGTTTTAAGCTATTTACCTTATCTAAAATCTTCTCAGATATTTTCATAGCATCAGCACCTTTTACTTTCGCAACTGAAACCGTTACTGCCACATATTCTGAACGATGGTCATTATATTTTTCATTAGCTTGACCATAACCAAAGGAAACATAACTTTTTGGTGTTGATGGCCCATCTATTATGGCTGCAACTTGCTTTAAATATACTGGAAGGTCTTTATTGACACCAATAACTAAATTCTCTACATCCTCAACTGAAGCTAAAAATTTTCCTGTAGTTACTAAATATTCTGTATCATTTTTAACAAAGCTACCTGATTGTGATTGTTGATTATTAGCTTGAATCATTTTCATGATACCAATTGCATCAACACCATTTTCAGCCATTTTATCTTTGTCTAAAGATACTTTAACCACACGATTTCTACCGCCAACACTTTTAGTTATAGAAACATCTTTTATTTTTTCAATTTCATTTTTAAGCTCTCCAGCAATTTGTTTTAATTGAAAATCATCATAATTTTCACTCCAAAGAGTTATTCCTAACATCGGTACATCATCAATAGCACGTGTTTTTACCATTGGTTCGTATATGCCATTAACAAACATATCTCTATGCTTCATCAATTCATTATATAAGTTTACATAAGAGTTTTCTGTATCTTCTCCTACATAAAATTGTACAATGATCATAGCTTGCCCATTCATTGCCATAGAATGAACATGTTCAACACCTTTGATATCAGAAATAATTTTTTCTAAAGGTTTTACTACTCGATTTTCTACTTCTTTTGGACTTGCTCCCGGATATCCTACCATAACATCTGCCATGGGCACAATGATCTGAGGTTCTTCTTCTCTGGGGATTAAAAAAGAACTGTATACACCAATAATCATTAAAGCAACCATTAATAAAATAGTAAGCTTCGAGTTGATAAAGGCATTGGCTATTTTGCCTGAAATTCCATCGTTCATTTTTCTGTATTTTAATTCCCTCCTGCGGAGAGGTTAGGGGATGATTATCCCTAATTAAGTTTATTGAATTGTTATTTTTGCTCCATTGAATAATTTAGCATCGGCAGAGACTATATATTGCTCATCAGCATTTAAACCAGATAGTACTTCGATTTTATCTCCGTAGGTTTTTCCTAAGCGCAACCAGCGTAATAAGGCAGTATTTTGCTCACTTACCGTATAAACACCTTTTAAACCACCATTTTTTACTATCGCACTTGTTGAAATCAGAACAATTGAAGCTGTATTTTCTTTTTTCTCCACAGGAAATTGAACCGTGGCAAACATACCTGATAAAATATTAGCATCCGTTTTGGCTAATACTATTTTAACTAAATATTGACCACCAGTATTTTTTGCAGATGTACTTACTTCAGTAACCTGACCAGGTATCATTTTATTTATAGATTTTACCTGAACTTCTACTTTAGTACCTGATTTTATATGTGAAATATCACTTTCTGGGACCATAGCAGTTACTTCAAAATTTTTCGGAGACTCAACTGCGATCAATGGTACTCCAGGATTTGCCATATCACCAACTTCTATAAATTTATTGATTACGACTCCATTAAAAGGAGATCTAATATCAACATAAGCAAATTGAGCATCAATTTCATTTTTCATTTGATTGGCAGCTTCTAAACCTGCTTTTGACATCTCGTAATGAGCTGTCATATCATCCATTTCTTTTTGTGATGCACTATTTTCGTTATATAAATTTTTAAAACGATTGTAATCTTTTTCAGCAATATTAAAAGCGGCAGTTGCTTTGGTTATATTAGCATTAATTTGAGCGCGTTTAGCCTGTAAATCAGCATTGTTAATTGAGATCAGTAGTTGTCCTTTTCTAACCTTATCACCAACTTTTACATAGACTTTATTTACATACCCCATCATTCTAGTACTTAAATTCGCGCTATTGGTTGCTTCTATTTTACCACTTGCTGTTACAAATGGATTATCATTATCCGCCTGTAAATCACTTATTTTTACAGCAACCGGATCCATACTTTCAACTGTTGATGTTTTATGATCACCACCACAACTTACTACTAGAAATGATAAGGCAATTATGGCTATTAAATATTTATTGTTTTTCATTTTTTTACTCTTTAGTTAAAAATTTAAGATATGCTAATGTGTAGTTATAATTAAAAATGGCTTGATAATAGCCTAATTCTTTTTCCTGGTATTGTGTTTCAACGAACAAAAGATCAGTTGTTTTTTCTAAGCCCTGCTCGAACCTATTGGTTTTAATTCGCAAAGCTTCTTCTGATTGGTCTAAGGCCAGTTTTGATAAAGTAACATTGTTTTGAACATCAGTTAACTGTCGTTTAGCCTTGTTCAATTCTAATTCACTTTGCGCTATATAATTATCTTTATTCAAATTGGCTTTTTCTAATTGGGCTTTATCCTGATGAATTTTCCCAATGTTCTTATATCCTCCAAAAATATCCCAGGATAACTGTAAGCCGAAAAGGTAGTTGTTAGAACCAAACCCAAATACTTCATCGTCATTCCATTCATAATTGGCAAAAGCATTTGCTCTAGGTACAAAGCTCATTTTTGACGATTTAAGCATTTGTTCTTGAGCATCTACCCCAAATTGAATAGCTTGGATATCATTTCTATTCGTATTCAATTGTATATCTTTATCAATATTTCTAACATGTAAAGCTAGTTCTGATACAGGTTGATAGGTAACTTTTTTATTTTCACCAATTAAAAATGACAAATAGTCAGAAACGTTTTTCACATTACTATTTGCAAATTGCAATTGATTTTCCATTTCTGTAACTCTAACTTCTACATTTAAATAATCAGCATTTTGTATCAAACCTTGATCCATGCTATTTTTTGCTATTTTTTGGTTTTCTAATGCAGTTTCTCTGGCTTTTTTAATAACTACAACCGATTTATAGGCTAATTGTAATTGCATATATGTTTTTATTACTTCTAATTCAACATAATCACTCTGTCTCTCCGTTTGTAAATTGGCTGCTTGCAATTGTAAATTGGCTGCTTTTCGTTCTTTCCAGCCATCAATATTTATAATTGGTTGTAATAACTCGATTCTGGTATTAAAGTTTTCCACTTGCCCTGGGTCATTAAGTAAAGCAGGATTAAAATCAGGTACTGTAACCGTTTGTTGTAATAATTTGAATCCAAAGGCGTGTAAAGGATTATTGGTGAATGTACTTGTATTCGATACATTTAATTTTGGTAATATTACAGCTCTTGACTGTTCATAATTAGCTTTAGCTATTGCATAATCCTGTTGTGAGATTCTTAGATCAGTATTGTTACTTTTTGCCTTGCTTATTACTTCATCCAGGCTTATTTCTATTTCGTTTTGAGCGTACAAACCTGAAGATATTATGATAATAAATCCAAATAGAAAAATACTTAAACTCTTGAAGAATTTGTTAGTTATCATGATGTTTTTTCAGTTAAATTCAATGCAAAATTACTCCGACAAGTTATTTAGTTAAGTAACCTGTGGTACATAATATGAGTTAAAAATATGTAAACATCAATAAGAAAAATATATAACTACATAAATATCAGTATAATACAAAAAACGAATAATAGAGTGTAACAAAAAAGACTTATGATTTTAGCATAGAAATTTAATTAAGTTTAAAACTGACTAGACCTAAAAAACTTCAGAAATAGCGTATTAACTTTTCTTACGAACTTTCATGTTCAAAGCTTCAACACCTAAAGAAAACGCAATAGCAAAATATAAATAACCTTTAGGGATCGCACCAACATGCTGCCCGAAAACTACGGCATTAGATAAATGAGCGCTTTCAGTTACTAGCATAAAACCTATTAGAATCAAAAAGGAAAGTGCCAGCATTTGAATTGTGGGGTGCTTATTTACGAATTTTCCAACAGGAACAGCAAAAACCATCATGATAATTATAGAAATAATAACTGCAGTGACCATGATTATCAAGGCGCCTTCAATACCACTGGTCATTCCAACTGCGGTTAAAACCGAATCGAAGGAAAAAACAATATCAATTAAAACAATTTGAAAGACTACGCCAGAAAGCGAAGAGTTTCGCTTTTTAGAAATGGAACCTTCGTGTTCAATACCTTCAACCTTTTGATGAATTTCGTGTGTGCTTTTATATAATAAAAATACACCTCCTGCAAATAGAATTAAGCTTTGTCCTGAAATTCCGGCTTTTAACCAAGACAAATCAAAAGAAAAAATGGGATCCTTCATCGCGATCAAATAAGAAACTCCAACCAATAACATGATCCTGAACAACATTGCTAAAAGCAATCCGATATTTGTCGCTTTTTTTATTTCATTTTTTGGTAATTTCGATGCTGCTATAGAAATAAATATAATATTATCAATGCCTAAAACGATTTCTAAAAAGGTCAGTGTTAGTAAAGCTACCCAGGTATCGGCTTGTAAAAATATTTCCATGGTGAGAAGATTTATATTATTTTATAAAATTCTATTCTAATTTATAAGCAGTTCCTTTTTGTTTGAAATTTGAACCTTTATAAAAAGCTTTAAATTCGTAGGAGCTTTTTTTAACTCTCGTGATCTTAACATGAAAAGGCGTACTGTCAAGCAGGCTTTTTGGATTCTTTTTCAATAAGATATACTCAAAATTATCAACCCATCGTATGCTAAAAGTATCTTTAATGCTATTATAGGTTTCTATTTGAATAGTGTCATTTCTTATAGCTGTGGATATAGTTTCATTATCCTCCAAAACTGTTTTAAAGGTTCCGATTTTAAAATTATTTGGAATAGTTTTTTTATTTTCTTGACAAGAAAAATGGAAAATACAAAGAAATAAAAATAGATATCTATTCATAAAACAAATAGGAATTATATCCCGGTATAATTACTTGGTGTTATTGCTTTCAATTCTTTTTTAATTTTTTCACTTATCTCAAGGGAATCTATAAAATGAGCAATAGATTTTTGTGTGATTTTCTCATTGGTTCTGGTCAACCCTTTTAATGCCTCATAAGGGTTTGGGTAACCTTCGCGACGCAAAATTGTTTGGATGGCCTCTGCAGCAACGGCCCAATTATCCTCTAGATCTTTTTCGAAAGCCTTTTTATTTAACAGTAATTTGTTCAAGCCCTTTAATGTTGATGAAAATGCTATAATCGTGTGCCCAAAAGGTACACCCACATTTCTCAACACGGTTGAATCTGTTAGATCACGCTGTAAACGTGAAATAGGCAATTTAGCAGATAAATGTTCAAAAATTGCATTGGCTATCCCCAAATTACCTTCACTATTTTCAAAATCGATCGGATTAACTTTATGTGGCATTGCTGAAGAGCCAACTTCTCCTTTTTTAATCTTTTGTTTGAAATAATTCATAGAGATATATTGCCAAAGATCTCTATCTAAATCAATAATGATCGTGTTAATTCTTTTTAATGCGTCAAAAAATGCTGCCAAATGATCATAATGCTCAATTTGTGTTGTGGGAAATGAATGATACATTCCTAATTTGTTTTCAACAAAATTAGCTCCAAATTTTTTCCAATTATTTTGAGGATAAGCGATATGATGCGCATTGAAATTACCGGTAGCCCCACCAAATTTTGCTGCAAATGGAATTTCTTTTAAAAGCTTAATTTGTTGATTGATCCTTTCAATAAAAACATGAATTTCTTTACCTAAACGAGTCGGAGAAGCTGGTTGACCATGTGTTCTGGCAAGCATAGTAATGTCTGCCCATTCATTCGATAAAGTTTCTAATTTATGAACCAATTTGTTCAATTCGGGAACATATACATTTTCATATGCATCTTTTATGGAAAGAGGGATGGCAGTATTATTTATGTCTTGTGAAGTTAATCCGAAATGAATAAATTCTTTAAATGATCCTAAATGCAGAGTGTCAAATTTTTCTTTGATAAAATATTCAACAGCTTTTACATCATGGTTTGTAACATTTTCAATATCCTTAATTCTCTGTGCATCGTTTGCATTGAAATCAATATATATATTTCTTAGATCTTCAATTGATGATGGATTGAATTCAATTAATTGTTGTAATGGAATTTCACAAAGTGCAATAAAATACTCAATTTCAACTTTGACTCTGTATTTTATTAATGCTTCTTCCGAAAAAAAGGTAGACAAGGCCTCTATTTTATTTCGATACCTTCCGTCAATTGGAGAAATTGCATTTAAGCTGGTTAAACTCATTAGGGGTGATGTTTTAAATAAGCTGCAAAAATAAGTTATTAAGTCTAAAGTCAGAAGTCAAAAGCCAAAAGTTTTAGATTTAAAAAATACAAGTTAAGTAGCGAATTTTACCAATTTACTATCATATTTAACTTTTTCTTTAAATAATCATCTTATTCCATTACAAATCTTTCAATATTTTTCTTGCATGAGCCTGATATCCTGCACTTCCTGAGCCTGCGTTCTTTTCAAGAATTAGTTTTAATTCTCGATGTATCCAGTCAGATTCTTTACCAAATAAAAATAATGTATCCATTGCAAATGCTTGAGTAGCAACTTTATGATCTACAATTAACCAGTCAAAATTACTTTCAACAAGTTGATCTTTATTTTCATCAGTTAAATTTAGTTTTATTTCATTATTGATATAATATGCTTTTGTTATAAAATAACACACTTTTGCGATAGGGCGTAAGGCACTTTCATCTGTGATCTTAGGTAAATATTTTGTAAATAAATTAATATGAGGAATCATTAAGTTAAGATTTTCAGAACAGACTAACTCAAAAATCCAAGCAGCCTTTATGGAAACTTTTGTTTTGTTTTCAAAAATCAATTCCAATAAAAATGGAAAAACTTCTGGATTTTGTATCACAAAGTTTGAAGCTCTATCTCTGTATACTCTTTTAGCATTTTTAATAGAACTTAATTCATTTAGAAGATCATTCTTGTTCATTTTTCTTTTCTTTATCTCCTTTTTTAGGAGATAATTTATAAATTAAGTACCCAAAACCAATAACAAAATGGGCAATAACAATTACCATTATGGTGTAAAACCAAAAATTGGAGTCGCGCATTATAAAAATTTTACATCAAAATTATAAAATTTTCCTATTTTTACCTTTATAATAATAGCTTTTAATTTATTTACACAATAGAATAAACTATTTTCAGTTAAAAAAATATGAAAAAGCAACATACAATAATCACAACCTTAATTGTTTTGTTAACAATCATTTTTCAGGATGTTAGTGCGCAAAGTAAAATTAATCAAATGGATTCCAATGGTAAACGCCATGGAGTTTGGAAAAAATATTACGGCAATGAACGAATAAGATATGTTGGGAGTTTTGATCACGGTGAGGAGATAGGAGTTTTTAAATATTATCCAGCTTCAAATTCTGACTATCCTATTTTAATAAAAAAATACAACAAGGAAAGTGGTTTTGCTGATGTTCAATTTTTTACACCTTCCGGTGTTTTAGAAAGCGAAGGTAAAATGAAAGGTAAGAACAGAGAAGGAAAATGGTTGTATTATCACCCTGATGGCAAATCAATTATGAGTGAAGAAAATTATAAAAATGGCAAACTAGATGGTGTATATAAGACTTTTTATTTAAGTGGGGAACCAACAGAAATTACCTCTTATAAAAATGGACTTCAAGATGGTAATTATAAGAAGTATTCAATAAAAGGATTCTTATATCAAGATTTTAATTATGCCGGCGGCAAATTAAATGGAATGGCAATTTATTATAGCCGTAAAACGGGAGATTTGATCAAAAAAGGACCGTTTAAAAATGATCAACGAGTTGGAACCTGGGAGAATTATGTTGATGGAGAGTTGGTTAGTACTGAGCAACCTGCTATAAAACCGGAAAAGGAAAAGGATTAGTTGATTGTTACACCTGCAGTTATCAGTTTTTGTATTTGATATTTCGGGTAATATTTTATTTCACAAGTCTTATTCTTTTTAGCTTTTTTCTATAGTCTTGTTTTTTGTAACTTTGCAAACTCTAATTTTTTAGGAATGAAAAGAGTTATTGTAGGGCTTTCAGGTGGTGTTGATTCAAGTGTTGCTGCTTATTTATTAAAAGAGCAAGGCTATGATGTTATTGGTCTATTTATGAAGAATTGGCATGATGATTCGGTAACCATATCTAATGAATGCCCATGGCTGGAAGATAGTAACGATGCTATGTTAGTTGCAGAAAGACTGGGTATTCCTTTTCAAGTTGTTGATCTCAGTGAACAATACAAAGAACGCATTGTTGATTATATGTTTAGAGAATACGAAATGGGTAGAACTCCAAACCCCGATGTTTTATGCAATCGTGAGATTAAGTTTGATGTTTTTATGAAAATTGCAATGGACTTGGATGCTGATTTTGTTGCTACCGGTCATTATTGTCGTAAATCGGAATTTATTAAAGATGGAAAAACAATCTATAGTTTATTAGCCGGAAAAGATAGTAATAAAGATCAATCCTATTTTTTATGCCAGTTATCACAAAAACAATTGGCAAAATCATTGTTTCCAATTGGTGAACTGACCAAACCGGAAGTTCGTGAAATAGCAACAAAATTAGATTTAGTAACAGCAGGGAAAAAGGATTCTCAAGGCTTATGTTTTATTGGAAAAGTTCGCTTACCTGAATTTTTACAACAAAAACTGAAACCAAAAGAAGGTCTTATTGTTCAAATTCCGAATAGTTCAACATTATATGATAGAGATATTCCGGAGTTTGAAAATAAATTAGAAGAATTAGAATTTTTCAGTAGTAAATTAAATTATTCATTAGATGATGGGAAGGTAGTTGGGAAACATCAAGGAGCACATTATTTTACCAAAGGACAACGTAAAGGTCTTGCAGTAGGAGGGACTATCGAGCCTCTTTTTGTAATAGATACCAATGTTGAAGAAAATATTATTTATACCGGTGAAGGTAAAGAACACCCTGGTTTATACCGTAATGTTTTGTTTGTTGAAAGCAAAGAAATTCATTGGATTCGTAAGGATTTAAAATTGGGAGATGGTGAAGAAATGAATGTCTTGGCCAGAATTCGATATCGTCAAGTTCTGGAGAAAGCTACCTTATATAAAGCAAAATCCGGTTTATTTGTTTCTTTTGAAAATGCGCAATCAGCAATTACAGGAGGTCAGTTTGTTGCCTGGTATAAAGAAGATGAATTATTGGGATCAGGGGTTATCTCATGATTTTTCAGATTTATCTAAAAAATATTTCTTACCCATTACAACAATTAAAATACCGCCAAGGATCATCATCGATGATATTGATAGTCGAAATGTTATTTTTTCAAAAATAAATATTACACCTCCAAAGGCAGCTATGACAGGAACTAATAATTGAACCACTGCAGCTTGTGTAGAAGTAAGACCTTTAAGAGCCATATACCAGATGGTATATCCTATTCCGGATGTTACACCGCCTGATATAATTGCCAGCAATATGCCTTTTGAGGTATAATTAACATTTTTGAAAACAACGAGTAACATAATTATTAAAAAAGGAATTGTCCTTAAAAAGTTAAATGTGGTATCCCTCAAAGGGTTTTTTGAACCTTTTCCATTAATAGTATAAATGCCCCAAGCCATACCCGCCACCGTCATGAGTAGGAACCCTGTTGTTGAAGGTGCAGTTACTCCCGGAAGAATTAAATATATAAACCCGGCAAAAGCAATGATAACTCCAAGCCATTCCGTAAAATGAAGACGATTCCCTGAGAGTAAGGATAATGCAATCATGGTGATTTGCACTGAACCGAATAAGATAAGAGCACCTGTACCTGTATCTAAAGTAATATAGGCGAAAGAAAACGTAATTGCATAAAGAAATAACATGATGCCGGAGTACCAGCTTCCCCTGGAATTCGAGGATAATTCATTATTTTTAATTTTGAAAAGGATTAGAAGCACGATCGCTCCTGATAGTAAGCGTACGATCGTAAAACTAGGTGCATCAATTGCTTTTTCTCCAAGTGCCAAACGACATAACACTGAATTTGCAGCAAATGCAACCAATGCAATACCTGTTAAAAGAACTGTTCTTGTTAGGTTCTTTGCAGTTAATTTAACTAAACTTGACTTCATATATTGAAAACTATGTAAATATAATAGAGATTTAGTCGAATTTTTCTTTTAAAATATCATTACCGATGCGTACTAATTCATCCACAAAAAACTCTAGATCAGATATTAATGTTCGATGATTACAAATTGCTACTCTTAAACAGTGTTTCTTGTGAACTGTTGTGTCAGAAATTGCCGCTATACCAGTTTCCTGAAGTCGTAGCATGATTTCCATGTTTAATTCTTTTAATTCCTCATCAATTAAATTGTTGGATATAAATTTAAAATTTACAATATTGATCTTTGTAGGTGCAACCATTTCCAGATTTTTATTTTTATTTATTAGATCCGTCAAATACATAGCTTGGGATATATTTTGATCTATCAACCTTCCAAATTTATCTATTCCATGTTCTTGAATGGACAACCAAACCTTTAAGGCTCTAAACCCTCTTGATATTTGCATACTGTAGTTGTGTAGCCATTTAGCAGCAGGGATACCTCTTTTAGTTCCTTCTAAATATTCTGCTGAGGTTGAAAAAGTATTAAAATGATCTTGTTTGTTTTTTATGATGGCACAACCTACTTCAAAAGGCGCATGCAACCATTTATGTGGATCTAATGCTACAGAATCGCCTAATTCCATTCCGGAAATAAGTTGCTTATTTTGTGGTGCAATTGCGATTAAAGCCCCGATACAACCATCAATATGAAACCACATGTTTTCTTTTCTGCATATTTCGGCTAAAGCTTTTAAATTGTCAATGGCGCCTGTATTTACGGTTCCCGCATTTGCGATTACACAAGCTGGGTTTAAACCGGCTTTCTTATCATCTTCGATGGCTTGTTTTAGAGCATTTATATCAATTTCAAAATTTTCATTTGATCTTATTTTTTGTAAAGCTTTGTTACCAAGTCCTAAAATTTCCATTCCTTTTTCATGACATCCATGTACTTGATCGGAACTGTAAAATTTTAACCTTTTAGGAATTGCAGCTACTCCTTCTTCACGGATATCTATATTGGCTTTTACATTACGCGCTATGGTCAGACATATGATGTTAGCCATGGAGCCACCACTGACTAAAGTACCACTAGCTGATTCTGGAAAACCCACCATTTCTTTACACCAATCAACAACCTGATCATCAACTCTTGCTGCAGCATGATTGCCACCACCAAGGTTTGAACCTAATATTGCCGCCATAAAATCTCCCATTGCTCCCGTAAAATTACTTGAGCCCATATACCACATCCAAAAACGGGGATGAATATTTCCCATTGGGTAGTTAGAGACATTGTTGACGAAATTTTGGTAAACATTTTTTAAATCAGATGGTTCATTGGGTAAAGCAGTTTTAAATTTTTCCTCAACCTCTGAAGGCATTGCTTGCCAAACCTGACGATCTCTAACGTTTTGTAAATAATCAACGGCATCATCTACCATTTTATGTGCTAACTTTCGTGTAGGTTCCCAGTTTTTAGGGTCTAGTGTTTCTTCTGTAAAATTCATGTTTTTTTGCTTGGTTATTCCATAAAAATAGTAATTCTTGATAACAAAGGAAGAAATATCAAAATGAATTGAATTTAGAATTATAGTTTATTAATTATTGTTTTACTTTTGTTTTGAATCTTTTATAATATTTATGCAAAATAAGATCACCAAACTTTTCAATATTGAATATCCAATAATTCAAGCCGGGATGGTATGGGTAAGTGGTTATAAATTAGCTTCAGAGGTGAGTAATGCAGGAGGTTTAGGTTTGATTGGGGCCGGATCAATGTATCCTGATATTTTAAAAGAGCATATTCAAAAATGTAAAAAGGCTACATGTAAACCATTTGGAGTAAATATCCCTTTGTTTTACCCCGATCTGGATGAGATTCTTCAAATCATCATAAAAGAAGGTGTTAAGATTATATTTACATCTGCGGGAAATCCTAAATTGCATACAACTTTTTTAAAAGAACACGGTATTACCGTTGTGCATGTAGTGAGTAGTGTGAAATTCGCTTTAAAATCGCAAGAAGCAGGAGTTGATGCTATTGTTGCTGAAGGATTTGAAGCTGGAGGTCATAATGGTAGAGAGGAAACCACCACTTTTACTTTAATTCCTATGGTAAAGGAGAAAATTACAATTCCACTAATAGCGGCTGGAGGAATTGCATCGGGAAAAGGTATGTTAGCGGCTATGGTTCTTGGGGCTGATGGTGTTCAAATTGGTAGCAGATTTGTTACAAGTGAAGAATCCTCGGCGCATATTAATTTTAAAAATGCAGTAGTAAAAACTGAAGATGGTGGTACTCATTTAACTTTAAAAGAATTGACTCCTGTCAGATTAATTAAAAATGAGTTTTATAATCAAATTCAGGACCTCTATCAGCAAAAAACCAGTACTGAACAACTCAAAAAATTATTGGGTAGAGCCAGAGCAAAGAAAGGAATGTTTGAGGGCGATTTAGAGGAAGGGGAATTAGAAATCGGGCAAATAGCCGGATTAATTCATCAGATTAAGCCTGCAGCTGAAATTTTAGAGGAAATCATCATTGAATTTGAGCAGACAAAAAAAGAAATAAATGATATTAATTTTTAATTAACTCTGTTAGCTATTTGTATTTTATTGGTAATTAAAATTAGCGATTGTCCTGCCAAACAATTTTGATAAATTTAGCCTCGGTTTCCCAATCGTTACAAGTTTGAACTCCAGCTATTCCACCAAATTCACAAACACTTTGACAAGCCTTATCTACAGCAGAAAAAAGCCAATCAGCAAATCCAGAACCAGGATCAAATATAAATAGCACTTGACCTTTGTAGGAATATTTACTGATAGTTGCGTTTTGTGAAATGGGTTTTGGATAATTTATTATATAATTATCAATAGTATTACGCAAACAATCCGGATAGTCTTGAGTTTTATTATCATCATCACAAGCTGACGCCATCAAAATAAAAATAAACAGGAAAGATCTATACATTAAGATTCTTAATTCGGAATTTTAATTTCATACATCCTATGCGACTTATTATTTAGTTTATTCTCTCGAAGCCAAGGATTATACATTTTTAACTCTTTATAATTGGTGTTAAATTTTGTGGCAAAAAGAGCAATATTGGTTATTGCTGTATCCACTTTTACTGTATAACTGGGTTTTATATTGTATAGATCTTCATCATCAAATAAAAAACCATATTTTTCCGGATTACTTAAGATTTCTTTTGCAGCAACAATTCTTGGAATATATCTTTCTGTGTTCTCACCCGCCAAAACATCATAATAACTGTCAACATTTTGATCCTTAAGTCTTTTTTCAATTCCAAAGTTTCCTGCGTGATATGCCGCTGCCGCTAATGTCCAACTCCCTAGTCTTTCTTTTGCGGTTATTAAATAATCACAAGCAGCTCTTGTTGCTTTTTCCAAATGATATCTTTCATCAACATTATCATTAACTTCTAATCCATTTTCCCGAGCTGCATCTTTCAACATTTGCCACATCCCCTTAGCTCCTGCAGGAGAAGTCACATTTCTAAGATCACTTTCAATTACTGCTAAATATTTAAAATCGTCAGGAATATTTTTCTCTTTTAAAATTGGTTCTATAACAGGAAAATACTTATGAGTTCGTTTAAACCAGAGGAGTGCATTTGATTGCCAGTAAGTATTTACCAAAAGCTCACGATCAATTCTTTCTCTAATATCCGTTTTGCTCAATTGAACTTTTTCACCGGCAAAACTTAAATTTTCAGGAATTTTTAATGCTTTGATCTGATAGCTAACACTTGTGTTTTTTGAGGAATCTATACGTACTTTTTGTTTATTTTCTTTTTTATCGGTTGATTTTTCGGCATTCATAAAAAAGATACCAATTATAACAATACTGCCTAAAACGATAAAACGTGGAGCTTTAATCATGACTAAAAATTTTAAAATTAAAAGGGGTTTTCAAATGTAGTAAAATTTTTGGCTATTTGGTCCTTTTCTGCTAAAATTGGATTATCAATTCCCCAATCAATATTTAATTCACCATCATTCCATAAAATAGAATCCTCACTAGAAGCGTCATAGTACGCAGAGCATTTATAATTGAGTATAGTATTTTTTTCCAAACACAAAAAACCATGAGCAAAACCAACTGGAATATATAGTTGTTTTTTATTTATACCACTTAGAATATGTTTAAAATGTTTACCATAGGTTTCCGAATCTTTGCGTAAATCTACAGCAACATCTAAAATACTTCCTTGTACCACTCTGATAAGTTTGGCTTGGGCATTAGGAGGTTTTTGAAAATGTAATCCTCTAAGAACATTTTTTTGAGAAAGTGATTCATTATCCTGTACAAACTCTGTTTTAATTACTTTTTCTAATTTTTTCAGATTATAGGATTCCATAAAATACCCTCTGTCATCTGTAAAAACATTGGGTGTAATTAATATTAAATCTTTGATAAAAGTATTTTCTATAATCATGTGTTATAAAATTATTTCTTGTAAAATAGTATTAATCTTCTTTGCTTTGGTTATGATCATTGCATGAGTACCCCCTTTGATTTCAATACAGTTTTGAATATGTTTGATCGGAAAAATCTCATCATCACTTCCATGGATGTGAATTATATCTTGCGTATCGTTTTCAGATTTCCAATGTAGCATATTGTGTATTGCCCAGTTTAAATATTTTTCATTTCTAACCTCCATATATTTTTTATATAAATCTGTCTTTCTTTTTAGAGAATGATTCAAATTGTATTTTGAAAAGTTATTAATTTTTGAAATTTTCTTAGTTGGAAATAATTTATAGATTTTTGTTTTTTTTAAGAATTTCATCCTTTTAGGAAATTCCTCGTTGGTTTTTACGCTTGAAATGATAATTACTTTTTTAGGATGAATAAATTTACCCATTTCTTGAACAATAATTCCACCAAAAGAAACTCCTATTAAAACAGGATTCTCATGTTTAATATTTTGACTTAATCTTTTGGTATAATTCTCCAAACTTTCCTTAGGAGATTCTGGTATTAACCAATCCAGGAAGTGAAATTCATATTTATTTGAGGGCAGGCTGATGTATTCAAATATTTTCGATCCAGCAGCTAATCCCGGCACAAAATAAACATGTATTATATCTGAGTTTTTAACCATTTATCATTGATAAGATTATAGGTTTTAATCCACTAAAGAAAAATTCAACAGCAATAACCATTACAATTAATCCCATTAGTCGCATCATAACTTTGTTACCTGTTTCACCAAGTTTGTCAGTTATTTTGCTCGCACCAATTAAAATTAAGTAGGTCAAAAATAAAACAGCAAATATAACTGATATTAAAATGACTTTCTTGATTATGGTATCTGAACCCTCCATCAAAATTATAGCATTTGTAATAGCTCCTGGTCCACAGATCATTGGAATGGCAAGAGGAGTGATTGAAATATCATCAACATAAGCATCTATTTTGCTTTCATTATCCGTGTGTTTTATATGTCCCAATCTTGCCTGCAACATATCCCAACCCATGGCAAAAAAAATGACACCTCCGACAATTCTAAAACTATGGACTGAAATTCCAAAAAATTTAAATAGTATTTGTCCTGAAAATGCAAAAGCCAAAATAGTTATAAAAGCGACGATGCTTGCTTTTTTCGCTGTATTATTTCTTTTTTCAATACTTAATGATTTGGTCATTGACATGAAAATAGGCATAGTTCCCAATGGATTTATCAATGTAAAAAAGGAAGTAAAAACTAAAATTGCAAATGTGTAATATGAATCCATATACTGTTTTTTAAGCTAAAGTAGTTTCTTTTATCCATTCAATCCTAACAATTCCATCTTCATCAATAGTTGTTAATTTTATTTGATGCAATGTATTGATCAACTCAGGATTCCATGGGGTTTTTACTTTTACATAATTTTCGGTAAACCCATGTATAAATCCACCTTTGTTTTCTCCCTCAAATAATACTGTAAACTCTTTACCTAACTGATTTTCATAGAAGGCTCTTCTTTTTTTAACGGAAAGACCACGTAACATTTTACTTCGTTTTGCTCTCACATCTTTTGGTACAACATCATCCATTTTTACAGCCTCTGTATTTGGACGTTCGGAATAAGTAAATACATGTAAGTACGAAATGTCCATTTCGTTTAAAAAATTGTAGGTTTCTAAAAATAATTCATCTGTTTCACCCGGAAAACCAACAATAACATCAACGCCAATACATGCATTTGGCATAACTTTTTTAATTTGATCTACCCTGTCAAGATAAAGTTCGCTTTGGTAACGACGTTTCATCAATTTTAAAAGTTGATTACTACCACTTTGCAACGGAATATGAAAATGAGGTACAAATCTATTGGATCGGGCAACAAACTTAATAGTTTTATTTTTTAATAAATTGGGCTCAATGGAAGATATACGTATGCGGTTGATTCCATTTATATTATCCAGTGCCTCTACCAATTCAAAAAATGTATTTTCATGGTTTTTGTTACCTAATTCTCCTTTGCCATAATCACCAATATTAACACCTGTTAAAACAATTTCTTTAATACCTTTTTCAGATATTTTTTTGGCATTTTCCAAAACATTTTCCAGTGTGTCGCTGCGTGAAATTCCTCGGGCCAGCGGAATGGTACAATATGTACATTTATAATCACAACCATCCTG
>Ga0209013_10001684_pt1 | contig 20322 bp, 16 predicted proteins | sample Cruoilmetagenom2_FD_187291 | JGI IMG/M metagenome (GOLD analysis project Ga0209013, IMG submission 187291) | Oil polluted marine microbial communities from Coal Oil Point, Santa Barbara, California, USA - Sample 2 (SPAdes) (version 2) | ecosystem: Environmental > Aquatic > Marine > Oil seeps ...
ACCGACCAACCTGCGACGACTGATAGAATAACGGTGTGAAAGAGTGGACGGATTCATCGTCGGCGGTCTCGAAGGTGCGCCGCGTCGGCTGGGTGGGTCTGGTGTGCAACCTGGCGTTGGCGGTCGCGAAGGCCGCGGCCGGAATCATCGGCCACAGCCAGGCCGTGCTCGCCGATGCCCTCCACAGCCTCACCGATTCGGTGACCGACATTGCGGTGATCCTCGGAGTGCGGTTCTGGTCGGCGCCTGCCGACGAGGACCACCCGCACGGCCACGGCCGCGTTGAGACGTTGGTCACTGTATTCATCGGTTTGGTAGTGGGAGCGGTCGCCGTCGGGATGGGTGTGGAGGCGATCAGGGAACTGAAGCACGAGCCGGAGGCTGTCCCCACCGGGATCGCGCTTGGTGCTTCCCTGGTTTCAATCGGGATCAAGGAGGCGCTGTACCGGTGGACCGCGAGGGTTGGGCGTGAAGTCGGATCACCCGCTCTGGAAGCAAACGCCTGGCATCATCGCTCGGATGCCATCTCTTCGATTCCCGCCGCGGTCGCGGTGGCAGTGTCGATCATAGATCCGGAATGGGCGGTTGTTGACCGGGTGGGTGCGGTGGTCGTGTGTTTGCTCATCTTGCAAGTCTCGTGGCGGATCCTCCGGCCGGCGGTAGACCAGCTGATCGATGCCGGAGCGCCGGCGGCCGAGCGCCGGCGGATCGAAGAGCTCGCGCTCGAGGTGGATGGGGTCGAGGCGGCGCATGCGGTCCGCACCCGTTACGTCGGTTCCAAGCTCGCCGTTGATCTTCATGTGGGGGTGGACGGCGGTCTCAGCGTCGGTGACGGCCATGCCATTGCGATGGCGGTGCGTCAGAAATTGATCGCCGATGGGCCGAGCGTGGCCGACGCCGTCGTCCAGATCGAGCCCCACCGTTTGCCGGTTCGTGATTGACGCGTAGGATGAGCGACCTCAAGGCCTACGCCGCCGTCGCACGGGCGCCCTTCCTGTTACTGCCGCCGACCCTGGTGGCGTCGGGCGCAGCGGCGGCTTCATGGAACGGCTCGTTTTCGTGGGTGCGGACGGTGCTCGCCTTGGTGGGGTTGGTCAGTCTTCACATGGCGGTCAACATTCTCAACGAGTGGAGCGACTTGCGCACCGGCATCGATCTCGCCACCGAGCGGACGCCGTTTTCCGGCGGCAGTGGGACGCTGCCGGCAGGGGGCATGAAGCCGCGCACGGCGCTGGCCTTCGGTCTCGTGTGCACCGGGGTGGGACTTGTGATCGGTGTGTGGTTTCTACTCGAGGTCGGCTGGGTGCTGCTGCCGATCATCATCGCAGGCGCGGTCTCCGTGCTCGCCTACACCGATGTGTTGGCACGGATCGGCGTCGGCGAGATCGCGGCGGGGTTCGGCCTCGGCGCGGGTCCCGTGATCGGCGCCGCGCTGGTGCAGGGTGGCGGTTGGAGCACGGCCGCGATGGCGGCCTCGGTCCCGGCCTTTTTCATGACCTTCAATCTGCTCCTCCTCAACGAGTTTCCCGACGAGGATGCGGATCGGGAGGGTGGCCGCCACAACCTGGTGATCCTCCTCGGCCGCCGCCCGGCGGCGTGGATCTACGCCACCGCAGGCCTGACGACCCCGATCGCCATCGTTATTGCGGTCCTGCTGGCGGTCCTGCCGCCGCTGAGCCTTGTCGCGGTCTTGCCTTCCCTGCTCTTGGTCAAGCCTCTATTTTGGGTCCTTCGAGGCCCTGGGTTGCCGGTACCCATTCCGGCCCTCGGCGCCAACGTCGCCTGGAACCTGGCCACCAACACCGTGATGGCGCTAACCCTCGTCATCGCGTGAGGATCTCACGTGGTGGGCGATGAATGCCTTCGCGCGGTCGGCGCCGAGGTAGCGGGCGAGGGTACTGTGCGGAGTCTCGCGAAGATCGACCATGATCAGCACATCGAGGACATTGGCAAAGTCCGGGTCGACGTTGAACCCCAGCAATTGGCCGCCAGTCTTGAGGTACTGGCGGAGAAGAACCGGCATTCCCTTACCGTCGCCTTCGATGTCGGAGATGAAGGCCGATACGTCGTCGAGGTCGCGCAGCTCGTCGACCGCGAGATGCACGTCCCCTGTGCTTCGCGGACGAAACGCAGTGCGGTGCCGCACCCAATGCGACCACGGGTGACGGAAGGCGTTTTGTTTGAGGAAAACTGCGATGAGCTCCTGCGAGGCCGAGTGGTAGTCGGCGCTGATCGACACCGGACCGAAGAGAATCGGATAGCGTGGGTTCTCGGCCACGAATCGTCCGATGCCTTTCCACAGAAGCAGGAGACCCGAATAGCTGCGCTGATATTCGGGCCGGATAAAGGACCGACCGAGCTCAAGAGCCGGTCCCATGGCCTCGAAGAGCCGTGGGTCATAGGTAAAGAGAGTCGAGGTGTAGAGCCCTTCGAGACCGTGGGTTGCAAGCAACCGGTCGGTGAGCCCCAGACGGTAGGCGCCGACGATCTCCCGACGGCGGGGTTGCCAGATGAAGAGGTGGGTGTACTCGTCATCGAAGCGGTCGAGATCAACCTCGCGACCGGTCCCCTCCCCGGTGGCGCGGAAGCTGAGCTCGCGCAGACGCCCGATCTCGCGAAGGGCGTTGGGGATTTGAGGCGCCTCCGCAACGTAGACTCGCTGGGCGCCCGCATCGATCAGGAGCTGCTGATCCGGCAACGCAGTGATTTCCGTTTCGAGGAGTCCGGGGTCGACGGCGCCGATGACAGGTCGCGGATCGGCCGGTGTGCGGCGCGGCTGCACCGGTTCAGAGGTTGATCTTCTCTCGGGGTGCGAGCCTGCCGCCAGAATCAGGGTGCGCCCGCGCAGATAGGTCATCATCTCGGCGTCGTCGCGGCACTGTGCGAGTCGCCGAAAGGCGATCGGTCCTCCGATGCGCATCACCAGGGGTTGACCGCGTCGGGCGAGGAGGGCGCGCGGGAGGAGGGCGGTGCGCAGCAGCGGGTGGATGAGGCTCGCGATTTGAAGCAGCGGGCCGTTTCGGCCTTGAAACCACATCGGCACCACCGCACAACCTGCATCCCGGATCATGCGACCGACCGTGGGGTCCCACGGTGACTCCACGACCCGCTGATTCCTGAGGTTGAAGTGCGCGACCTCACCGGCGGGGAAAACCACCATCATCCCGCCGTCCGCAAGCCAGCGTTTGGCCTGACGGAGGATAGCGACGTTCCGCCGAGCGGCATTGCGACCGCCAAAAATGTCCACCAGGAAGAAGAGGTCGGCGATCTCAGGTATGCGGCCGAGCATGGCGTTTGCGAGCACCTTGACGTCGGGTCGGAGCGAGCGCAGGACGAGAGCCGCCGCCATACCGTCGATGCCGCCGAAGGGGTGGTTGGCCACCACCACCGCGGGCCCGTCGGTCGGCACGCGCGCCAGATCGCTGCCCCTGATCTCGATGCGCACCTCGAGACGGTCGAAAACCTCCTGGAGGAACGCGGAGGGGTCGTCCAGATCGGGCAGCTTGAGATACTCACGTCCCATGTACTCAAGGCCAAGGAGACGCTCCACGGCCCCGGCGATCCATGCCGGCAGCCCCGGGCGGTCATTCGTGCGCCGCAGGGAGAATGTGGTCTCTCGATCATCAGATCGCAATATCACCATGGGGTCACCGGGAGTCCGGGTAACGCCGTGAGAGGCGGTGGTAGGCCACGGCATCGCGGAGGATCCGCATGGCGCCGAGGGGTTTGTGACCGCGGGCGCGGTTTGCGGCGCCGATCTCGAAGAGCTTGCCGAACTGGATGAACAGGGTGGTATAGGCTTCCCTCAGCCCCATCGCGGGATCCCAGATGTGGGTCGCCTCACCGCTGGCGCCGTTGATCTCGATGATCGTCATGTCCTCGGCGCGAAGAAAACGGTCCAGATCTGAAAAGCGAATGTCGAAACGTCCGAAGTAGAAACCCGGCATCGACCGCGCGACCGCGTCGATGGTTTCTCGAAGGTCGGGTGTCGCGAGGTGGGTGCCATCGCGAAAAATCGCGCCCTGGCAGTGGTTGCCGGCAAATACCAGCGACCGCCTCTCGCCCGCTGCGAGAATCCTGTCGGCATCGGATGGAAAGCGCTCGAGATACAGTGCGTGGAGACGGCGCGCCCGCTCGTTGTCTTTGACGAGCTGTCGCAAGGTTCGGTCACCGTCGCCCACAACCTCGGGGAAGAGCTTGAGGGTGATCGAGAAAATCGTCCCCTGCTCTCGATCCGGGTGACGCCAATACAGGATCCCGGCCTCGCGTGCGTCCGCGAGGGATGCCGCCGGTCCGGTCACCGGCGTTCTCGGGAGAGGAGTGGCTGCCATCTGCTGCAGCATTACGTCGCGGCCGGCTGGGAACGAAGCGAAGTACTCGGCGAGCTCGGCGCCGTCATATACGGGACGGACGCCGTCGCCGCGTTGGCCGATGTCCGGTTTGGCAACCAGTGGGTAGCCGAGGCCGCTGGCGCCCATCATTTCTTCGGCTTCAACCACGAGCTCTTGCGGTGAGAGGTTTTCGGGGACCTCGATGATGATCCAGGGGGCCACCAACCTGCGGTGTCGCGGCGCCACCAGCACAAGAATCTGGGACTTGGACTCACCGATGAACCCACCGGAGTAGATTGAGGGATTTGCCGCTGTCGGCAGGGTGAGGCTGTGATAACGGATCGACAACCACAGCCAGTAGACGAAGACCGGGATGTAAAAAACCCATGGTGGCCAGAGCTCAAAAGATGAGAGAACCGGCGCCTCAGATGGATCGGCGCCGCGGTCGAGACTCGTGGCGGCCCTGCGCTGCAGCAGGATCAGAAACAACAGCGCGACCCCGGTCATCGGCCAGCGCAAATTGCCGAGGAGGGGGAAGATTTTTTCGCCCAGAAAAACGGTGAGCTCGAGGAGGAGGAAGGTCCAGACAAGTGACGCGGCCACCGCCGCCGCCACGAAGCGACCCAAAGACGCCCGGAGAACGCCGGCGCTGACATACGTGGGTAGGCGCATTCCGGGCACAAAACGACTGACGACGACCGCCAGAACCAGGTTGCGCTCGAACCAGGAGGAAGCGCGGCGATACCGCGTCGCGGTCAACGGTCCTCGACCGATGACTCGCGGCCCGAGCAGGCGGCCAAGACCATACAGACCGACGTCACCGACGGCAATACCGACCCAGACTCCGATCATTGCAGTGGCGAAGGCCATCTTGCCGTCGGCGACCAGCAGACCGCAGCCCACGGTGGTCGGATCCTCGAGAATGAAGGTGGCGAATGCCGCCAGCAACCCCTGTAAAACAGGGCTGTTCGCCAGCACGGCGAGCGCCTCGGCAAGCCACTCATTCACTCAGCAGCTCCGGCGGAAGGTCATCAGTCGAGTCGGCACCGGAGAAGTGTGGCATTTCGCCCGGATATTTCAACGATCAGCCGCGGCTATCTTTACGATTCGGGTTTCCCCTTCCGGTCGCCGGCCGCCACGAGCCGGTTGCGGCCTTCCTTTTTTGCCCGATACAAAGCGCGGTCCGCGGCGCGGAGGACCGCGTCAGCGGTGGCACGTTGCGAGTTCGAACCCGCGAGCCCGATGCTGACCGAGACGCTGATGGTTCGGGGAGGCCTCGATTTGACGCGCGGCGAATCGGGTTTCTTGCGCGGACGATCCGGCCCGCGAATGGCAAACTTGCGGCTGGAAATCGTGGCGCAAACATCCTCCAGCGATTGCCGGGATGCAGCCGCCGTTGACCCCGGGAAGAGGATGGCAAACTCCTCGCCACCATACCGGTAGGCCCTGCCGCCTCCGCCGACCCGTTGCAGTTCGATGGCGATCATCCGCAGGGCCTGATCACCGGCGCTGTGGCCATGGCGGTCGTTGAAGCGTTTGAAATGGTCCGCGTCGACCATGGCAATAGCGTAGTTGCCGACGAGTGTGCTCAGCGCTTCCTCGAGGGCGCGGCGGCCCGGCAGCCCGGTGAGCTCATCGTGATACGCGAGGCGGTAGGAATCCTCGACGAGACCGAGCAGAAGAACGAGCTGCGCTGCAGTGAATGCAAGAGTCGAAACGCGGGGACTGTTGACTGCGAGCAGGGCGAGCGCCGCGGCGGCCGTAACCCACAGGAGAGATCCCTCGAAGGTGCCGCGGCGCGCGGCGAAGGCGAGGGCGATGAACGCGCCGGCGACGAGGAACACCAGGCGAGCGAGATCCGGGGCGACCAGGAGATTGCTCAGCAATCCGAGGAACCCCGGACCCGCGACGTCTTCGGCCGGGGCCGGGAGGGCGAGGGCGAGCCAGCCGAGAATTACGACACCGGCCATGAGACCGAGCATCAACGGACGGCCGATCGGTTGCTCCGGCAGCAGCGCCAGCAGCGCGAGACCGATCGGGAGGACGACGGCAAGGGCGGCCACACCGGGTTCGGCGTGGGCGCCGGAAAGGGGACCTCGGATCAAGAAGTTGGCGACCGCGATCGCAAGCGCCGCAACCGCGAGGCGGCCGCGGCGAAACCTCCACGCGAGAACCACAAGCAGCACGGCCAGAACCTCGGCAAGGACGTCGACCACCGGCCGATGGGCCTCGGCCAACCCCGATAGACCGACCAGCCAGGCCGCCAGCACCGGCAAGCCACCGGTGATAACAGTGATCTTGCCGGCGCCTCTCACAGTTCAATTGTACGGGACAGGAACCCGGCGCCTACCTCCGCCAGCGGAGGCTGGGAACCAACTCGCCATTTTTGGAACGAACCAGCCACACCATGTTGTCCTCATCCGGGAACTCGAGCTCATAGGTGGTGGCCTGATGGCGGACGGTAACCTCCAGCCGGCTGCTCTTTCGGAAGATGTAGGCGCCCCACTCATATCCGTTTTTGAAAATGATGCCTTCGGTGAAGGTGTAGGTGTCCGGTTCGTTAAACTCCATTTCGACCGGGTGCCATTCGCCCTGGATCCTGACATTATTGTTGGAAAGGACCGCGATGCGGTCGCGATTCGACCACACCCACCAGGCCGCGGCAGCCACCACGGCAAGCACGACGAGCCGTTTCAGGATCGTTTTCATGAGATCTCTCCAGCGGCGTGCGACGTTGCGATGATTCGGTTGTACACGATCAGGCCGATGGCGGTAGTGGCGGCGAGAACCGCGAAGAGCACCCACATGGCGCCCGGCCGGTCCACGCCCTGCGGACCGAAGTGCTGATAGGTGACGCCCGAGAGGAGCCCGCCGAAGAGATTGCCGAGCGCCACGCACCAGTAGAAGTATCCCATGTACATACCGACCTTCTCAGGTGGGGCGATCCTCCCTGCGTACTCTTTCGAGCGCGGACTGGCCAGCATCTCGCCGACCGAAAAGACCAGCACCGCCGCCACGACAACCCAACCGGTGGGGGCGATGAGGTAGATCAGGAAGCTGACGACGGTCACCGCGACCCCGAGGATGATGCTGGTCAGCGGCGATCGCCGGCGCACGAGGTAGGAGATCAGGATCTGAAAAGCGATGATGCCGAAGGCGTTGAGGTTGATGATGTACTCGGGCTTGAGCTGATTATTTTCGAGCAGGGCCCGGCTCCAGTTCGAAACGTCGGTGCCGAACAAAACAGCGACTGTGCTCAGACCGGCGATCAGATCCGAGGTGTCCACATAGTCTCGGATGTATTCGGGCAGGGTCATGAAAATTTGGTTGAACGAGGTCCAAAAGCCGGCCATCAGCAGCAGGAAGACCATGTACCGGCCCTCGCCAACCCGCATCGGCTGGAGCATCCATGGAGCGGTGTCGTCCCGGCCCGCGGCGCGAAGCACTACGTCGGCGAGCAGGTTGAGACCGAGCCAGACGCCGGCGACGATCGCGACATGCGCAAAGCTCCACCACTTGGATCCCATGACCAGCATCACGAGGAGGCCGACGATGAGGAGGAAGAATCGGCCGTTGCCGACGACCCCGATCATGCTCGAGAAAACCTCGGTGAGACTGCGCCGGCTCTCGGCCTCGGCGTCGCGCGGCGGTTCCTTGTAGAGAATGATGCAGGTGACGCCCATGACGACGATCCACCCCGCCGATGCCCAGAAGACGTACTTCCAGTCCCAACCCCGCACCACGCCGGCGACGATCGGACCGATGAACCCACCGATGTTGACCATCATGTAGAAGATGCCGAAACCCATGGAGCTGGTCTTCTCGGTTGTCGCCTTGGCCACCGTCGAAATCACCACCGGTTTGAACATTCCATGGCCGACGGCGACCAGAAAATAGACCGCGAGAAATCCCCAGAAGGTGTGGGGTGCGGCCAGCAGGATATAGGCCGGGGCCATGACCACGACCGACGCGAGAAAGATCCGTTTGTAGCCGTACCGATCGGCGAGGGCGCCGAAGACGGCCGGGAAGAGATAGAGGAAGAAGGTGGCGATACCCTGGATGACGCCGCGGTCTGAGGAGCTGAAGCCGAGCCCGCCGTTGGCCACCGAGTTGGTGAGGTAGAGGGTGGAGACGGCATAGAAGCCATACCAACCCATGCGCTCGAAGATCTCCATGACATTGGCGGTCCAGAACGATTGTGGGTACTGACGCCAGATCGGGCTAGCCTGCATGTCTCACCAGCTTTCGTCGCGAGGGCGGCGAGGTGCCGTGCCCAGTGGGGTTTTCGATCCGAGGGGCGCGGAGTCGTACTCAATAGTACGTCGAGCACCCCGAGGCGAGAAAACACCGCTGGGTGCGACGCATCGCAGGCCGTAGCAGAAAACTGGTGAGAAATGCGGGCTAAGGTCGTTCACGTTGATGACTCCCTGTCTTTTCTTTCCACCAAGCAGTCTTCCACGGTACGGACAGACCTCCCCCGCTGTCAAATCTCAGCCCGTTCGCCATGTAACCTGTGGGGGTGATCGACGTACAAACCGGATAGCCGATGGTGACCTTTATTTCCCTCTTCCTGTGGCTGATGACCGATGTCCACCTGGTTCAGGTGTCGGTGGATCCTTCGGTGGTATCGGTTGAGATTATCCTCGACGGCAATAGCGTCGGCGTCGCAACGGCTCCGCGATGGACGGTCGGCTGTGATTTTGGAGAGAAGCCGCGCCCCCACGAGCTGGTCGCCGTGGCCTATGACGATGATGGCGTCGAGACCGGACGCGCCCGGCAACTGGTCAACCTGCCGCGGGCCGATGCCGAGGTGGAGATCATCCTCGAGGGCGCGAATCCGGATGCGCCGGGTGTGCTTCGCGTTATCGCCGAGAGCTCCGAGCGGCTCGAGCCGCTGGCGGTTTCCGTGATGTTCGACGGGCGAGCCCTCCAATCCCGTGGAGACGGACGATTCCCGCTGCCCGCTTACGATCGCGGGCAGGTGCACATCATCAGCGCCGAAGCGCACTTCCCGGAAGGAATCACCGCCCGCAGCGACGTGACCTTTGGGGGTACATATGGCAGCCGGGTGGCAACGGAGTTGACTGCGGTACCGGTGATCTCGGAGCGGCGGGATCGCCTGGATGCAGATCAGCTCCAGGGGCTCTTTCGCGTTAGTGGCGAAGCTGGTCAAGTGGCGGCGGTGGAGCAACCGGGTGCGCGTATATACCTGGTGCGCGACCACGGCGCATGGCCCGCCATCAGCCGAATCGGGTATGCCATCGACCGCCATTTCAACCGAGGCCATACAGAGATTGTACGCCGGAACAAAGCGGTGCAAAGGGCGGCGGACTCGGTGGAGCTCACGCCCAAACAGAACCGCTATTACCTGATCGTTCCGAACCCTGCTCGAACACGTGGGCTTGCCCTGTTCCCCATCATCGGCCCGTTCGAAATGAAGCGCCGGTGGCTGCCATGGTTGGCCACCCACGTCTCGAGCCTGGAGGCGGGGTTGCCCGGGCAGCAGCTGGGCGAGGCAGTGGCGGTGGCGGCGGTGCGGGCGGCGGCGGGCGGCGCACCGCGGGCGGTCGTGCTGGTGTTGTCGGGGAACCTCGTCGATGATTCTCACTATCAACCGCCGACGGTGCGGGAGTATCTGCACGCCCTCCACGTTCCCCTGGTGGTGTGGTCGATCACCGGTGATGGAGTCGCGGGCCCGTGGGGAGAGGCCACCGAAATATCCGATCTCGGTTCGCTCCAAAGTGCCTCGAAGCGCCTCCTCAAGGAGCTCGAACGACAGTGGATCGTGTGGGTCGAGGGCCGCCACCTACCGAGCGCCATCGAGCTTGACCCAGGAGTACAGGGCATTCGCTTGGCCGGCTGACATTTCGGAAGTCCGCTACCCACCCGAATGTCCTGGGGGGGTGATGGAAAATCCGAAATCCGAAATCCGAATTTCTAATAATCAAGCGCCTGCGGCATGATGCTGATCCGGCCACCGATCAGATCCTCGACCCCGATCCAGACCTTCTGCTGCCCCCCCTCGATCTCGACCGTCAGGTCATATGAGAAGTAGCCCCGGGCCCTCGCCTGCTGGATCTGGTCCATGGGTATCGAAATCGGCGCCTCACCGCCGACCGGCTGTGACTGGTTACCGGCGGCGTCTTCGCCGAACACCGTCACCGCCACCTTGCCCCAAAAGATCTTTCCCTGAGGGATCATTTCGAGACGCCCGATGGGGATTTTGATCTTGATCGGCAAGCGCACCATCTTCGATCCCGCCGCTCCGATTCGGAGTTTTTTCGTTGGTTCGCCGAGCTCGATGCGGATGGCAAGCGGGTTGGCGTCACCGCCGAAGAGCATGGTGGACTGCAGACGAGTGGCCGACCGTTCGGCAGCCGGTCGATCGACGTACGCACATCGGAACTCCATCTCATACTCGGGGTGTTTCGGTAGCTCGACCCGGATCGAGTAGGTCTCGCCGTCGCCGTTGTGCCTGGCGACATAGGCGAGGGAGTAGTAATGGTCGAGGGAAGCGGCCACGTCGCCGACGGCCACGGTGGCGTTCGAAAAATGAGCGGAACCGCCGGTGTTGGCCGCGGTGGAAATGAGAAGTTCCTTGCGAACCCGCTCCAGCCACGGAGCGATCGACTCCGGCGGGCTGTCGGCTCCGAACGCAAAGTCGCCGCCGGTCGAGTCGTCCGATCCGGACTGGCCGTCCGATCCGGCGCCGGTCCCGATGTCCGTCGTGGCCGCCTGGCTGACGTCGCCCTCGGCGCCCGGCTGGATTCCGGCCGAGTCGATGGTGAAGAGGGTGAAACCGAGATCGGAGGCCTCGTACGAGAGATTCTGCCACAGGCCCTTGGTGGGGTAGTCGGCGGACTCGTTGACATAATCGACCGGAGAGTACTCCGGCGCCCAGCGGGTGCGCGGATGGCCGGGAGTGAAGACGACTAGGATCTTTCGTGCATCGGCCCGGGCGTAGCGCGCCATGGTCGCCGAGATTGCTGCTCCGACCTTGCTGACCCGCCTTTCGAGCTCGACGACGTACTCTTCACTGCGCTGCCTGCGCTCGTAGAAGTAGCGGTCACGAGTGCCGGTGACCGGTCCATCCGACAGGGCCTGCGTGAACGCAGATTCATGCTCCGAGCCGCGGGCCCGCACCAAGGCTATGGTGTCGAGCGCACCGAGGATCTCGGTTCGGTTCGTGCTGCGGTTGGCAAACACCCGCAGGGAGCCGTCGAAGACGACGACCGAGACCTCTTCGTCGAGTGGAACGGGTTGCGAGTATCGGTTGCGGAGGGCGTCGAGGGCTTGATCGCGGCCGTCCTTGCGCATCAAGTAGAGATCGAGGAAGTACACCATTTCGAGGGTACGGCCGGTGGTGGCGCCGGCGGTTGCCGGCGCCATCGGATGTTCGCTACCGGCATCCGGACGTGAAACCTCCAGGAAATGGGTAATCTTCTGCTTGCGCCCGTTCTCATAGACTTGGAAATCCTTGGCGCTCAGGCCGGTCACCGGCCGCCCGGTCCCGGGGTCGATGACCCGCACCGGAACCTCGATGACGTTGACGGTGGCTTCGCCCGCAAACTGTGCTTCCTGCGCGAAGGCCGCAGGTCCGACGGCGGCGACGCCGAGGATGAGTAGAGTCGTGGTGACGGCCGATGTAGCTCTCATTCCATAGATGATAAACGAGGTTGGATCTGTTGATGTTTCCCCGGAATCTGTCGCGCGGCTTGACAGCGACGGCGAAGAAGATCAAATATGAATGAGGGTTCATTCATCCGGGGGTGTCATGCCCGAGAGCAGGAAATCGCGTGAGTTGACGAATCGCGAACAGAAACGGCAGCGGATTCTCAGGGCGGCGATCGACGTCTTCGCGTCAAAGGGCTATTTCGCTGCGCGAATGACGGACGTTGCGGAGGCGGCAGGGGTCGCCGACGGCACGCTGTACCTGTACTTCGAGGGCAAGGAGCATCTCCTGATGTCGATTTTCGACAGCGTTCTCGGGCGTTTCATCGAACGCCTGGACGAGGAGATCGAGACGATCGAAAATCCGACCGAAAAGCTCAGCATCATGATTCGGTTACACATGGAGACCCTTGGCCGCGACCATGCCCTGGCCCATGTTCTGCAGATCGAGACCCGCCATTCACGGCGATTCATGAACCTGTTTACGCGTGGTAAACTCGGCGAGTATTTGAATCGGGTGCGCGACATCATCGTGGAGGGACAGGAAGCAGGCGTGTTCCGCGGAGACATTAGCCCGGGGTTGGCAACTAACCTGGTCTTCGGAGCGGTCGACGAGATCGTGATGTCTTGGTTGCTGGCGGAGCGCCAGGGGGATCTGATGCGACATCATCGCCCGCTGGTCCGAATGCTCACCGATGGCATCGCACCCTGCACAATTCACAGGGGGTAGCAGGCATGACCGAGAAAACCGTCCTCGACCTGTATCTGCATGAGATCGAATCGCCGCGAGAAGAGCATTACTACCACTACACGCTTGACGGTCACTCCACATTGAGCACGACCGAGTTCTTCGCCCGTACCGCGGCTCTCGCCGTCGGGATGGAGCGATTGGGGGTCGGCCGCGGCGACCGGGTGATGTTGTTGACCGACAACCGTCCGGAGTGGCACATGGTCGACTTAGCGGCGATGGACATCGGTGCGGCCGACGTGCCGATCTACGCGACGCTGGGGCCGGCGCAAATCGCCTATCAGGGCAAGGATTCGGGCGCCGTCGCGGCGGTCGTGGAAAACCCCGACCAGATGGCGAAGTTCCTCGAGATACAGGGCGAGTGTCCCGACCTCAAGCACCTGATACAGATCGAAGGCCCATGCGCCGCAGGGGTGGTTGCGCTCGATGAGGTGATCGATTCGGGGCGATCCGGCGACTCGGAGGATCTTTTCTGGCAGAGGGCCAAAGACATCAGTGAGGATGATCTGCTGACCCTGATCTACACATCGGGTACAACCGGCAAACCGAAAGGCGTCACCCTCACCCACCGCAACCTCGTCCAAAATGTCCTGCCGTCATCAGAACGCGCGACCGTTGGTCCAGACGACCTCGGCCTCGAGTTTCTTCCTCTGTGTCATGTCTTCGAACGGATGATCGGGTATCTCTACATGTACCGGGCGGTGACCAAGGCCTACTGCTCCGTCTATCACGTCGGCGACCTCCTGACGACCATCAAACCAACGGTCTTTGCCAGCGTGCCACGCATTTACGAAAAAGTTTACGACAAGGTCATGGACAAGGTGAGCACGGCGCCCGCCATACGTCGCGCCCTTTTTAACTGGGCGATCGGAGAAGGTCGAAAGGCCTATCCCGGGCGCCTCTCGGGTCGTGAGACGAGCGGGCTTGGTTACAAACTGGCCGACAAGATCGTGCTGTCAAAAGTACGGGATGCTCTCGGCGGCCGATTGCGGTTTTGCATTTCCGGAGGCGCACCGCTGCCACTCTTCACCAATGAATTCTTCCAGTCGATCGGAATCTGGATCCTCGAGGGCTACGGGCTCACCGAGACCTCGCCGGTCATTGCGGTCAACGGGTTTTCCGCCGGGATGACCAAGCTCGGAACGGTGGGCAAGCCGATCTCGAACGTGGAGGCAAAGATAGCCGACGACGGCGAGCTTTGTGTCAAGGGTCCGTCGGTGATGAAGGGTTACTGGAACCTACCGGAAAAGACCGCCGAGGTCTTCGACGCCGACGGGTTCTTTCTCACCGGTGACATCGCCGAGATTGACGACGGGTTCATCCGTATCACCGACCGCAAGAAGGACCTCATCGTCACCGCGGGCGGGAAGAATATCGCACCGCAGCCGATCGAAGCCGAGCTCAAGCGATCGTCGCTCGTTGACAATGCGGTCATCATCGGTGATCGGCGGCCCTTCCTGGTCGTGCTGCTGTCACCCAATGACGAGGGGCTCGAGAAATGGGCGGCGGCGGAAGGCATTCCGTTCACATCAATCGAAGAAATCACACGGCACCCAAGAGTTATCGAGGTCTTCGCCAAGGTCGTGGAAACCACCAATGCCGATCTCGCCAGCTATGAGCAGATCAAGAAACACGCGGTGCTGCCGCTGATGCTGTCAATCGATGACGGAACCCTGACGCCGACCCTCAAGGTCAAACGCCGGGTGGTGGAGAAGCAGTACACCGATCTCATCGAAGGCCTGTATTCGGAGGGACGTTAGAACGTTCAACGTTAAAACGTTTAACGTTTAACGTTTGAACGTCAGGGCAGACGTTCCACGGCCAACAGCGTGACATCGTCCTGAGGGGTCGCGCCCTTGGAGTGATCGTCGACAGCTTCGAGGATCTTGGCGCATGCCTGCTCCGCGGTCACGTCGGAGAGAGAGGCGACGAGCTCGACGAGCCGCTCGACCCCATACTCCTCCTCGTCGGGATCTTCAGCCTCGGTGATGCCGTCGGTGTAGAGGACGAGCAGATCACCGCAGTCCATCCGGGCCGTCGATTCCGTGTAGTCTGCCGCTTCAAGAATTCCGAGCGGCAGGCCGCTGCTTGCGATCTCTTCCACGGACCCGTCGCACCGTCTGATCAGTACCGGCAAATGGCCGGCGTTGACCGCACGTACGGCGCCGTCAGGACTGATCCGGACCATGGCGAAGGTAGCGAACCGATTATCCGCAGTCGCCCCGGAAAGGTAGCGGTTGATATGGCCGGCGAGCTCGGACAGATCCGTTACACTCCCCGCCATCAACCGGACCCCCGCGTGGACGCCGGATGCGATCATTCCCGCGCCCACACCCTTGCCGGAGACGTCGGTGACGGTCGCGATCAAGGAGTCGTCGCGGAGCAGAACATCATAGGTGTCGCCCGCAACCTGACGGCTCGAGGATGAACGCGCGGCAAGGCGGAAGCCTGAAAAATCTGGAAAACGCTGGGGGTGGAGGTGGGACTGGATCACCGCGGCCATCTCGAGCTCATGCTTGAGTCGTTCGCGCTCGAGGGACTCATGGGTGAGGCGGACGTACTCCATCGCCACCGTCACCTGCACGGCGAAAAGCTCGAGCAGACGGACGTCGTTCGCGGCAAAGGGTTCGGTGCCGGCCCGCGCCTCTTTTTCTGCGGCGACCAGGACGCCGACCGGCCCGGAGTTCAATTGCAGCGGCAGGGCCACGAGCTCATCGGAGTAGATGCCGTTCTGCCACGCGCGCTCGAGGTCCTCATGGCCGAGTCGGGGTGGTCCGAATCCACCCACCCTTTCAGCCGCTGCCGGTGACTCGCCGAGATACAGGTGGGCTGATCGGACGCCGAGGAGCGCCACCAGATGACTGATCAGCTCCTCGGCCAAGACTGAGGTGTCGAGGATTCCACCGATGCCGGTGGCGATCGATCGTATAGCCTCCAGCTCCCAAAGATGGAAGCGCGCGTCGAACCTCGTACGTTTGAGCTCGTCGCGGAGATGCAGGGCACCGAGACCGAGCCGAGTGGCAGCGAGTGTTGACTCGCCGAGGCGTTCGAGATGGAGCAGCCGCAGACACCAGTCACCGTCATTGCCGCCGAATGGAATCTCGCTCCATCCTTCGGTCGCGTCCTCAACCTGCGGCGAAACAGTCCGCGGCCAGCGGGCCACGACATCCTCGTGACTCCTCAGAACCCCGGCCCGCGACCCCGTTTCTTCGACAACCGCCCGTAGGAGCTTTTCCGGGAGGTCGGGATCTGCGTGATCGCCGAGGGCGATTTCCGCCAGACGAAGAAGGTCAGACAGAGACATCTCCCATCAACACGGCGCGTGCCGCCTCTTGGTCCGGGTACACCGAGGCATACTGCACCAGGCCCATGATCTCGAAGGTCTTCGAAATCGTGGGCGTCAGGTTGCAAAAGGCGAGCCGGCCCTTTTCGTCCATCAGCTTTTCAAGGATCTCCAGGAGAATCGAAACACCGATGGAGTTGATAATGCGGGTTCCGTCGAGATCGATCAACAGCGTGTTGCAGCCCTGATCCATCAGACCGGTCGCCGCATCGGCGATCGCCTGCCCACCCTCGTTGTTGATGTAGCCGGCCGCCGAGATGAGGCCGACTCCTTCCGACAAAAGATCGCTCGAAACCTTAATCCGTTCTTCGTTCATGGTGCACTCTCCACATACTTGCGCATTGAGACCACAGTCTTTCCTGGTTCGGATCGGATCTGAACCTCATCCATCAGCTCGCGGATCAAGGTCAGCCCCCAACCCCGCTTTGAAGCGCTACCGAGAACACGTGACGGGCTGTTTTTCGGCGCCGTGGCCGGATCGAAGCCGCCTCCGTGATCCTCCACCTCGATCACCAGGCATGGTCGTGTGGCGTGGTTGTCATCATGCAGCCGAACCGTCACCGGGCCGCCCCCATGCTCGATGGCGTTGAGGCACGCCTCGACCATGGCAACGCTTGCGGCCTCGACATGGGTCTGCGACATCCCCAGGGCTGCGCCCAAGGTTTCAACGGCTTTCGCTGCCACAAGCTCCACGTTGGGCACCACAGATAGGTGTAGCACCACGTCCATGATGAGCCTATAACTGTAGCAGAACCCGCGTCAGCGTCCACGCCAATTGAAGATGTTGCATGGGAATATCGAAGCTGAGGTTCACAGCATGAGCCGCGGTCACGGTCATGGCTGTGATTGCAGCGAATTTCGAGTATCGCTGGAGTGCCAGTGATCTCATCAAACAACCTCCACCTCGCTATTTCGCAAGATGTGTGCCAGCGATTGGACACCGCTAACGCGAAGAATATGTTGCATAACGCAATTTTTTGCGAATGGAGAGATTGAGATTGTGATGGATAATATTTATGGATAAACACTTAACATCAATTGATGCTTTCTGCATCATAGGTTGCAAAACGCTGCAGCTTGCGATACAGCGTGGTTCGGTCGATGCCGAGGATGCGTGCGGCCTCCTGGCGATTCCCTTCCACCGCCTCCAGCACACTCTCGATATGGCGCCGCTCCATCTCGTTCAGGCTCAACAGCCCTGGCGCGCGCTTCTCATGGACGCCTTCGATCTCGAGCCGCAGGTCGTCGATGGTGATGATTTCTCCGGGAGCGAGTGCGATGGCCGCCTGGATGGCGTTCTCGAGCTCGCGCACGTTGCCGGGAAAAGGATGACTCATGAGGGCGGCCAGTGCTTCCTGCGACAGGAGGAGACCGGGGCGCCCGAATCGCTCGCCATACAGCTCGAGGAAATGGCGGGCCAGCAGGGGGATATCGGTGCGGCGGTCGCGCAGCGGCGGTACGTCGACCACCACCACCCGCAGGCGGTAGTAGAGATCCTGCCGGAACTCGCTTCGCTCCACCATTTCCTCGAGGTTCTGATGGGTCGCAGTCACCAGATGGATATCGACGGGGATCCGTTCGCGGCCTCCGAGACGCTCGAACTCTCGCTCCTGCACCACGCGCAGGAGTTTGGCTTGCAATGCGAGCGACAGATCTCCAATCTCGTCGAGGAAAAGGGTGCCGCCATTGGCGAGCTCGATCTTGCCGTGGCGGTGCTGCACGCCCGTGGCAACACCCTCTTCGATGCCAAAGAGCTCAGATTCGAGCAAGGTCTCGGGCAGCGCGGCGCAGTTGAGGGGAACGAATGGACCGGACGCCCGATCGGAGAAGGAGTGAAGGAGCTGAGCTACCCGCTCTTTCCCGACCCCCGACTCGCCCCGCACCATGACATTGACGCCGGTCGGAGCGGCCCGCCGTACGAGCTCCATCATCTCCTCGATTTCCGGGCTTTCGCCGATGAACCCTTCGCGGCGCGCGACGTCTCTCAGGGCGCGATTTTCGTCGGCAAGGCGCTGTCGGTCTCGTTCGATGGCCGCGACGCGCCGCGCGGTCGCGACCGCAGTCGCCACCATGCTGGCCATCGACAGCAGAAAACGGGAATCGCCGTCCGAAAAGGGGGTTCTGCCTTCTCTCGTCTCCTTGTCGGCAAGGACAACCATTCCAACGGTCTCTTGCCGCCACAGCATGGGTGCGGCGATGAGCTCGAAGGGCGGCTGGTCGGTTGGGCGTTGGGTGTGGACCACCCGTCCGGCTGCGAGCTCTTCGAGAAGGTGGGAATCGAAGTACGATCGAACCACCTCGACGCTCTGTGGCAGGCGTACCGACCGCACCACCGCTGTCTGGCCGCCGGGGTGGAGGGTGCTGACGAAGCCTGATCCCGCGTCAAGGGTTCCCACCGCTCGCTGCAGCAGCTCTTCGACCAGCTCCTCTTCAGAGAGGACTCCGCCGATGGTCAGCGAAAGATCGACAAGTGTTTCGAGCTGCAGCCCGCGCCAGTTGCGATCGAAGGAGTCCATGCCCGGCCAGTGTACCGTGATCTCGGGGATTCTCGGAGTCGTGTCCTTCTCGACCGTGCTTTTGAAGGGCCCGTTGGCGAAGTTTTCAAATCGGGGAAATTCCGCTGGGTGTTGTGAGTCGGCGGCTATGGCTGAAAGCTTGGAATGGAGTACAATACCTGGCCGTAACGGTAGCTGTTCATGGGGGGAGCCGGCATGCGGAAGATGATCTGGTTGGTTGAAATCGCAGTGATTGCTGTGATCAGTGGACCGACCGAGCTGGCGGCGGCGCCGGTCGCCGCAGGTTATGAACGGCCGTCGGTGCTGGTGATTACGGTCGACGCGCTCCGAGCGGATCATCTCGGAATTTACGGCTACAGCCGCCCGACCTCACCCAACATCGACCGTCTCATCTCCCAGGGTCTGCTCTTCGAGCGGGCGTGGACCCCCGAGCCTCTTACCGGCCCGGCGATGTGCTCGATGGTCACCGGGTTGCCGCCGCACGAGCACGCGGCGACCCGCAATGGGCTGCGAATGGAATCCGGCCTCGACTCGCTCCCAGAAATCCTCGCCAGCAGCGGCTGGAGTACTGCGGCATTCATCGGCGCCTGGACGCTCAAGAACAACCTGACCCTTCTCGGCGAGCACTTCGAGACCTACGGCGAACAACTGCGGCGGCGGCGTTGGTTCGGCGTCCTCAACTCCGAGGCCACCGGTGAGGACCTCACGGACGATGCCCTCGAGTGGGCGACCAGTCACAACGAGGAGGACGGGGGCCGACCGTTCTTTCTCTGGGTGCATTACGTCGAGCCCCATGCCCCATACCGGTTTCACGGCGAGTACGCCAATCGGTTGGGCGTCAACAATGACCAACTGACGCGGGTCGACCGTTACGACACTGAAATTGCGGCGGTCGACACGGCGATCGGCCGGCTCCTCGATGGTATCGAGAAGCTGGTGGCGGACGACAACCTGTTGATTGTCTTCACCGCCGACCACGGGGAGAGCCTTGGCGATCACGATTACTGGGGCCACGGTCGCTATCTGTACGAGCCGTCATTGCGGATTCCTCTCGGCGTTGTCTGGAAGGGGAGGATCCGCCCCGGCGCCGAGGCCTCTCAGGCGACGCTCCTGGATATCGCGCCAACCGTCCTCGACCTCGCCGGGGTGGCGGCGCCCGATGAGCTGACCGGCAGCAGCTGGGCGGCGGCGGCCCGCGGCGGAGCACCGCCGCCTGAGCGAACTCACTGCTACCAGGCTCATCGTGGGGCCGTCCACGGCGGCACTCATGACAGTGACCAGGCGCGATCCAAGGGCCTGCTCGCGGTCGCAGTGATCGAAGGCGACCGCAAGGAGATTCTGCGCATCATCGGCAAGGATCACCTGCTGTTCAACCTCAGCACGGATCCGGGCGAGATCGATAATCTGGTGACGATCGATTCGTCGCCGTCCGAAGCCCTCCTCGCGTGCCTTGGAACCGTGTCCCAGGCCCTCGGCGCCCTCGATCGTCTGGCGACCCAGAAGCTCGACGACGAGACCGTGGAACAGCTCAAGGCCCTCGGTTACCTCGAGTAGCAAAGGCCCGCAGATGGCGGTGCCACGAGGATCGTCAGTGAAAATGGCAAGGAAAAAGGCGCCCGAAGGGCGCCGGACTTGCATGGCGGGGCCGACGAGACTCGAACTCGCGACCTCAGGCATGACAGGCCTGCGTTCTAACCAGCTGAACTACGACCC
>Ga0209013_10001685_pt1 | contig 20314 bp, 15 predicted proteins | sample Cruoilmetagenom2_FD_187291 | JGI IMG/M metagenome (GOLD analysis project Ga0209013, IMG submission 187291) | Oil polluted marine microbial communities from Coal Oil Point, Santa Barbara, California, USA - Sample 2 (SPAdes) (version 2) | ecosystem: Environmental > Aquatic > Marine > Oil seeps ...
CGGATTCTTTTTGCTCACCTGGATCATAGAGCTCGGCTGAAGTATTCTCATCTCCTCGATCACATCCAGTATTATATAAGTTAAATCATTTACCCCATCCGAACCGTCCGGTTTAACCCCTCCAACATTTATAAGAGCAAAATCTGTATATGTATTACTCTCCCTGGCTGTTACTCCCATCTTTGGGGGGGCCGGGTGATTATTGAATTTGATCCAGAATGATGAAAGTAGTTCCCTGACACTATCTTCAGTTAACGTACCATTATTGATACCTTCATTGAAGAAACCTATCAGATGTTGATCCAGCCTTCCCGGATTAAAGGAATCCCATGGGTTGAGTTCTGTTATCACCCCCAGATGAAGGAACCAGTAGTGCTGAAGTGCTTCATGAAATGTACCGGGTCTTTCTGCAGGGACTTTCCGGCAGATACGTGACATTTCAAGCAGTTCTTTTTTCCTTGAAGCATTTTCTTCTGTTCCTGCAAGATCCTCAAGTTTATCTGCATATCTGGCGGCATAACTGATCAAGGCTTCTGCGGAGATCTTCATTGCCGTCAGTTCCTCTTTTTTTGAAAAACTGTCAGGATCATTGATCAGATCAAGTTTTTTTTGAGCTTCTCCGATCTCCCCAATTATATCGTTCAAACCGTTCTTAAACAATTTACTCCCTAGAACAGTATGCCCCGGTGCTCTCTGCTCAAGGAATTCTGTAAAAACCCCCGCTTTGTAAGAATCTTTCCACTCTTCGGGAAGACTTGAGAACATAATATCCCTTATACTTTTATTTTCCCAAAAAGGTATAATTTCCTTTCTATATACTTCTTTTACACTCTCATCTGCTTTAAATGAGACTTTTTTTCTGTTATCTATCATCTCCAGATCTTCAATCGTGTGGAGACAGACCTCGGGATAAGTCGGGGTTGCTTTCGGTTCCGGTCCCCTTTCACCAACAATCAATTCCCCTCTGTTTACCGGTATCTCTTTATTCTCAAGGATATATTTAAAAGAAAGAGCTCTCATCACCGGAACAGATCTGCCTCCGGATTCTGAAGATTTGTAAAAATCACTCAGCAAAACTGCTCTCTCTGCAGATATTCTGTTTTCCGCCTCAAGGCTTTGTTTTCTGAGTTTTCTTATCCTTTCATTCACAACTATCCCCCGACCCCGGCACTAAACCCGTTTTTTTTTAACATATTTTTCACTGACTCTATTTTATCATCAGAAGGAGGAGAAAGGAAAGGCATTGAAGAATCAATACTCATTTTTCTGTATTTCGAGATCCCCAGGCGGTGATAGGGTAATATATCAATGTCGGGTAAAATGTCCGATCTCTCCAGAAATCTGATCATTTCTGTAATATTTTGTTCATCATCATTGTATCCCGGTATAAGAGGGAACCTGATCCTTATATCTTTTCCGCTGTTAAGAATAAATTCCAGGTTTTCAAGGATAATATTATTGTCAACACCTGTTAATTTTTTATGTTTTTCAGGATCCATTACTTTCAGATCATAAAGGAAAAGATCGGTAAATGGGAAGATATCCCTGATCACAGATCTTATTGCATATCCTGTCGTGTCAACTGCAGTATGTATCATGGCACGCTGCATCTCTTTTAAAAGGGATAAAAGAAAATCGGGTTGTGAAAGTGGCTCTCCTCCTGAAAACGTGACCCCTCCGCCTGATTCTTCATAAAAAATAAGATCTTTTTTTAATTCCTCTGTCACATCCCCGGAAGTAACATTTCTATTCCTGCTATCTCCATTACAATTATCCAGCCTGCTTTCAGGATTATGACACCAGAGACAATCAAGGGGACATCCGGTCATGAACAATGTGGACCGGATCCCCGGCCCGTCATGAAGCGCGAATCTTTTTATATCAAAAATATTTCCCTTAATTTCATTTACCATGGTCTGTTCCATTATTCCTTAAAACCCGAAGTAAATAATATCAATAGTCCGGATTTCAGTCAATCTTCAAATCCAATTTTATAGTTGTAATATTCATGGATTTAAAATAGAATCATAAATTGAATTTTTCAATTTAAATATTAAAAGGGGTGAAAATGTCAGACGAAAACAAGAGTGTTGTTAAATCAGTGCTTAAGGAGATCTCCCAGCCATTTATAGACCTTGCCCACACATCACGGGCACTATTCGGAGTTAACCTTATGTATGTTTTTGAGGGTATAACATATTTCGGTGTTGTTGGTCTTTTAGCCATCTTTTTCAATGAATACATCCAACTTACAGATGTACAGGCTGGCCCGATGGTGGGTTTTCTTACCGGAGGCATAACACTTGCAATGCTGATACTTGGAGCAACCGTTGACTGGATAGGTATACGGAAAGCACTTCTCAGTGCTCTGTTCTTCATGCTTGCAGGAAGAATATTACTGACATTGTCACCTGTCCTGGGGAAACCCGGCATGTGGAATTCTTCACATTGGCTGGCCATGGGAGGACTGGTAGGAATTATTATTGGTTATGGTATTTACCAGCCGGCAGCGTACGCAGCAGTAAAAAAACTAACTACCCCGAAAACTGCGGCCATGGGATACGCAATGCTCTACGCCCTTATGAATCTCGGCGGATTCCTGCCGGGCCTTATCTCTCCTCCGGTACGAAGGGGATTCGGTATCACTGGAGTATTCTGGGTATACGTTGCCTTAACTGTTGTCGGGATAATAGTTGTCTGGTTCATCATATCAAAAAAAGCAGTTAAAAAAGCACTCGAAAATGTCTCCCTTGAAACTAAAGGAAAGATTGAAGAGGAAGAAGATGAGATGAAGGATATGACAGCCGGGGAAAAAATGAAGTATTATCTGAAAAATTTCCCCCTGAGGGACAGACGGTTCCTGTTCTTCATCTTCATCCTGATACCGGTCCAGACCCTATTTGCACATAACTGGCTTACCCTTCCACTATATACAAGCAGGGCTTTTGAAGGTTTCGTTGCAGATAATTTTGAATTTTTCGTTAACCTCAATCCTATTCTGATCTTTATTCTGACACCTATAGTAACAGCTTTGACAATAAAAAAAGACACTTATAACATGATGATCATCGGCACTTTTGTTATGGCCGCTCCCACCTTTATCCTGGCACTCGGCCCTAACTTTTATACATTAATGGGATATCTGCTTGTAATGACCATTGGTGAAGCAATGTGGCAGCCTAGATTTCTCCAATGGGTTGCTGAGATCGCTCCAAAGAACATGACAGGTATATACATGGGGATTGGTCAATTTCCGTGGTTCTTAACAAAAGTTTTAACAAGCCTGTATTCGGGATGGTTCATTATGAACTATTGTCCGGCAGATACACCCAAGCCTGAGTTGAACACTGAATTTATGTGGCTTGTTTACGGATTTATTGCTATCTCAACACCGGTAGCATTATTCCTGGCGAAAAAATGGATGAAAAAGGGATTTAAAACCAAAGCATAAAAAAAAGGGGGATGGTTTCCCATCCCCCTTAACAAAATAAATAGTATAAGGTTATTTAACCCCGTCCGCCTTTCTTCCGTTTTCCGTTTCCATTATCCGAACCTGTTCCGGTTCCGGTCCCAGTTCCGTCACAGACTCCAGTGCCGAAATTGAACATATGCTGAAAAGCGTTAAAAGAAGATGTGGCATTGATCTTGTTCCTGTTTCTAACACGGTTCAGTTTCCCTTTTTGTGCTCCGTTTCCAGTGCCATCCTGCGGCCTTACCCAGTCCGGATCATCATGATTAGGTATTCCGTCTCCATCATGATCTCTGAAGTTGTCATTAATACCATCACCGTTCTCATCGATGAATATACAGACTCCTGTTCCGTTACCTTTTCCATTACCAGCCATGAGAGTAACTGCTCCGACCATCATCAGTGAGATCAGAATAATAATAAATTTCTTTGTCATTGCTGCCTCCTTTTTACTGATGTACATATAGCAATTTGAATGCCATCTTTTTCAAATTTAGGCCGCTATACTGACAATCATTTACTGCACAGTGTTTTCGGGTGTTATATTCCAGGAGTGATATTTTTTTAACGGCGGGGCCCCGCAGACTCTCGCCATGATCCGCACTTTTCTGCGGTATTGAAATAAAATGTGTATTGACCTCAGCATTTCATTGACATAAAATCCATCAGGGGACAAAAACTAAGGATATGGACAACAGGTCAAGATTAAAAGTAATATTTATAATCCTGTTCACCATAATCCTCATCGATGTCACCGGGTACATACTGATCGAAAATGCCTCGTTTCCCGATGCCCTCTATATGACATTCATCACCATAAGCACCGTCGGGTTCAAAGAGGTGTTCCCTCTTTCTCTGGCCGGAAAGATCTTTACTATTTTTGTCATTGTCAGTGGACTCGGGACATTTCTCTACTCGGTCGGACTGATCGCCGAGTATTCGGTGGAAGAGAGGCTCAGGAAGATCCTGGGGAGGAGAAAAATGAAAACAATATCCAACCTGAAAAATCACATTGTCATTGCCGGATTCGGTAAAATGGGTGAAACAGTAGCAAAAGCGTTTAAAGAACAGAAAAAGGACTTTATAATTATTGAAAATAATAATGAAAGATTTTCTGCCTGTGAAGAGTTAGGATATAACGTCTTACTAATGGATGCAACTATTGAAGAGGCGCTAATTAATGCAGGAATAGAAAAGGCTAAAGTTTATATATCACTTTTATCCGGGGATGCAGATAATGTATTTACTATTATGAGTGCCAAGGATCTCAATCCGAAACTTCATATTATTGCTAGAGGACAAGATAAGACAAATGAAAATAAACTCTTTAAAGCTGGTGCTAATATTGTTATATCTCCGGTAACTCTGGCTTCTAACCGTATAATAAATACTACATTAAAACCCAATGTGGTCAACCTGATCGATCTGGTAACCCAGACAGGCGACATACCCCTCTCGGTGGAAGAGATAACGATCTCGGAATCATCCGGTTTAAAAGATAAACTTATAAAAGAGTCAGGATTGAGGGAAAAAACAGAGGCAATGGTAGTGGGGATAAAGAGAGGAGATAAGATGCATTTTAATCCTTCTGCATCTATGAAGATCCAGGAAAACGACATCCTTATTTTAATCGGGGAAAAAAATAAATTAGCAGATATTCACTGATTTAACCCTCACTTCCGTCTATCTCAGAGGGAGAGAGACACAGGTTCCACGATAAAATCAACTCTATACGCCCCTCTACCTTTGGGAGAGGGGTTGGGGGTGAGGGTATTCAGAAAATTTTTCCTTTGAAAAAAAAAGGGGGAGCGGCAGGGCAACCGCTCCCCCTTATACAAGTTTAAATAAATATTAGAGGAAACTTTATATCTTAAAACCTTTTCTTCTTCTTATTAAAAATTCATTGACCAGTTCAGGGCGATGTACCGTTTCGGCGCAGGCCTGAAGAAAGTCGCATTTGAAATTTCCGAATACAATGTGTTGGAGAGATTTCCCACAAGCAGAGATACTCTCAGCGGATGCTCTGAATTCCTGAACAGGTTGAGCCCAACACTGGCATTATGAACCGTAAATCCGGGAATAATATCCCCAATGGGATTGTCACCGATCTGGACCTCCTTCTGATCTCCGGTGATCCTCAGATCATATCCGACCCAGAACAGGTTGTCAGGATGATCGTACCGGACATTGAAGTTGAATTTTGAACTGAATGTATCGGCGGAAGAGAGCTCCTCGATCCCAAGGTCATCATAGTTAAGCTTGGTATAATTAAAGGAGACTGTGACACCAAAGGCTGTGTACACACCCCCGGCCAGTTCAAACCCCTTCATTCTCAGCTTGTCTATATTCACATTCTGGTATTCCGGCATCCCCATTATTTCATTGCCTGTAGCAGCGATCCGGATTCCATCATAGATAGTATTGTTAAAATAGGTGAATTCCATAAAATGAATTTTCGATCTGAACTTTAACCCCAGATCAAAATTAAGACTGGTCTCCGCTTTCAGTTCCGTATTCCTTGACTGATATCCGCTCCCTTCGGGTGTGGCCCCGTCGTAGAACCGTTCGATCAGATTGGGAGAACGGAATCCCCGGCCCACTGAGACCACAAGTTTCAGATTGTTTGTGATCCCGTACATGAAATTTGCTGCACCCACCATGGTATCATCTGTGCTGTCATAAATCGGCTGACCTTCCAGGCCCGTGGTTTCCCGGGTCTTTGCGTTCACATTCTGGTAACGGACTCCCATAATCAGCGAGGCCCGTTCGAAGAGGGTGATATCGTCCTGAAAAAATACTCCCAGGCTGCTGTAAACGGCGTTGGGGACATTAGGCGTGGTACTGGACGACAGGGGAATCGGAAATGGGCCGAATCCCACCATCTGCTGCATCAGTTTGTCATTGTTCCGGGTTGTATCCTTGAAGAAATCCATCCCATAGGTGAAGAGGTGGTTTTTCAGGTTCTTGTTGGCTTCCAGCCGGAATCCGTTGGTTGAGATATCAGCATAATTTTCAGTTACAATATTGATCCCTGCAGAGGGCATTCCGGGAATTCCGAAGGGGACAAAAATATCATTGAAAAGTTCCCGCTCGTTCCCCTTGGTAAATGCCACAAAACTGATCCGGTCTGCCAGTGCAAAATCCATATTGGTATGTTCATATTTAAAAGTATATTTTTCCACTTCCTGAAGAGGATATCCGATCTTCACAAGGACATCTCCGGGATTATAATCCGCCGGGTCCACATAACCGAATCCTGCATCCAGGGCCTTGTAATATTCATACTTCAGTGAAAGATTGATGGAATCTTTCAGTTTATACCTGAACATGATGTTAACACCACCATCCCGAATTCCCGTCCCCTGCACCGGAGTATCCTCATCGAGAGTAATGTTTCCGAAAGAACCTGCCGGAGCAAGATATTCTTCCGCCTGACGGTAATTCCCGCTCACACTAAAACCAAACCTTTTCATATTTCCATTCAGGGTCAGGTGAACCTTGTTCTGGGAATCGTAGGAACTGTACCGATGGCCGACTGTACCACCGAATTTATTTTTAGTAATATCGTATTCAGGAAGCCGGGTAATGATATTGATGACACCCCCGATTGCGTCGGAGCCATAAAGAACAGAGGCCGGGCCACGTACCACTTCCACCCGTTCCACCTGGGAAATATCAACCAGGGCAGGGATCTCGCCAAAATCCTGCTGACGGCGGGAATTGTTCATCCGGATACCATCCTCCATCAGCAATATCCTCTGACCTCTCATTCCCCGGATCATTGGACGGCTCTGGTTGGAGCCGACACCGTTTACATCTACCCCCGGCATACCAAGGAGAAGATCAGCAACATTATTTGGCGCCTTTTCCCTGATTTCCTTGTCTGTTGCCACGCTGACCGCCTTGGGAATATCAAATGTATCTTTTTTTGTTCCGGTTGCGGTAACTGTCACTTTATAGAACAATTCCTTATATTCATCTTCTTTTTTCTTTTTTACTATTTTCTTTTTTTCTTTCTTAACCTCATCCTTCTTCTGTTCATCTCCAAAGAGTGAATTGTTCCCACCTGTGATGGAAAAGATAAAAAATAGAATCGACATTGTAATAATTAAGATAGGCTTTGATCTGTTCATAAATGCAATCTCCTGTTCATTATTCATCAAGTTGATTTTTAACTATAAGGACTTCTCTTACAAGTATTTATGACAAGGTCATGACATAAGGTAAAAGGGAAATTTCAAGATCAGGGTATTAACTTATACCCCTTGTTCCGAATGGAGAGGAAATGTTCAGGTTTTGATGGGTCTTTTTCAAAAAGTTTCCTGAACTTCAATATAAAATTATCTATTGTCCTGGGAGTTGGGGACACATCCATCCCCCATACTTCTTCAAGTATATCGGCCCTTCTTATTGGTTCTCCCGAGTTCAGAAAAAGGAATTCAAGAAAACTGATCTCTTTTTCAGAAAGGATCATATTTCCGGAATTGCTTTCACATTGCCTCGAATCGAGGTTCACTTTAAATCCATTCACTATCATGATACGGCTTGAAGGGATCATCCTTTCGCTTCTGCTCCGTCTGACCAGAGCCCTCACTCTTGCAATAAGTTCTTCCATACTGAAGGGTTTCTGGATATAATCATCCGCGCCGGTATTAAGACTGGTGATCTTTGTCTGAAGGTCCGCCTTTGCTGTCATCATCAATACCGGTACATTTATATTGTTCTGCCTCATTTTTTCCAGCAGTTCGATTCCATTCATACCCGGGAGCATGATATCCAGGACAACAAGATCAAAATTGCCACTTTTCATCGGGGGAATAAAACTCTCAGCATCCCTGAAGCCGGCAACCGAACACCCCTCTTTCTCGAGGTTCAGGATCACCATTCCGGCGATCAGCTCATCATCCTCTACCACCGCTACTTTATAATCCATCTTAGCTCTCTCCAGGGAGGATCAGCTTGAAAGTAGCCCCTTTTCCTACACCGTCACTAACTGCTTCAATGTCCCCTCCCATCTGCCGGGCTAGTTTCCGTGAAATAAACAGGCCCATTCCTGTACCGTGCGGCGTATCGGGAAGTTCTTCTCTGGCATACTTGTATGCATTAAATATTATTGATTCCTGTCCGGGAGAAAAACCGGGGCCATTATCTCTCAGAGAGATCACAGCACCTTCTAAAGATCTTTCAACTGATACCCTTAGTTTTAATTCCTTATCCGCATACTTTCCGGCATTATCGATCAAATTGTCCAGGATCACTCCCAGTCCGTAGCGATCTCCATACACCGTTATCCCTTCATTTTCTGCCACAGACAGCATCACTTCCCCTTTTGTCAGTTTAAGAGAGTGGTCATCAAAGTAGTTGAGGAGGAATATCCCAACATCAAGTTTTTCTATATTCAATTTAATATTATTAGTAAAAGAGGAACCGGTGAGAACATTCTCGGCCAGTTTTTCCTGTTTCCCGATCTGCTTGAGAGCCAGTTCAATAAAGCCGGGTAATTGCTCACTACTGATGCTTCCTGACCTCAGGCTTTCCAGAAATGACCGGATCCCGGTGATCGGTGTTTTGATCTCATGAGACACCCTCCCCCAGAACTCTTCCATCTCCCTGAGAGAACGCCTTTCCAGCCCGACGAACTTGAACAAAAAGATCACACTTATCAGAACCACCAGAGCCAGGAGGCCACTCTCACCAGTAACCATTAATTTTTTTCTCTGCTCATCCCGGTCGATCTCCTTTATGATCTGTTCGTCCACCATCAGGAACAACCCGGGCTGGATCCCCGTAAGTTCTTTGGCAATGGATCCGGTGGCCGGCAATCGTTCTGTGATCATGAATCGATGGTCACTCCCCACAATTCCGGGTACCACAGGAACTATTTTGTCCTCTGTGATCCTCTGGTAGATATCATCTAATTCATGGGTCAGTATACTCTTCCTGAGCATTGTCCTCTCACCAATGGACCGGTAGATGAAAACAGACCACCATATCACAAGCAGTGACAATGAGAACAATGTAATAATAAAAACAATATGATGCAGATGTGATCTTATTGTTTCCTTAGCTCGGGTAAGTCTGTTAAGTTTCAATTTCAAGATTCTTTAATTTATACCTGAGCCCGGACTCAGAAATCCCAAGCTCTTTTGCTGCTCTGGTTTGATTATTTTCATTTTTTTTCAGAGTTCTCATTATAATCTTCTTCTCAATAATATTCAATTTCTCATTAAGCGGGAGAGAGCTATCGAGATCTTTAATATCCCCATCGTAACCATCCTCAGGACTTACATAAACCGGGAGATCTTTTAAGGTGAGGACCCCTCCTCTGGCGAGGACAACTCCTCTTTCAATTATATTCTCAAGTTCCCTTATATTCCCTTTATAATCATATTTGACAAGAGTAGATAGTGCATCGGAGGAAATAGTATCAATCGATTTTTTTTCCCGTTCCGAATATTTTCTTATAAAAAGATCTATAAGACCCGGGATATCTTCCCGCCTATCCCTCAATGGCGGAAGATCAATGTTGATCACATTCAGCCTGAAATAGAGGTCCTCTCTAAAACTCCCTTCGCTGATCATTTTTCTCAGATCCCTGTTGGTTGCAGTAATAATCCTTACATCGGTTTTTATAACCTTATTTGATCCGAGCCTGGATATCTCTTTTTCCTGAATGGCCCGCAGAATCTTGACCTGAAGTTCTACAGGCAGATCACCTATCTCATCAAGAAATATACTACCACCTTCCGCTTCTTCGAACTTTCCAGCTCTACTCTCCACCGATCCTGTATATGCACCTTTTATTGCACCGAACAACTCTGCTTCAATAAGAGTTTCAGGGATTGCGGCAATATTCACTTTAATAAACTTCCCATTCTTCCTTTTTGACCCGAAATGGAGAAGATTAGCAATAACCTCTTTCCCGGACCCACTCTCACCGGTGATTAGGATATTGGCCTCCGAATCTGAAACACGGTGTGTAAGATTTATTACTTCTTCCATTATTTCTGAATTAAAAACAAAGTTATCTATTGTCACCTTTCCTTTGATCTTCTCTTTTAACTCTACATTCTCTTCCTTCAGCTCTATCTTTTCTACAATATTGTCAACACAATGATTAAGCTCGTCCATCTCAAGAGGCTTTGTAAGATAAGTGTAGGCTCCCATTTTCAGGAGATTAACAGCTTTTTCTACCGAACTGTATGCAGTCATAAAAATCACGGGAATTCCCGGATGCTTCTCTTTTATTTTTTTATACAACTCACCACCGTCCATCCCCGGAAGTTTGTAATCCAGAATAATAATATCTACAGGATTTGAATTAAAGTGGAGGAGTCCCTCTTCTGCTGTCATAAAGTGAACAGATGAAAATCCTCTTTTTTTCATATTATCCTTTATCGCCTTCCCGGCAAGTTTTTCATCTTCCACGATCATGATCTCAACTCTTCTCTTCAACGTTTCCCTCCTCCCTTCAACACTATTTCAAAATTTTTGTTCCCGTTACTACCTGATACAACCCTGATCTCTCCGCCGAGAGCTTTCAAATTTTTCAGAACAATATGAAGGCCAAGCCCCATCCCTTTTGATTTGGATGACTCGTAAGGTTTAAATATCTTGCCGATCCTGTCCGCACTGATCTCCTCTCCATTATCCAAAATATTAATAATCAGATCATTTTTATTAAGTGTAAAAAGAATATTTATCTTATCTGCATCTGACTCAATTGCATTGTCAATCAGATTCAGTAGGATCTGAACCAGAAGATTTCTATCTGTAAAAAAAAATTTCACCTTGGAATCAACTTTAAAATCAATTCCCTTCTGGATCATTTCCGGAATTTTCAGGATCTTCAGCTCTTCAATAAGCTTGATCAGGCCTACTTCGGAAAAATTAGTCTCAACACTCTTTGAGAGTCCAGAATATGAATTTATAATATCTGATATTCTTCTTATCTCCCCCTTTACTGCATCCCTGTAGAAGAGAGCTTCCTCGGAAGAGTCAAGGTAATTATCAAGAGAGTTAAAAGAGAGGTAAATGGAGTTTAGAGGATTTTTTATCTCATGCGCTATTTCGGATGTTAACATTGACAATTCGGCGAACCTCTCTTTTTCTTCTCTCTCTCTAAGATAATCAACATCCTTCTCGTATAGTTTCCTGTCATACCTTAATACAACAAGGACAACCGCCAACAGGATAGAGAGAATTATTCCCAGGATGAAAAGGAAGAATTTTCCTGAACTCTGTTCAAAGGTCCCCAGGAAATGGTAATCAAATCCGATTATCAGTGAATATCTCCCCTGGGCATCATCACCATAGGTCCCTTTCACCTCAAATACTGTACCGATAGGTGAAGAGATGAATCTTGTCTCCTCATCAGATGGAATTGCGGGGAAATATCCTTCAAATCGAGACAGTAGATATATTAGTTCATTTCCCTTTTTTAACCCTATATAAAAAATGGACCTATTATTAAACAACTCATCCATAAAATCTCTTAGTTTTTCTTCCCCCGTTTCAGCCAGATGAAACCCCGATATCCCCAGCAGATCACTTATCGTTTTACCCCCTGCTGCTGTCAGATCCTTAAATTCACTATTGATCCTGGATTTATTTATTCTGTTAAGTGATACAATAGTACCTATTATTATTACAGAAGAGATTAACAGGATGAGGATAAATCGGGATCTGCTTTTCAATTGTTCCCTTTCTTTCTCATTTCCCCTTTCCATTTATTTTTCCCTAATCCATGTCTCTCTCCCCTCCACAATGGGAATCCGAACTTGTCTCTGAAGTTGAAAATCTCACCGGAACAAGTCATGGACTGGGCCAGGATCACATCTTTGTCTTCAAGATTGTTGAGCGCCCCTTTAACCGATATGAAACTCCCCTCAACAACATCAATTTTATAGAACCATAAAGGAGAAACTTCAACATCATAAACTTTCCCTGTTTTTTTTTCTAAAACTTCAAAAACTATGAAACTGTTTTTCAGATATCTCTCTTCAGTTCTTATTTTTACTATCTTCCCTGAAATATTAACTATTTTATCCATCCTGAAATATTTGAGTTTATCTTTCCCCGGAAGAGAAATAGATAGGAACAGGATAACAAAAAGGATACCTGATATTGTTTTTCTCATTTTAAAAATAGTACCTGATACCGGCAGAAAGTGTCAACATTTTATAATCGAAGAAAAAATCTGAAGAACTATTATTCCTGAACGCAAAACTGAGAAAAGTATTAAGCTTTCTGAATTTTTTTGAGATGGAAACATTATAGAGATAGAGCTTATCTTCCCGCTCAGTTTCCGGTTCTACCACCATCCCCTCTTCATCCATCACATAAACTCCCGGGTAATGTTTATCCATTATAGAGATATTTCCTGATACTGCTATCTCTGCAAATGGGATGAATCTGACTCCGAAAGTGATCCTTCTACCGTCCCAGAGATAGTTGTCATTATAAGGGTATATAACGTATGAATTATTGATAAGTGTTTCAGCTTCATCCAAGCCTCTGAAATTCTTTCTCAATTCCCCTTCAGCATACAAACCGAACTTGGAACCGATCCCCTGAGAGATGCGGAGAATTCCACTGATATTAGGAACTGACATTGAATTAGCCGATCCTTTATTCTGATCCATCGCCCAATCAGATCCGGGAAATATTTTTGCAATATGTCTGTAAAAACGATAGTTAAAGCCGGTCTGAAGACGGATCGTTGTCTGAGAACTGAAAAACTTGTTTAATTCAATAAAAAAAGTGTGATTTGAAAAATCGAATGAAGAGAAGTTCGGGTAGGTCCTTATCTCAAGATTGTATCCGGACTTGAACAATAGTGATGAAGAGAGATAATATTTGAATCCGAACTCGGCAGAAGGCCCATTATAATTAAAATCTGTATAGTAATCACTGTAAACAAGAACCGGATAGCTTAGATTAAAATAGATATAATTTCTCCCCTTGAGGTATTTTAATAATTCGATACCCGGCTCGATCCTGTATGAATTAAACTCTGAATTTTCGGCATAAATTGAAAAATCACCATCAAAATATATATTGTAATGCTTGGCTGTATAATTTATATCTGCAGAAAACACATTCACGTAATCACTTATTGCGGTAGAATTAAGGAAAATGTTATCACTGTAATAACTGTTAATCCCGGCTCCGAAATTGATTTCAGCATAAATAATTGAGATCGATGTCATAATTAAAATAAATCTGAAAATGGTTCTCATGGTAATCTATACCCTCCCCGAAAAAGTATTTTATACTGCTTACACTTTTTCTTCAATTACTTAGCAACTATCCTGCCAATCAGGGAAACCTGAAAACAGGTTGTTTTGATATGCTTCCGGCCAATTCATGACAGAAGCGCTCCATTCAGAGCGCTGATTTTTGCGAACTACGCTGAATTCTGCGGAACCATCTGCTTGCTTTTCAGCTCAGGATCACAGTCTTTTACAACAGTCATGATTTTCGTTTTTCCTGACATACTTAAAAAACTTCAGGTCTAATACAATTGGGATTTGTACCTATATTAAGTATTGGACCGAAATGCATGCAATTAAGGATGATGATTTAGGTAATGCAGAAATACATTTAAGTCTTTCTGCTTAGAATCTTGTTGTTTAAAAAAAACAATTGCATTAAAATACATTGTGTTGTGAAACTAAAGAAAAAAATATTTATCCTCCACGTTTTTATTTCATTGATAATACTGATTGTATTTTTTTTATTCTATAAATTTCATTTCACAGCCTCACTGACAAAATTGAAGATAGAGAAAGCTGAGATCCTGATCAAGGGGGTTGAAACTCTTCTTGAAAAAGAAGTGCTCAGGATAAAACTATTAAGTGATGACACGGCATCCTGGGACACAATGTACAGATATGTAATTAATCCCACCCGGGAAATTGAAAGTGATATGGCACCCTATGGATTTATAAAATATATGAGACTGAGCCTCTATTCAGTAATTAGTAATAGTGGCGATATAGTTTTGTTAACTGGTTACAACCGCAATTCAGCTTCAAAAATTGAGTTTGAACAACTTCAGAATAAAAAAGGCGAGATCTGGGAATTTTTTCTGGAATCAATAGATCTCAAAGAAACTCACGACCACCTGATATCAACGCCATTAGGGATCATGATTGTTGTTTCTTCTCCGATCCTGAGAAGTGACAGTAGCGGTACTTCGAGGGGAAGGGTTCTTATAGGACACATCATTGATGAAATCTTTTTCAACGAAGTCTCACAGACTCTGGGGGAGAAAATATATTTAAATAAAAAGGAATATATACCGGATTCTCTTCAACTCCCAACTAAAAGTAAAAAATTTAAACTCTATGAAAACAGTGATTATCTTGAATTAATTCAGGATCGATTTGACACGCACGGGAAATATGCATTCACTTACAGCATTAAGGCAAAAAAAAATATAACAAAAACCTTTAAAAATATCATCTACACATATACTGCAGTAATAATCCTGATATTTTCTATAGCAGCTTTTATTATCTATTATTTCCTGAACAGATTCGTATTAAAAAGGATTGAATTGATCTCCGAGAAAACTACAAGGATAGTAACATCAGAAGACCTTACGATAACATTTCCTATCAACTCTAATGATGAGATCTGTCAATTAAAGAGAAATCTTAATGATATGCTCAAACGGATGAAGATAGAAATAAGTAAAACCTTCGATGCGCAGAATATGTTGATGCTTAATGAGAAAATGATATTTCTGGGAAATATTACTGCCAATATTGCTCATGAGGTCATAAATCCTCTCTTCGCTGTATCTAATGCTGTTGAATACATAAGGAGTTCAGAATACTGTAATGATAAAAAATTAATCGAGGCGGTAAATATTATTGAGAAAGAGACGGCAAGGGTCAGAGAGATCAGCATGAATCTTAACCGATACTCGATCCAGAAAACAATGACACCATCCAAAGCGGACCTGATTGAGATCATTGATGCATCTATAATGGTTGCAAAATGGTCAAGAAATATTGATAAGATCAAGTTTCACTTCGATATGCCTGCAAAGAATCTTTCAATCTATTGTAACCCGGGTGCAATACAACAGGTTTTTATAAATCTCATTCTGAATGCCATCGACGCGATGAAAGGGACCGGGAATATTTGGATCAACATTTCTGAAGAGAGATCACTATTTATGATTGAGTTCAAAGATAACGGCCCAGGATTTGATCAGAAAATCATTGATAATGCATTTGACTCATTCAAATCAACAAAGAACGGAAAAGGGGCGGGACTGGGGCTTTATATTTCCTACAACATAATAAAAGATCATGGAGGCTCCATGATAATTGACAGAAAAAACAGTGATGGTGCCGGGATCATGATCTCGATCCCGAAAAGGGGGAGGATTCACGATGAAAAATAATTCCAAGATCCTGATAGTTGACGATGAGAAAGATATTCTCAAATCCTTCAGATTATGGACAGAGAATGAAGGGTTTACTGTATTAACTGCAAATTCAGGGAAAGCGGCTCTGAATATTTTAAAAAAACATACTATTGAAGTGTGTCTACTAGATTTGAGACTGGGTGATGAGAACGGGATAGAACTGGCAAAAGAATTTAGTGAAAAAGATGAATTTATGAAAATTATAATCATAACCGGATATCCTTCCTATGATACTGCACTAAATTCGATCAAATCCGGGGTTTTTGATTATATTTCAAAATCAGAACTTCAGAAAGATATCCTTTCAAAGATCAGAAAAGCTTTAGATTCAAGAAATGAGCAGATAGCGGAGTTCAATTCAAGCAGCATCGGAAAATACAAATTGGGACTGGTCTGTAATCACACTCTTGTGAAGGAGGGATTTGCCAACTTTTGCAAGAAAGAGAAAGAGTTTCATCTGGCATGCACATTCCATTCGCTTGACTATATAAAAAAGTCAGATTTCAATAATGAGCTGGACTTCGTCCTGCTATGTCCCCTGTGTAATGAACAGCATATAGATGATTCAGTCGGATTTGTAACAAAACTAAGGATTTTTTTCCCAAAAGCTAAAATTTTGTTCACCGAAGATTCTCTGGATCAGGATAAAATGGTCTCATTGATAAAACAGGGAGTCCGGGGATTTCTTCAGAAAAACATTACTCCTCAGAATCTTAAACGAGCCTTTAAATCAATTGAGAACAATGAATATTGGGTAAGCAGGACATTGAATGAAAACCTGATCGAACAATTGATAAACATCAGTCAGGGATCAAAAGGTGCCCTCAATACAGAAAATGTTTTCCAGTTGTCAAAAAGAGAAATGGAAATCCTTCAGGCGATCTCTTCAGGGCTTTCAAACCTTGAGATCAGTGATAAATTCTTTATAAGTGAAAAAACCGTCAAGGCCCATGTATACAACATGTTTAAAAAAATGGGAGTTAAATCCAGAACTCAGGCTGTAAAGAAAGCGACCGATTTCCACATACTTTAAATTTGTAGGAAAAAAGGAACTTTTCCCAATAATTTCCGTTCTATTAACATGAGGTAATTCTAAACGGAGGTTAGTATGAAGAAATTTACAATTTTAATGATTCTTATGATGTCTGCAGTTCTGATATATTCTGGAACTTCTGTCAGTGCAAATGATATAATCAGGCAGATCAATTCCGGCAAAGAGGTAGTTTACAAAAATGCTACGATCAGAGGTGACCTTGATTTTAGAAAAGTGGATGACAAAACACTGAAAAAAGAATTTTTCAGTAAGAACAAAACATATACGATGCATGTCAGAGTTCCTTTAAATTTCACAAATTGTATCTTTGAAGGAGATGTCATAGGTTACTACAGTGATGACGATGAAGATGAACTTTATAATGTAAAATTCCATAAGGATGCAATGTTCACAAAATCTGTATTCAAAGAGAAAGCTGCATTTAAATATGTTAAATTTACTGAAGACTCTGATTTTACAAATTGTGTTTTTGAAGAAGAGGCCCTTTTCAAGTATTCCCAATTCAGAAACGAGGTTAGTTTTGCAGGATCAAAATTCAGCAAAGATGCAAACTTCAAATATACTAAGTTCAGGGATAATGCCGATTTCACAGGATGCAAATACAGAAGAGTTGCAAACTATAAATATACAGAATTCAGTGAAAAAGCAGTATTTACAAAATGTACATTCAATGACGAAGCAAACTTCAAGTACACAAAATTTCCGGAGACAGGGGTCTTTACAGATTCCAATTTTGTCAGAGTGGCAAATTTCAAATATTCCAAGTTCAAGAGAGGAGTCACATTTGAGAATGTCATGTTCGGGGACGATGTCAATTTTAAATACACTGAATTCAGTGATGATGTGATCCTGAAGAACACAAAATTTGATGGCGATATCGACTCAAAGTATGCAAAAGTAAACGGCAGATCTTTTACAAAATTTCTCATAAATAGAAGATAAGTTGTATTATCCGGACGCAGGGAGGAGAATCCCTGCGTCCAATATTCCCCCTCCTTATTTCAAAACACTTCCTATACTGATATAATATTATTATGAGATTTCTGATCTTTATAATAATAATTTTAGTATTACCTTACGGATTTACCATATCACAGGATCAGCAATATCCCGGACAAGACAATTTTGAAGATACATCTCCGGAAGAGATCATCAATAGTGAAGAGGAAGGATCAGTCGGAGACGATTTTCAATCTCTGGAACCAGATATATTTTTAAGGAACCTTTACCAGAAAAACCTGAAACCGCTGAGCAACAGCGACAAGATCAAGTGGTCCTTCAGGATGTCTGATACCGATATTTTTCTATGATAAAAAAATATCCCTGGCATTTTATTTTTCTTATTTTTGTGATTTTCTCACTCACCAATATATTTCAAAAACTTCAATGGCGTACAAGCACAGATAATATCCGCTGGGTTGAGACAACGGACGGGCTTGCCTGCAAAAATGCTCCTGTCGAAACCGGGATCAAAAGCGGGGATATTCTTCTTTCGATAAACAAATATGTAATAAAAAATAAGATAGACCTTGCCAGAGCAATTGAGACCAGGGAGATATGTATCTATGAGATCGAGAGAGATGATCTCCTCAAAAGGGCCGATATTGACATAAAATTCCATTATACCCCTACATTTTACTATATTCTGGTGCTTTCAGGGGTTCTGATGCTTTTTATGACCCTGATGATCCTCAACTCAAATCTGAAAAAGGGAGAGGGAATAGTAACTCCGAAAAAATTCTTTTTCCTAAGCATGACATTTTCAGGATTTCTGATATTCTCTCCAACCGGAGCTTACAATTTTTCAGATTTTGTTTTTCTCATAATAGATAATCTCTGTTTTGTCTTCTTCCCGGCAGTACTTCTCCATTACTCAATATTTTTTCCGGTCAGATCCGCAATTTTAAAAAAGATCAGATCCAAGATAATCTTTATTTCAATTTATATACCTCCTGTTATTCTTATTGCTCTCTTTTCATATTTCATCCTTTCAAATCTGATCAACCCCAATACAGGGATCATAATCCTTGTAATAAACCACTTCAGGAAAATTTCACTTATCTTTTTCTCTGTCTATCTCCTGGGGGCTTTGGGGATCTTCATACAATCTTCCCTCAGAATGCTCAGGGAAACAGGAGAGAAGAGGTATATGATGCCTCTGGCAGGGCTTTCTATCAGTATCCCTTCAATTGTGGTATTTACTATCATTGATACATCCGGAGGACTTCCTTTTTTCCTGTATCCCGGACTGTTCCTGATAGGACTTCTACCAGTCTCCACAACATATTTCCTCTCCATAAAAAAATACAGAGATATTGAAAATATAATTAAGAGAACGCTGTCTTTATCGTTCATCCTTTTTTTTGTTTTTGGGATATTTTTCTTCCTCGGATTCAATATCGAAAAGAACAGGCTTCTGGGAATATTCTGGTCAATCATCGCTATAATAACAGCAGGACTGCTATTCCGACCGATAGAAGGGACCATTCAGGAATACTTTGAAAAATTCTTCCTTAAAGGTACTTTTCACTTCAGAAGAAAACTAAAAGAACTGATACAATCACTCAGATCTGAGAGGGATCTTGTCTCTCTGTCAAGAAATTTTGTTGAGACCATCGATCATGGTTTCCAGCTGAAGTCCAGCAGTCTTATAATATATCTGAAAAAAAATATTTTCATATATTATCCGGAAAACAAAAAAGTATTGTTTTCAAAAAATTTTCTGAATGAACTCCTGAAAAACGAGAACCTCACATTTACCAATCAGAACGATTTCGAGCGGTTGTATCCTAAAGACTTCAGAATAATGAGAGAAAAAGAATTTTATCAATTTCTCCCTTTAAAAACACAGAACAGACTGATCGGTTTTGTAGCATTCGGGCTTAAAACCGATAATTCCTATATGACTGTCGAAGACTGGGAACTGATGTACAGCATCACACAATCTCTTTCACTTTCAGTTGAGAATGCATCTTTATATTCAGAACTCGAATCTCAGTTCAATGAGATCAATATACTTAAAGAATTTAATGAGAATGTAATTGAGAACATTAACATGGGATTAGTTGTATTAACTAAACTGAATCTGATCAAAACCTGGAACAACTTTATGGAGCAGAAGTTCAAACAGACATCATCAGGGGTAATGAATAAGAAGGCTCTGAAAGTATTCGGGAACAAATTATGGAAAGAGATATATGTAAATAAAAATACTGCAGGAACACTCCCGAATGTTGAAGTTGAGATAAGGGACATGAAATTGATCTTTAATATCCATATATCTCCTCTTATAGATAATATCGGTAAAAACATAGGTACTATAGTTGTTTTTGAAGATGTGACAGAA
>Ga0209013_10001686_pt1 | contig 20309 bp, 15 predicted proteins | sample Cruoilmetagenom2_FD_187291 | JGI IMG/M metagenome (GOLD analysis project Ga0209013, IMG submission 187291) | Oil polluted marine microbial communities from Coal Oil Point, Santa Barbara, California, USA - Sample 2 (SPAdes) (version 2) | ecosystem: Environmental > Aquatic > Marine > Oil seeps ...
GCTGCTGGATTTGATGTCTATCTTCTTGGTGATTCGAAAAATTAAGGGAGGCATTGCCTAATGAAAAAAGTCCGTAAAGCAATTATTCCTGCAGCAGGTTTAGGTACACGATTTTTGCCTGCTACAAAAGCAATGCCAAAAGAAATGCTTCCTATAGTGGATAAACCGACGATTCAATACATTGTAGAAGAAGCAATCGCTTCAGGTATTGAAGATATTATCATCGTCACTGGAAAAGGTAAGCGCGCAATTGAAGATCATTTTGATTCCGCTCCACTTCTCGAGAATGCATTGCAAGAAAAAGAAAAATTCGACTTACTTGAAGAAGTTCAACAGTCAGGGAAAGTTGAAATTCATTATATTCGTCAACAAGCACCACTTGGATTAGGACATGCTGTTTGGACTGCTAGAAAATTTATTGGCAATGAACCTTTTGCTATTTTACTAGGGGATGATATTGTTCAAGCAGAAACACCTTGTTTAAAACAATTGATAAACCAATATGACAAAACACAATCATCAGTAATAGGGATTATGGAAGTTTCACCCGAAGAAACCGATCGATATGGAATAATAGATCCATACGAACAGGACGGAAACTTGTATAAGGTGAGGAAATTTGTGGAGAAACCAATGCAAGGTATGGCTCCTTCAAACAAAGCTATAACTGGTCGATACATTTTCACTCCGGAAATTTTTTCTCATTTAGAAGAAATGGAAATTGGAGCCGGTGGAGAGATACAACTAACAGATGCTATTGAAAAGTTAAATCAACATCAACAAGTATACGCTTATGAATTTGAAGGTAAACGCTATGATGTAGGAGAAAAACTTGGCTTTGTCCAAACAACTATTGAATTTGCTATGCAGCGACCAGAGTTAAGAGAAGAATTACTAGAATTTATGAAAAAGAAAATAGAAAAAGAAATGATGACCTTATGAAAATCCTGTTGTTAACTAATATGTATCCTTCAGAACAAGCCCCCAATTATGGGGTGTTTGTTCAAAGAACGGAAATGATATTAAAAGAAGCAGGCCATGAAATTATCCTTGTTGAGTTAAATAAGAAGTTTTCGTTCCTTCATAAACTAATGGGTTACTTACTTTATGTATTGAGATTTTTCATTAAGACACAACTTTCTAAGCCGGATGTCATCTATGTCCACTACGCTTCACAAAATGCTAAACTCATTCTTTTGATGAAAAAATGGAAACCATTGATCCCCATCATACTAAACACGCACGGCACAGATATTTTACCCCAATCAAAAGCGCAAGAAAAGTACCAACCAGATGTACAAAAAATGATGAAAGAAATTAATCACGTCATTGTGCCTTCTACTTATTATCAACAAGTGGTCAAAGAGAAATATAATTTTCAAGGTCCCATAACTTTATTTCCATCGGGTGGAGTGAATACCGATTTCTTTAAGCGTGATATGGAATTGGGAAAAGATTTTAAGCAAAAACTTGAAATTCAAAGTGAAAAAATTGTTATCAGTTACATTTCTAGAATTGATGCTCATAAAGGATGGGATACACTTTTAGAAAGTGCCTCCTTATTAAAGGTTGAAAGCCCCCATATATTTAGTCGATTACACTTTATTGTGGCTGGGTCTGGATCACAAGATCAAGAATTAGATGCCAAAATTATTGAATTTGGACTGTCAGGAATTTTGACACGCCAATCAATGTTAACTCAATCTGAAATGAAGAAAGCATTTAATGCTTCTGATATATTTTGCTTCCCATCCGCCCAAGAAAGTTTAGGATTAGTGGGATTGGAAGCGATGGCAACTGGACTACCATTACTAGCTAGTGATATTCCAGGGACAAAAGATTATGTGAATGACCAAAATTCTTTGGTATTTGAACCAAATAACGCTAGTGAATTAGCTAAAGCAATAGCATCGTTTGTCGAATTAAGTGTTGCTGAAAAAGATGAATTAAGCCAAAATGCTCGAAATACATCATTAAATTTTGATAGCAAAATCGTTTCTGGCAAATTACTAACTGTATTTGAAAACAAAAATGAAATTGAAAGCGAAAGAGGATTAAATCTATGATGAAGAAACAAAAATTCTTACTATTCATGGTTGCATTTATTGTAATACAACCAGTGATTGATATATTAACGACTGCTACACTGCTGTGGACTGACTTGTCCGTTTCCATAGGTATAGTATTACGTACTCTTTACTTTTTGCTCATGGCTATTTTTATACTTTATATGGCCTTCCACTCAAAGCAAGCCAAGTGGTACTTGGCATATTTAGTTGGTTTACTTGTATTGCTTGTAGTAAACGTATACTTAAACATGCAAGTGAAGAATCCTTATTACTTAATTCAAGAATTGACGTTTTTTAATAAAGCTATTTACTTTCATTTGATGTTTTTCGGGTTTCTTTTAATAGTAGAACAATTAAAAAAGAACGGGACAGATGTGAAAAAACAATTGATTCGAATGTTTTTAACTTCATCTCTTATTATCAGTGCCGTATTTATAATCTCCCAGTTAACAAATACGAGCATGCAAAACTATGCGCGCTCTAAAGAGGGCTGGACTGGATGGTTTTATGCAGGGAATGAAATCGGTGCAATCATGTCGATCCTACTACCAATTACAATGCTTTATGCCGTACAAAAAACAAATAAGTGGTCTGATATTAAATATTGGACACCTTTTGTTGCCTTATCAATATCTATGTTGGCACTTGGAACCAAGGTTGGTTACGGTGGAATAATTGTTGTATTACTAAGTACATTAATTGGGAGTCTAGCATTATGGGTTTGGAAAAAACAATTGACCTTTAAAATGAATTCAATCTTAAGTGCATTGTTTTTAACAGTATTAATTGCGGTAACACCTTTTACTCCAGTATTTAACAATATGTATGCACATCTCAGTATATTAGGGATAGATTTTTCAGATGAAGAGGATCCGGAGCTAGGCCAAGGGGAAGAACCTGGAGAAGAAGTTGTGTTAGACGAGGAACCTACAATTAATCGAGAACAATTTCAAAACTTAGTATTTAGTAGCAGAGAGGAATATGCTCAAAATTACGAAGTCCAATTTGCAGTTGCTCCTACATCTCAAAGATTACTAGGAATGGGTTTTGCGGGTAATTATGATGAGCCCACAAAAGAAGAGCCAATAAAAATTATTGAAATGGATTTCCATGATTTCTTCTACTCATTCGGAATATTGGGATTCCTTTATGTTATTGCCCCACTGATCTACTTTGCTGGTAAATATCTTATAGATTTTGTGATAAATCTAAAAACTCGGTTTAATTACTTTACCATATTTACGGGAATTTCATTCTTGCTTGGAATTGGAATTAGTTATACTGCAGGTCATGTTTTGACCGCACCAAGCGTTTCAATTTACTTAGCAGCATTATTAGCGGTATTAGTAGTTACGGCAAACGGAGAAAATTCGCTTCAAAATAATAAAGCACTAAAATAAATTTATAACAAAAAGCGCATCTATCGGCCTATAATCAGCAGTTCAAATTCAATTGAAGACATAATCAAAGCAGTTTCCTAAATGGAAATTGAATTGGTCATGTCTTTTTTTGTTGAACGTAATCTACTAAATTTGTTGTAAAATAGCGATTGTTATTAAAAAAAACTCCAATTTTCTACAAAAAGTAAAATGGGTTATTTATACCTATAATTCATTCTTTTTTTATAGTATGTAAATAAAAAATTATAAAAAGATGTGTCAAATCACCCTTTTTTCAAAATAAACTAATTATTTTTATATTATTTTTACGTTTTTAGTTGAAAAAAGGAAATTCTTTGATAAAATAGAATGAGAGTTTAAATATATGCCATATTCTTCATTAGTTGCCATTACAGACAAGTCATACTTTTTTAATAAAAGTAATAATATTGTCAAAGAATAGTAGCTAATCCAAGAATTTGTTGGTACAATTTAAACTGTGCAACAATGTAGAGGGATCTACAAACAACACAGAACTAATGAACGAAAAAACAGGAGGAAAACTACACATGGCTTATCAACCAAATTCTTACAAGAAATTCGTTGCAACTGCAGCGACCGCTACATTAGTAGCATCAGCAATCGTCCCGGTGGCATTTGCAAACGAGGCATCAACTGCAGCATTCACGGATGTTAAAGCATCTTATGCAGAAGCAGTTGCTTTCTTAGTAGAAAACAACTTTGCAGTAGGTAAAACTGAAACTCAATTCGGTGTTGGCTTAGAAATTACTCGTGGTGATGCTGCACTAATTATCGCTAAAGCAGCTGGTCTAATGGATGAAAAAGCTCCTGCTTCAGGTTTCTCAGATGTTCCAACACGTGGAGCACTTGCAGTTAACTCTTTAAAAGCAGCTGGCGTTGTAAACGGTACATCAGCGACATCATTCGGATGGGACCAACCAATCAAACGTGGTGACGCTGCAGTTATGTTCGCGGCAGCATTCGAATTGTCTGGTAACAAAGATAACTTGAAATTCTCTGACGTTAAAGAAAAATACGAAGCAGCAGTTGCAGCACTAGTTGATAACAAAGTTACTAACGGTGTTAGCACTACTCAATTCGGTACTGACATGAACATCAAACGTGGCGACTTCGCTAAATTCGTTTATGCTCTTAAAGATCAAATTGAATTGCCTTCAGTTACACCTGAAGTTGTTTCTGTAAGTGCGACTAACCTTAAAACTGTAACTGTTAACTTCAATACTGCAATTGATGAAGATTCATTAACAGACACAGTAACTGTTAAAAACGGTACTACTTCTCTTACAGTAGCATCAACTAACCTTTCTGCAGATGGTAAATCTGTTGTAGTTGAACTGTTGAATGACGTAGCTCAAAGTACAGTTTTGGATGTAGAAATTGATGGAGTTGAAACTGCAGACGGTAAATATACGTTTGAAGATGTGACAAAAAAAGTGACAGTTAAAGACGTTACTGATCCGTCTATTACAAACATTCAAGCATTAAACTCTAAAACTTTCAAAATTTGGACTTCTGAACCATTAGAATTAGAAACTAATGCTTCAAGTTTACATGTATTAGATAACATCAAAGTTAATGGTGTGAAATTAGTTGGTAGCATCGCTGCTGACCATGGAAGTAATGAATACACAGTAACTCTTGGCTCTAAACTTTCAGTTGGTACGCACACAGTTGAAATTGATGGATACAAAGACTTTGCTGGATTCGCTGCACCAAAATATTCAGGTTCTATCTCAGTTGTTTCAGATACAGCTGCACCTGAAATCACTGATGTAAACGTAGTATCTCGTTCACAAGTTAAAGTTCAATTCAACGAACCAGTTGAATCTTTAGGAACTTTAAACATCAATGGTTTTAACTACACTACAGGAACTGCTAACGCTGACAAAACAGTTTATACAATTAACTTGGATGCTGCTCACTACTTAGATTTAGCTAGTACTGTTGAAGAAGTAATTGAATATTACGGTACTACTGATGCAGAAGGAAACACTATCGCTGCATCTGCTAAGAAAACATTTAAGTTCTCTGCAACTGACGATGTAGTTGCTCCAACTGCTTCAATCAGCTTTGATAAAGACAACAACGTTGTAATTAAATTCTCTGAAAAAATGAGCGTTGCTGGTAAAGTAACAATTAAAGATTCAAAAGGTAATACTGTTAAAAAAGACGTTGTTCCATCACTAGACAATGCAGATACATTCACTTATGAAATCTCAGCTGCTGATGCAGGGTTGAATGCTGTAAACTCAACTGGAAACTACACAGTTACATTAACAGATGCAAAAGATGACAGTGTTCGTGCAAACAAAATTGCAGAAACTGCAGTTACTTTATCTGCAAATGATGTCGTAGATCCTCAAATCTTACGTGGTGTGTTAACTCAAGCTCATACTACAAAAGTTGTTAACACTCAAACTGTTCAAGATAAGCCTGCTCAAATCACTTTGTACTTAACAGAAGCTATGGACAGAGCAACTCTTGAAGACGAAAACAACTATTTAGTAAGTGTAGACGGCACTTCTTCACCTGTAACACTTTCATCATTAAGTGGTGCTACAGCAGTTGCTTCTGCAGACGCTAAGAGTGTAGTATTGACATTCCAAGGTACTGGAACTGGAAAAGCTACTGCTGGAGCTACAGATGCTACAGATATTTATGCACTTCAGTTAAAAGATGTTGCTGGTAATATTCTAGCTACAACTCCAACAGGTACCAATGATGGTTTCAATTCTGAAATTGATGTTCAACCTGCTGTAGCTGCAGCTGATTTAACTGTAACAAATGTTACTGGATATTCATCTGATGCTGTATTGGTTGATAACAACAAAGTTAAGGTTTCATTCAATAATCCACTTAGCATTGTAGATCCAAGTGATTTTGTTGTAACTAAAACGGGTGAAAAAACAACTCAACTTGTTGGTGTTGCTTATGAATTAAGTGCTGATGGAAAAACTGTTACAATTACATTAAGTGGCAACCTAACAGACGCTGCTAAATTAGGAAATGCAACTGATGGTTTTGTAGCTGCAGATCTATATGTAAAAGCTGGGGCAACTAAAGATGCATTCGGTAACAGTGTTGTTGCTGACGCTGACCTAAACGGTGATTCAACTCTTGATGCAGTTGATGCTGGAGTTATCTTTGATGCAGTAAGCCCTGAGCTAAAAGCTGTTAACGCTGGTAACACAGTTGATGGAAATACAACAGTTGAAGAAAATCAATTTACTGTAACATTCTCTGAAGCTATCAAAACTGCAGATGCAGATGATTTCTCTGCAATCTTAAATGATTTAATTATTCGTGATGAAGATGGAAACATAGCTAATGTAAATGTTTCTGGTATCGCTCAAGATAACACAACTGTGGATGGATCTACTAAATTAGTATTTGCTGTAGACCCTGCTAAGTATGCTGCTGGTGAAAATACATTTACAGTTTCACTTCCTGCATCAAGAGTTATTACAGATGCAGCTGGTAATACTGTGCTAGAAACAACTACAAGTTTAAGTGTTGTAGTAGAAGTAGTATCTGCTCCTTAATAAAAATAAACGAAACGTTACTTGATAAGTTCTAAATTGAACGAAACAAGTGGAAGGATTAGACCTCATTAGTTAAATTGAAAATGAGGTCATTCTTCTAACTATTACATCCAATTTTCGGGTTAAATTCCTGAACTTGACAAACAGCTTGTAATTAAGTCTTGTGCCTAATCCTCCTGCATCCAATGAAGTTCTAACCGACTGAAGGGGTGAAGTCAGGTGAAGTCGTACTCATAAAGAGGCGGGGTTCTTTAAAAGGTATCTATGGTTAGGAGACGAATCCATGTTGATCCAATGCAAGGTAATACACACTATGAAGAGCTAGGAGCTTAGTGTTTATCTTCCTTTTTGAGATGAAAGGATAGGGTTTAGTATAATTAAAGCTGTTAAACTAATCTTTCTTGTATTGAATAGTGGGAACCTAATGGTATCAAAATAAGGGATGGATGTAATGGAACGTTTGAAGTCTTACTAGAAGAGGTGGGTTTGCACCAGAGAAGCTAGTAAGATGGCAGCGGGTTCATAGTAGTGTTGATTGTTAGCCGCTTGTACTTGTGTGGTAACATACGGGGAGGATAAAACTAGCAGGAGCGAAGGAACCCAGTCAGTAGTTGTTATTCAAAGATAAGTTTATTTCCCTTAATCTCAAACTTGCCAATTAAATAGAACCAATCATATAAAAATGATTGGTTCCTATTTTTGGACTTTATATAGGTATATTTACGCGAGTTAAATTACATATATAAATAGGGTATAAATGGAATAATGTAATGCTGATGGCACGCCGTGTGCGCTGAAAGGCGCTTGCCCGGTGTAGGCCCTAATCGAAAGTCACAGAAATGTGGTATAAGAAGGGAATAGCGTTGTAACTGTAAATAATGCAACTGATTTGAATGCTGCTCTTGCTAGCACTGCTGTATCAAAAATTGTTCTAGGACAAAGTTTTGCGGCATCAGCAACTGTAACTCGTAAGGTTGATATTGATTTAGCTGGTAAAACACTAACAGGTAACTTAACTTATAACTTACCAACTGCAACTGGTACAATTACATTAGATGCCGGTACTATTACTGGGAATTTAACAGTAAACACACCCAATGCTACTTTTGTAAATAATGCAACTGTTGGCGGAACGGTGTTTATTAATAACGTTAGTGGAAACACGTGGAATGAAAATGCTAACAATAATAAATTAGAGTTTAATGATCCTAACGCTAACACAAACTTAGTAATTGCAACAGGTAAAACAGTGGCGAGTTTGACTCTTAAAACACAGGCGGTTGTTACTATTCCTGCTACATCAACTGTAACTGCTTTAACAGTTGCAACTACAGCTACAGGTGCAACTATTAATAACGGTGGTACTGTAACAACATTAACTTCAAATGCAACTGATACAACTATAAATAATGGTCAAAGTGGAACTGTTGGAACAGTAAATGGTTCTCAGGCTCAGAATACAGAAGTTGTTGTAAATGTAAACAATGCAAATGAATTAGTAGTTGCATTAGCAAACACTAAAAACACAAAAATTAACCTTGCTACAGGGGATTACTTAGGTCAGTTTGTTATTGATCGTAATTTAACTTTAAGCGGTAATGGTCAAGCTAATACTACTATTTCTGCACCTGCAGAATTGACTGGTACTAGAGCAGTACTATTAGTTACTAATGGTGCTAACCTTTCTCTTAACAACTTAACTGTTGATGGTGAAAACCGTGGTGGCGATTCACTTTATGGTGTTAAATTAGAAAATGCATCAGGAAGTCTTGATCATGTGACTGTAACTGGAATTACTGCTACGCCATTCAATGGAGCTCAAGAATTTAGAGCAATTGATGCTAGAGCGGAAGTTGCTGGTAACTATTCTCTATCTGTTACTAATTCGATTGTAAATGATTACCAAAAATCAGGTGTTTACGTCAGTGGTCTTGGAATGACTGCAGTAATTAATAGCAACCAAATTACTGGAAAAGGTCAAACAGAAGTAATTGCTCAAAATGGAGTAACTATCATGAATGGTGCAAAAGGAACAGTTACAAATAATACTATTTCTGGTCACGTTTATGGAAATGACACATCAGCTTCATATGATGTACTATTCTATGATGCAAACGTTACTAGTACTCAAAGTGGTAATGGAGAAATTTCTTTTTACGATACTTCTATAGTGGAGTAAAATATCAATAGTATTTTTCGAAAGGCTTTATGGAGAGAAATCTCTGCAGAGCCTTTTTTTTACAAATTCGAACTATATCAATGTACAAGCATATATTATATTCTTGAATATGAAAATAAGCCTTAACTCCATTGCGGAGTTAAGGATTATTTCAATTTAAGGAGGAAAAGAATATGCAAAGCTACAAGCAAAATCAACCTAAACAGCAAGAAATACTTCTAGTAAATGAGACAAGAAAGGAAGTCCCTGCTAAAAGAGTGAACATTGTATCTCTCAAGATGGTGCGAGATTCGACTATCCACTATCAAGATCGGCATATACGTTCACCGCAAGATTCATATAACATTATCCGAACTTTCTTAGAAGATGCTGACAGGGAAATGTTTGTCGTGATGGCTCTGGATGTAAAGAACCAACCAACAAACATTCAAATCGCCCACATCGGAAGCTTGAATGCTTCTATTGTCCATCCAAGAGAAATCATGAAGATGGCGATTCTAAGTAACGCAGCTTCATTGATTGTATTTCACAATCACCCCTCAGGGCATGTTTCACCCTCATCAGAAGATTTCGATGTCACAAAGAGATTAAAAGAAGCAGGTGAAATAATGGGCATTGAGCTACTTGATCATTTGATTATCTCTTCTGAGAACACGTTTTATTCCTTTAAGGAAAAGGGTCATTTGTAATGGAGAATTTGAATGAAAGAGAGATTGAATGGTTTATAAGTACAATGAAGAGTCAGTTTGGACTGAGTGTTAATCCAAATGAAATTGGTTACGAAGCAGTAGAACTAGGGGTAGATGAAGTGGAGGGTTTCTATGTTCCAACGGAACTGTTCGAAGTAGTTCCAACAACTCTACTTTATGAATCAATGGTGTTCGATGATGAGTTTGATAACTTGTGGGTAGGTGCAGTTGCTTATTATCCAAACTCACCTGATTGGTGCCTGCAAGTCATTACGAAAAATGATGAGGTAGTCCTTCGGAATGTCCTTCCAATCAGCGAATGAATCTCACGACAAAACTAGATTAAATCGAGTGAAATCTCACGACATTTCTATTTCTGTGGAAAGCAGTAGTTCAAGAATGTTGTAAACAATGGAAACCTACGGTTTTTAGCATAAAGAAACTGACGACAGTATTATATAACTGTCGTGAGCGAGAGTGTTACTTGAAGGGGGTGAAATAAAAATGTGGGGGAAGTTACTAACATCAGTCGTCATCGCAGTTGCGACCATCGTGGAAAAACACTTGGAAAATGAAAAGAGTAAAAAGTAAGAGCCATTGATGCAACCACAGCATCAATGGCTTTTCGTATTTTAGGAGGGAAGAAGCATGATTGATAAATTCCGACAGTGGCTAACCGAAGAGGGAAAAGCACCGAAAACCATCGAATCGTACATCAACGATGTCAGCCAGTACCAAAATTACTTAGACGAGAAATCAGGACAACATGTGCTGCTTTCTCGCTTTTCCTTTGTGCAGTACAAGCAATATTTACTGGATAAAGAGCTTGCTATCGCAACCATCAACAAGAAAATCAACAGCTTGAAAGTCTACAACAATTTCCTACAGTTTTCAAAAGTAGTGGATGATAGCTACATCAGTTTAAAGAAGGATCGAGTCGCAATTGCATCAGGAAGTGAACATCAAGTAGAAGTTCTTACTGAGGACCAAATAGACAAGTTGCTTTTTCATCTCGAACAACCTTCGGTTTGTCTTAGAAATAGGTTGATTGCCTATCTTCTTCTCTACACTGGGGTACGAGTAAGTGAACTTGTAAACATCAAACAGAAAGACATAGATGGACTCACCCAAACGTTAACGGTAAGAGGAAAAGGGGGGAAAGTGCGAGAAATAAGTCTCAGACAAGATGTGATGCAGCTCATTCAGAAATACAAAACAGGCGAGCGTGCCAAGTCGAATTTTAAAGATAGTGACTATCTACTTTTGAGCCAACGTGCAGCTAAATTACATCGAGATACCGTCAGAAACTGGCTAGAACTTACTTCCGAAGGGGTAGGTGTCAAATTGTACCCACATCTATTTAGGCACACGTTCTGCACCCGTCTGCTGAAAAAAGGAGTCGATTTGACGACAGTAAGTAAACTTGCGGGGCATTCAACAGTAAACATGACTGCAAAGTTTTACATACAAACGACAAGAGAAGAAAAGATAGCAGCAGTCGAACTGTTGTAAGGAAGAAGAGAATGTACCATTTAGAAATGTTCACATTATTGTCACAACTTTATATTCTTGCAATCAAAAGGGTAGAAAAGATGGAAAATTGGTCAAGAAAAAGGGTATGCCTTCTTCTTCCAATGGACAAAGTTTATTCAGCCGTTTTGTCCTCGAAAACCACCGCTAAATACTGAACAACTCCAATACGAATACATTGTCATGAATAAATAATCATTTTACATCATGTATGTTACTCTACTCATCAAGTAAATACGTTGATTCATCAGTATTCTTGTAATAATATCAGCTTGTACCAAATAAGAATATTTGATTTAATATTCAATTGGTTGAATGACTGATGGTGATTTTGATAGGGTAACTACCTTATTTTAATCAAAGTAATTACAAAAAAATGATGAACAGGAGAATGCAAAATGATCTTTTCAAGAAACCAACAACCACTATTTCCAATTCCAGAGGAAGGAGATTACAATGCCGAAGTCGTTAACTGGAAGAAGGGTAAGCAAGCAAATACCTCAATGGGTCCAACTGATACCGTACTGGTGACGTTCAAGTTGGAAACTAATGCAACTGTGGTTCAGTCCATACTCGTGATTCCTGGACCAAATTCCTTAGTTGAAAAACTGATTAACTCAACGATCGGTGAGGATGAAGTATCAGTTCATTTTGATAGCCTCATAGGTCAAGAGTGTGGCGTTGAAATTGCACATAATCGTGTGGGTGATAAAACCTACGCAAACGTTGTCGACATTTTCGTTGCTTTTGATGATGAAATCGAAGAAGGATTTGCAGAAGATGAAGACTTCTACGAATGACCACAATGCTCGAACTAGTAACCGAACACAAATAACCATCGAACAGCTTAAGCAAGGTACAAAGTTTTCCATTGAAAACTTTGTACTTAACAATGAAGGACTGTTCCTCAATAAAAAGGACAAAGAGACGGGTGAGAAGGCGATCTTTAAAGTCTGCGAACCGTTGTTTATCTTACAAACTGTCCAAAACCTCGACACGAAGGATGTCCATTTGGATCTTTGCTACAAGTTCAAAGGGAAGTTCGTACAGATTCCCATCGGGATGGGGCAACTCATTCCGAACGAACTGTTGAAGCTGATGGCTAAGGGGGTAGACATCCCGCATGAACAGGTCAAGGTGGTTGCCACTTACCTGAGAGAACAACAGAAAAAATCACCGCACAAGGTTATCTACCATCAAGTAGGCTGGCACAAAGAAGAGTCAAATCTAGTGTTTCGTCACCATGAACTGATTGCGCTAGATTCAAACCTTAAAGCCAACAATGACCATGAAAATGGTTCCTACTATCTTAAGCCGACAGGGGATTTGGAGAAGTGGAAAAAGATGATTCAAGATGAGGTGTTGGGTCAAGCCTCACTTGAAACCATCCTTGCGGTTGGATTTTCTTCTGCCCTAGTAGGCTACCTTTCTCACTACTTTGATGACGTTGATACCATGATATTTCACTTGGCTGGGAAAACGACTCAAGGAAAGACGACTGCAGGCTTGTTAGCAGTGTCCGTCTTTGGTCTCCCATCCAGTAAGAAAAAAGGGCTCATGAAGAATTGGAACGGCACGAAGAATGCCATTCTCAATATGTTAGGTGGCAACTTAGGCATTCCCATCGTGTTAGATGAGCTATCCATGACGGAGTCAAAGTCGCTTACCGATTCCATCTATGTGCTAGCTTCTGGACAAGAAAAAGCAAGACTTACCGATACCATCCAACTAAGGAAACAAGGAAGATGGTCGCTGACCATCATCTCAACGGGCGAGCTATCCATCTTCGAAAAGACAAATCAGAATGCTGGCTTGACAATTCGGACCTTTGAACATGCCAATGTCCAGTGGACAAAGTCCGCACAGAATGCAGACCGAATAAGAGGTGTCATTCAGCATAACTACGGTCATGCAGGCGAAACATTTGCAAGATTCCTAGTCGATGCTGGTTTAGAAACCATTGAGCAAACGTGGTTAAAGTGGCAACAACGTTGTGAAGAATCCTTTCAAGACTCCGTCTTTCGTACACGAATTTCAAAGAAGTATGCCATTGTGTTAGCGGCAGCTGATTTTGCCAATCAAGCAATGGACCTAAGCTTGGACACGGAAGCGATTCTTCAATTCCTTGTGGAACAAGAAGAGGGCATGAATTCGAAGCGAGAGACTGGAAAGAATGCGTGGGACCTTTTCATCGCACACATCATCGAACATCAAAGCAACTTCAAAATCGAGGGTGTCCAATTTCATCCCCATATATTTTGGGGGAAGATCTTTCCGAAAGAGGGTTACATGGAGGTTGCTTTTCTAAAGCATGTGTTAATAAAACAACTAAAAGAATTACAATTTGATAACCCTAAAGCTGTTCTAACGGATTGGAAGGACGATGGATTGTTGCTGACGGAGTCGGATCGTCCTACAAAGAGAACAAAGTTGTTCAATGAGGAAGAGCAGCAACAACGTCAACAGGCACTTGGGAAGAATCCACCTAGGAAAGTTGAAGATACAACATACAATCTTAAGGTGCCCAATGAAATGTTGAAGGACTTACTTCGACAAGACTTTCCAGGGCATCGGCCACATAGCAAATAAATCGTAGGTTGGGCAAAGCATTGCTTTGCCCGCTTCATCAGAAAAGGGAGAGAGTAACATGGTCATCAACATGGCGCAAGAAAGCATCCTCTTTGGACAAGCCATTCCAACTTTCTTTGAATGGGTAGAGGCAAAGGGAATGCGAGACGAAACAGTTAGAGGATACAGAAACGATTTGAACCAATTTCACAGATGGATGAACAAACAGGCAAACGGTCCAGTCTTTTTAAATGAGATAGACCCCAAGCATTTTGAAGTGTTTGTGCGTTTTCTCAAACACGAACGGGGATGTAAACCTGCCACCATCAACAGAAAAATCAATGCGTTGTCCTCGTTTTTCAAATGCATGAAGCGAAAGAAAATCGTTTCGGATAATCCACTGGAAGACTTCGATCGCATGAAAGTCCAACGTTCAGAACGACTTCACCTGAATAAAGAAGAAGTAGAAGCAATCATTGAAGCCATCGAACATCCAGTGATTCACTACTTTGCGATAATGATGGCTTACACAGGCATACGGGTGAAAGAATGCATCCAGCTAACACTGGATGATGTGAGTTTGGAAGAAGGATACGTTCAAGTCATTGATGGCAAAGGGGGCAAAGACAGACGTGTGCCCATGAGCACGAATTTGAAACAAGGTTTGGAAACGTATCTTGCTCACCATCGACCTTTAACGGATTCCAACTACTTCTTTGCCTTGAAGAAAACAGGGACCGTCAGTAATCAATATATCAACCTCATGTTGAAAAACGCCTATTTAAAAGCAGGGATTAAAAAACATGTGACAAGCCACATTTTACGTCACTCCTTTGCGAGTTACCTAGTCACTAAAGATACGCATGTGGCAGTCATTCAACGATTACTTGGACATGCGGATGTTCGGACCACTTCCGTGTATTTGCACGTTCAACAAGATGACCTAAGAGCAGCAGTGAATCAAATTGATTTCTAAGGGAGGAATGAACCATGTCCAATGCATTTGATCCAGAAACCTATCACGATTCGAAGATTAAAGAAACCCTTGAGATGCTTTCTCAAGGGTTTTCAAAAGAAGACATCACCAAGCATTTTGGCAATAAAGATTGGAAAACCATCTACATCTATTTCAACAGAAGAGGATTCTGTTGGGATAGTCAGGCGAACACCTTTGTTCCAAAAGATGATGAAGGAGAATCAATCTGGACGGTTGATAGTGCACAGTTTAGCAACACGAAAGCAGGTAAGATTGTCCGTCAGCTAAGTCAAAAGAAGGCGAACATTCGTCAAATCGCTCAACGAAATGGGTTCAAAACCGTTGAAGAGATGGGCGAGTACATGAAAGGACAACAATACGTTTGGAATGCAGACGAAAGTAACTACAACTTTGAAGAAATGACTCAGCCTTTACTAAAGCAACAACTGATAGCGGACCAACCTTTCCGAGACCTAAATCAAACGGGGCAGGAAGGATACCAGCAGCTTTTACAGTACCTATTTAGTAAACAAGACAGATTGATTGCTTTGTTAGAATCAGAAAGTGATGGAACTCTTCCTCGCTACAAGTTTAGAGGGGGAAAGGTCAGCAAAACGCTGGGATTGTCTACCTCTTTACAGGCACTTTTAGGCGATTTTAGTGTAGAGTTCAATATCACCCAAAGGGCAATCGTTGAAATTGCTTTAGCAGAGTTCTTCAAGAAATACGGCTACGAAGATCAATTGAATCAAGCATTGCATTTGTGACGGGGAGGAATTACAATCTCTCTGTCTTTTTTTGTTCAGACAAGCAATCACTCGATACCAAAAGAAGAGTGGTTTGTGCCAACAAAAAAGGGGGGACGGGTCAATTACCCCGTAGCAAAAGCCAGTCGTAGCAAGGAATTCCCGTAAAACCCGTTTCCCCGTAGAAAAATAGTGACTTTCTAATTCAAACTCAATTCTAATCTACTTGTTTGGAGTTAGTGGGTTATCGCTACTGGGGGTTTTGGAGGAATTGGTTTAATGGTTATCACTTGGTTGTTTGTATCGTTCCCCATCCTCTTTATCCTCCAATTTCCTTTCTTTTTAATGCTCTTTAAATCTATTTTTATACGAGTTTCTACTATTATATATACCAACGGGTTATCGGGATTTACGGGGTTTTGATGTGCCTCATCAAAAGGAAGAATTTTAGTCAACGGGTTTCTCAGGGTTTTACGGGAAATTTATCTGCTTTATCTAGACTTTTTTTCACTCTGCTTTTTGTATGTATTGGAACATTCTTATCTGTTTTCACTTGTTTTTTACTATGCTTCAGGATTATCCAATTGGTCAAACCCTTGGGAGAGTAGGAGTTTCGTGGTATTTGAGTTTGTCGAATTTTGTCGTTAGGTTCGTGCGATTAACCTTACTCAATTATCAGTAGCTTTCAGCAGTAAAGTTGACAAAACTTCAGCTGAAACTAAATCTAACTATACTTTTGACGGTGCTGCTTTAAATGCTGGCGATACTGTTGAGCTTAACGCTGATGGAACTGGTGCTTTAATCACTTTGGCTACTCCTGTTTTAAACCAATCAACTAAAAAAGTTACAGTTAAAAATGTTGTAAATGCTGCAGGAAATGCAGTAGCTGACTTCTCTGCTGATGTGAAATTTGCAGACTTCCAAGCACCTACTGTAACTGGTATTACTTCAGCAGGTCCTGATAGCTTCAAAATTACATTTAATGAGCCTGTAGATGCTACTACAGCTCAAAACGTAGCTAACTACTCAGTTAATGACGGTCAATTCTTCATTCAATCAGCTACAAAAACTGGTTTGAATGAAGTTACAGTACGTTTGTACAGTACTCTTGCAGACGGAACTTATAAAGTAAACGTTAAAAACGTAAAAGATCTTGCTGGATTTATCATCGCGAGTACTGATCTATCTCTAGTTCAAAATGCTGATACTGTTGCACCAACAGTTAGTTCAGTAGTTTCAGCTTCACCTGAAAAAGTAGTTCTTGAGTTCAATGAAACTATTTCATTAACTGATACTTCAGCTGCTTTGATTGCTGCTGATAAAGTTTATCATACTAATGCAAACAACACTCCTGACTCAATTGTTGTTGCTCCAAACAATTCTAAGCGACTAGTATTAACTTTCTCTACTAACAAATTACCACAAGGTGGTTCAGCTTACTTAGTAATCGAGAAAGATGTTTTACAAGATGGTTGGGCTAATAAAAATGTTCAATACACAAACAATGTTGCTGTTACTGTTGATACAGTTAAACCAGTAGTTTCTAAATTAGAATCAGCTACTGATAATACATTCAAATAAACATTCTCTGAAGATGTAGATGTAACTACTGCTCAAAACGTTGCAAACTACACTGTTCTAGATAGCACTGGTAAAAAAGTAGATGCAGCTCTTGTTTCAGCTGTACGTGATATTACAAAAAATAATGTTGTAACATTAACATTAGCTTCATCATTATCTGGTGGTGTTTACACTGTTGTTGTTGAGAATGTTAAAGATTTAGCATCAAATGTAATTGCTAAATCAACTACTTCAGCTTCAGTGAAAGATTCAACTTCACCAACTGTTACAGCTGCAGGTACATTATATGCTGATAAGAAAATTGTGAAAATTGCATTTAGTGAAGCTATGGCTACAAGCGGTTCAGGTTCAGTATTAGATCTTGCAAACTACCAATTTGGTGGAACATATTTAAACTCTACTAAAGCTACTGTAACTGCTACAGATAACGGAAAAGCAGTTTTGATTGACTACAGCAAAACTGATTTGACTATTGCTGACGGTAACACAATTACAGTTGGTAAAGTTGCAGATGCATCTGGTAACTTCACTACTAACTTCACTTCACCTGTGACTGTAAATACTGCAGTAACTGTTGGAATTTCAAAAGCTGTAGCTGTTGATACAAAAACAGTTAAAGTTACACTTAATGATTCATTATCAAAATTTGAAGCAGATGATTTCATTCTTTCACGTGGTGGAACAGTAATCGTACCTGCCTCAGTAACATTTGCTAACGTAGATGGTAAAGGTGTAATTACTTATACACTTACTACTGCTCAAGCATTAGACACAGCTGCTTTACCTGCAGTAACTGTTGCAACGGCTGCAACAAACATTAACTCTGAAAATGTTTTCGGTGTTAAAGTTGGTCAAAGTATTGCTCCAGTAACTGCTACTGACAATATTGTTGCTGTAGTAGAAAAATTCGATCATGATGCTAACCCTGCAACTGCTGATGTAGCTGATGTAAAAGTGAGCTTCACAGATTTAGATACAGATGGTCGTGCTGATCTTGATGAAACAGCTACATTCACTGTTACCTACTCTGAAGACTTAGATGCTACTACAATTTCTCGTCTTGGTTTCGAAGTAGCTGGCTTTACGGTAGGAACTGTTGCTCTTGATGCAGATAATTCTAAAGTAGTAATTACTGCAACTGCTAATGCTAATAACACAGCTTTGAATACAACAGTTAAACAAGTATTGGATATTGCTGATGCTAATGACGTTGTTGTTAAAGCAGGTTCAACTTACTCAGTAGCAACTGTTACTCCTCAATAAAAATAAACGAAACGTTGCTTTATAAGCTAGTAGATTACTAGTGAAATAAGCGAAATTAACCTCATGTTTAACTTCTAATTATTTATTAGTTTTGCATGAGGCGATTTTCTAACTATTACTTTCCATATGATGGGCGAAATTCCTATCCTTGCTAAACAGTCTTTTATGCAAGTGCCTAATCCTCCTGGATCCAGTGATGCGCTGATACGCAAAAGGGGTCAAGTCAGGTGAAGTCGTACTCAAGGTATTGAGGCGGGGCTCTTTAAAAGACAGCTATGGTCAGGTAGACGAATCCATGTAGGCAGGGTGAGGTAGTGAATGTCGCGAATTGCTAGGAGTTCGGCATTCATCCTTACATCATTAATGATGTAACGGAGGTCAGTATAATTGACTGTTAAACTGATCATTCTCACTCCTGAATAGTGGAGACCTAAGGTTGTCAAAATGAGGGATGGAAGTAATGGAACGTTTGAAGTTCTTTTTGAAGAGGTGTTTCAGCACCATTGATGCAAAAAGAATGGCAGCGGGTTCATAGTAGTGTTGATAGCTAGCCGTTTGGACTTATATGGTAACATACGAGAAGGATAAAACTAGCAGAAGCGAAGGAACCCAGTCAGTAGTAGTTATTCTATGAAAAGCTTATTTCCCCAAATTTAAGCTTCCCAATTAAATAGAACCAATCACTTTGCAGTGATTGGTTCCTATTTTTAGACATTATATAGGTATAATGTATTGAGACAAGATGCTTATATAATTAGGAGATAATTAGAATGATGTAATGCTGATGGCACGCCGTGTGCGCTTAAAGGCGCTTGCCCGGTGTAGGCCCTAGTCGAAAGCCACAAGAATGTGGTATAAGAAGGGAATAGCAACATTTTATTCGTAAATAATGAAACTCAATTACTAGCTGCTTTAGCTAATAATGCTATCACACGTATTGAATTAGCAAATAATATTACACTTACTGACGAAGTAAATGTTACTCGTACAGTTCAAATTGATGGAAATGGTTTTACACTTGACGGTGGTCTTCAAATTAGTGCAAACAACGTAGTGATTGATAATACTACAATCAAGCCTTCTGAATTCTATCCTGGTTGGTTCTATGGTGTAATGGTTGACGACGTAACTGGTGTGGTTCTTAAGAACAGCACAATTGCTGGAGTAGCTTCAGATGATGCAGTTGGTATTAGTGATACAGCTGGAAGCACAACAGGATTCACAGTTCAGAATGTAAACTTCACTAACTTGTGGACTGCTGTGCTTACTGATAGTGCAGACTCTGACGTATCTGTAACTGGAAGCACGTTTGACGGCATTAAGCACGGTGTATACATTTCTGCTGCTTCTGCTGCATCTCAAGTGATTACTGGAAATACATTTAGAAATCTTGTTGCTACTGGAGCTGGGGATCAAGATGCTATATCTCTTCCAACTGGTACAAATAACACAGTTGTAACAAACTTAAAAGCTACTAATACTTTCTCTGGTATTACTACTCCTAGAGATGTAAGAGTAAGATAATTTATTGTATTAAAACATTGGTGATTGGATATCTGAAAAACCAAAAATAGATTTCTGAGTAAATCTAAAAGGCTTTGTGGAGAGAAATCTCTGCAGAGCCTTTCTTTTCTGGTTTTATAAAAAGGTTCTATAATAAATGTTGGGGTAAGCACACAATTTAGCGCATGAAAAAAGCACGACATCATCCATATCTTATATACTTGAATTGTCGAGAAACAAGT
>Ga0209013_10001687_pt1 | contig 20303 bp, 23 predicted proteins | sample Cruoilmetagenom2_FD_187291 | JGI IMG/M metagenome (GOLD analysis project Ga0209013, IMG submission 187291) | Oil polluted marine microbial communities from Coal Oil Point, Santa Barbara, California, USA - Sample 2 (SPAdes) (version 2) | ecosystem: Environmental > Aquatic > Marine > Oil seeps ...
GGGTATGGACTTACCTATTTGATGATCATGGTTGTCATCGGCTGGATACATACAGGACGACATTTGACATCAAATATCTATACTCATCTTATGGTGATCTTGATCATCGTTGCCACACTTATGAGAGGGCTGATCCCATTTTTTGAAGCCTATACAAGCGAGCTTTATCTTTGGTCAGCTATTATTTGGACCATTCCTTTTATCTTGTATATTAAAGTCTTTTTTGGATTTTTGGTAGCGCCTAGGGCTGATGGGATCAAGGGATAAGAAAATAAGAAGCTATTTGGAGTGATTATACTCCTGTAGCTTTCTTATTTGTAGTATTTTGATTTGAGTATTTTTATAGATCATTCGCTTTATTCAGTTGTTCTTGTATTTCACTTTTCTTTTTTTCATAAGCATCAAGTATATCTTTATCGGTAGTTATACATCTCTTTCTTACTTCAGCAATACTTTTTTCAATATCAGATAGAGATAATTTTAAATATGCTATTTGATTAGTCGCATCTAAACTATCAATAAAAGAGTGGTCGGCACTACTGTAAGTTTTTTGAATCGTATCCCAAAATGATGTCTCAGCTCTTTCACATGACTTCAGTTTATATTTATCTGCATTTACTGTTGTAGTAAACGCAAGTGTAACGAGTGCCGTTAATAGTATTTTTCTTAGTTTCATTTTTTTCCTTGTTGTTGTAATTATTTTTATATTCTTACTCTTAGCAAATTATTTCTAATAGATGAAGTTATTTTGAACCATGACCCTCTTGTGGTTTTTTCAGATCATGTGTTTTATAATGATCATCAAACCATTCTGGTATCTCAAACTCTGTCTCTACAAGCACTTGAGCATAGTCTCTCATCTCTTCCTCTGTGAGTTCAAGCTTTGGCATCACACCATACAGTTTCACTGCAGGCTTCATCAAGGTATGTTCTTTGGCAGGAGCAGCTAAAAAGCTCTTCATACGCTCCATAGCGACAGTCATATTACCATCAGCCAATCGTAGATAGACTTGATTGACCGCTATGAGTGGTGGGGCTATTTTATTTTTCTCATAGGTGTCATGACAGGACATACATGCTTTTTCAAAGGCATGAAGCACTTTTTCATCGACATGTGCATTAACTATAGTAACTCCCCACAGTGTAACTAAAAGTAAAATGATTTTCACTCTATCCCCTTATAGTACTCTACTACCCTATTATCTACATTTATCACTCTACTAAGATACTGGGTCAAGTCACCTTTATTAAAATTCAATTTCAGATTTTTAGGGTTTATAGCTCGTGAGATAGCTACGTAAAACTGACTGGGTGCAAAGATATTATCTACGTTACATACAAGGTTATCTATACTCATACCTTGAGATTTGTGTATAGTCACAGCATAAGCTAGTTTAAGAGGGAATTGAGAGAGTGTAGCAAGAGATATTGTCTCTATCGTTCCGTCATCTTTTACTGCCATATCCAGCAAGTCAAATTCATGTCTTTCAACTCTCACATACTCATCGTCTTTTTCAACAATGAGATGATCATCTTCTATCTTCCTGAGTATTCCTCTTTCACCGTTGACAAACTTACCCCATTTGTTCACCGTAAAAAGTATGGGAACACCCTCTTTCAGTGTGAGTTGCTCAGAGATAGGAAGCATATTTTTCCAGCCAGCCAACTTCTTCTCATGTACTTTTCCAAACATCTCTATATTGGCAAAGAGTATGGTCTCTTCAGTATCGAGTTCATTAATTTTAGCACGGTTGGTCTGTTCTACTTCAAGGTTACGACCATAGAGGTATGTCGGATCTTTTTCCATCCCTTCTGTGTTCCAGAGTCTTGTCATATAAGATACTACTTCTTCGTCACAGTATCCTTTACGGACTTTAGAGAGTATATATGTAAATTCTGCATCTGTCGTACGCTTCATCTCTGTGAGTTCAATGACCATTAGATCAAAACGTTCCCATGCCATACTCTCAAAAGCATAAAGTTTGTCTCCAAATATGTCATTTCTGCCATTTTGCTTCTGTACTGGAGGGAGTTGAAAGAAATCACCAACAAACATCACTTTTCCAAGGTAGCCGTAGTTGTTTAGCCTGTATGCTATCATATCAAGCAGATCCGTACTTACCATGGATATCTCATCAATAATGATCAAGTCTGTAGCTTTAAGCACCTTTTTAAGATCAGCAAGCCTTTTCTTTGCCCTCTTGTCTCCCGCTGCCAATTCATCAAAGTTGGAAGCTATGCCAAAAACAAAAAAGCTGTGTACCGTGAAGCCACCGATGTTCACGGCAGATACACCTGTAGAGCCAAGAGAGACCACCTGCTTTCCTCTTTTTCTGTAATCACTTATCACCTCATTGGTTATATAACTCTTTCCTACCCCTGCACCACCGGTTAAAAAAACATTGGAATGTTTAAGTGCCTCTAATACATCAATTTTATCTGCCATAACCAGCCTTATCTACAAGCCCTCTTTGACAACGGCTTCGTACTTGCTTTCCTCTATGAAGCAGTGTACCCAGATCATTACTTCCAGAACCCAAATGCAACCAAAGCTCTGTAACAAGACCTTTTTTACATTTCATCTCTACTCGCTTTCCTGCACCAACACCAAAACTTCTATCAAACAAATGTCTTACTTGTTTAAGTGTCACATGTTTACCTGTATTTTTAGAAAAATAATTTCCTACTTTCGAATCATTTAGCTGTTCAACCAATGATACAGCATCTTCAAAATACGCTTGAGGATCTGTACCATAACATGTTCCATGTTTTACCCACTCATGTTTATGCAGATCAGAAGCAAATCCAGGCATCACTTTAGCCAGTCTATCTTCTATTGCTTCATCCATTGCCAAACAAGGAAGATCTCTCCATTGACCGTGTTTATCTGCATTTACAAAATCTTTTTCAACATTACAATATACATTATTTCTAGGTTGAGGCCATAAACCATGTAAAACAAAATGCTTCTGACTGTATTTAGCTTTTCCAAAAGAGAATAAAGATTTTTTACACTCTTTTTTATATCTGTGTGTTTCACAAAATGCATTATGCCAAGAGAGTGCCAAAAGGTTTTGCTTAAAACTTACTACTCTGGATTTTGATCTGGAATCTAAAAAAGTTTTTGCAGATACTTTTTCAGGTTCTTCTTCTATGTGTATATTCTTACTCTGTGCAAACGGAACATTATTAAGATCCGTTTTAGAAAAGCACTCATCATCCACCCACCTCTGTGCGGGTTGTTCACCTTTAATGAGTATAAGTTTTTGACCCTTATGACTTTTCATAATTGTATATTTTTTTGTAGTATCAAGATATACATCATGTGTGTTTTTACTATGTTTCATATTGTTAAAAGCAGGACAGACTTTAGTAGGAGAAGCTTCATACCTTGCAAACAAAGAAAGTGTAAACAAAGTAAATAATATGATGAATTTATTCATTCAGTAGTACCTATATAATTTTTTGAGTATTATACTGTAATAATACATGGGCATATCTAAAACCTTAGATACCCACATCATTTCTAAAGGATGTAAAATTCAGGCTTTACGAAACAAGATCAATACAATACCATACTGACCGAAATAGTATCGTTCCACTTCGGTCAGTGTAATACCGGACAGGAGTTCAGGGAGTCCACCTTTTTTGATGTAAGACTTGAAATTCAGGTAGTGTTCTCCACCAGCTATCCACTCTATAAAACAGATCAAGGCTTTTGAGAGAATGGATGTTTTACCGCTTAATTCATAGTCAACAATAAGTATATCACCACCCTCAGAAGTCACACGCACCATCTCTTCAACAATTTTACGAGCAGAAGTATGACTCTTTTCATGCAAAGAAAAAGCAGTCATCACCAGTTCGAACTTTGCATTTTCATAATGCATTTGTGTAGCATCCTGCTGTATGCAATCTACCGCATCTTCCCCTTTTAGGGCAATACTCAGCATTGCATCTGAAAGATCAATACCTTTGCCGTCAAACCCTTGCTCTTTTAGCAGTTTAAGTTGATCACCTGTACCACAGCATACATCAAGAATGGACGCGTATTGATACTTTTTAACCAAGGATATAACCTTGTTTCGAATAGGACGAATAAAAGGAAAAAGAATCTGGTCATAAACTTTAGCGCTATATTGATACTCTTCCATTTTTAATTTCTTACGATAAGAACTCTTTTCTAAGTACCTCTTTATCGATCTGTTTTTCATGTAAGGCTTTAAGCGGCATACTTTTTCTGTATACGATCTGTTCTGGCAACATATAGTTAGGCAGATGCTTTTTCAATTCAAAAAGTATTTCATTGCGTCCAAGCTCATTCTTTCCGCCATATACCATGACTATCTCTTCTTCTATATCCGGATTTGGGATCGAGAATACAGCACACTCTGTAATTGCCTCTATATTGTCATAGACTACAGACTCAATTTCATGAGGGCTGACACGGTAACCTTGCGTTTTGATCATGTCATCTTTACGTGAAACAAAATAAATATACCCTTCTTCATCTGCATAGACATAATCTCCGCTGGCAATGACAATTTCATCTGTCAATTGCCCTTCGGGTTTTCTTACTTTGTCTAAAATGGAAATACTTTTAAATCTTTGTGCTGTTTCTTCTGGTGCATTCCAAAACCCTTTGTAGATACACGCACCACGATGAATAAGTTCACCCACTTCTCTAGGCTTACAGGCTTCACCCTCTTCATTAATGATATAGAGTTGAACATCAGGAATAGCTTTACCGATGGAGTTTGGACGTATATGGATCTGTGACGGGTCAAGATAGGCTGATCGGAATGCTTCTGTCAGACCATGCATGGAGTAAAATTTTGCATCTGGGAAATGTGTGGTGATGTTCTTCACCATTAACGGCGTAATATTTCCACCCGAAGATGTAACCGTTCTCAAATTCTTGAAATGTTCTGCTTGAGGTATGCGGTGTGGATCTTCATCGAACATTTGCGTAATGTGTATCGGCATTAAAGGCAGAACTGTGATCTTATCATTAATGAGATGGCTAAAAAAATCTGCCGGAAGTACGAATTTATGTATGGCAAGTGTTGCTTTTTTATACAAAGTCGTAAAGATCTGATTTAAACCGTAATCAAGATTGAAAGACAATATTCCAGAGATAGTATCAGAACTTTTAATATCCAGATAATTAGAGGCGATACGTGCACCATCTATAAATGCACGATGGTCTATAACGATCCCTTTAGGGTTACCTGTAGATCCGAAGCTGTAAGTGATCGCAGCGTTATCATGCCCTTTAATATCACACTTGATATCGGCCGTGTAACACTTAACTATCTCTTCAAAAGAGACATCACTCTCATCACTGGCTTCATAAGAGATGATCTTCCCTTTAAAGTCTATCGCTTTGATATTTTCTATCTTTGCTCTGTCAGTGATGATACAAGAGATATCACAATCATCTATGATGTGTTTCACCTGTTCTGATTTGAGTAGTCTTGTAATAGGTACAAACACATATTCTGTTGAGAGTAGAGCCAAAATAGCAATCACCTGAGATGAGCTTTTATTTGAATAGATACCTACCCTGCTGCCTTTACTTAAGCCTAAAGTCGTCAAATAATGTGCTATCTGATCTACTCTGTTAATGAGTTGCGTATAGGTGAATGTTTCACTGTTATGAATAAGCCCGATCTTTTCAGGCTCATATCGTACAGCCAATTCCAATAAATTTCTAATACTGTTTACAGACATCTTTACTCCTTAAATACCGTAAGTCCATATCTCATAATTGCTGTCGAGAAGTGTTGTTGGTGCATGATGGAACTGTAAGATCTTTTTGTAGAAGAACAAAACAACATCATCTACCTCATCCTGTGTCAATACTTTCGTGATCCCACCGGTCAAGACGATACTGTTCAAAATATCAAGATTGAGTTCAACATACTGACCGTGATGTTTTGAAACCTTATACAGTACCAAAAAGATAGCCAGTTGCATTAACGTACGCGTGGCTTTTTCACTCTGCTCTTCCAAAATATTTTCTGTCACATTCAAATGTTCCAAGAGTTCAAAAACAAACTCATTGTTCTTTGCTGTATGTACCAGACTGTCACGCGACTTGTACACACCAAGCTTCTTAAAGACCAGACGATCATATCCACTGTCAGAGATGATATTATCATTGACCAGATCACGACTGTAATGAATATCTGTTGTTGCTCCACCTATATCTACAACAATGAACGGGTCTGCCACATCAAGTCGTTCATTGATCTTTGGCAGTGAACGATTTACAATGTAAGGTGTAGAAAATATTTGATTGGCTGTAATTTCATAGAGTTGTTTAATATCCTCTTTGCCTACAATATCTGCCTGATAAAGATCGGTTAGATAGCCTTTAAGTGCCTCTTCCTGAATTTTAAGTTTATCAGAAATAATATTTTCAAGGACAACTACATTTTCAAGATTTTTTTCTAAGAAACCTCTATTTTTTCTACTTCCGACATAAACGATATTCTGATAGTTGACTTTTTTAAGATAAGTCAAAAGCTTTTCATCAAATACATTTTCTACAGAATCAATACCACCAACAACAATCACTACATCTATTAGTTCTGATGGTACAGATTCACTTTCAATTTTCGGATATAGTACAGTATCAATAATATTAATCCCCGAGTTAAAAGCGATATTGATCGCATAAGTCAAAGAAAATGAATTGGTAAGCCCAATGATCAGTGTGCTTAATCCACCGTTTGCAGAAGAACATATATGTATATCTTCTTTGTTATACTGATTGACTATATCTGAACATTTAGAATTCAGATCATCTAAAATATTTTTATTAAAATCTCTAAAATATTGTTGAATGTTACCTTTTTGTGAAACTTTAAAGTAGGTACTTCCTATATCTATAAACAATTTACTCATAGCATGATCCCTATATCTTTAATGATCTTATCTACCACACGTTCACCCTCTGCCAATTTTATCTTAGACTGTTCAAAAGCAAAACTTCTATCTGAAATCGGAAGATTACCTTTTTTCAAAATACGAATATTACTCTGAGGATCTCTAATGGTGATCACTTCATTGGCATTGATGATATGAGGAGAAAAAGGAATGTCAATATAGCCTTTTTTAATAGAGTTAAAGACTTTTCTCCAAAGCGTGTCTGCTTTGTCATTAAAAACTGCTTCAAGGATCTCATCTACTTCATTGGTAAGATTCTCTTCTTCCTCTTCATCACTTACTGTTGGCAAGCCTTTGAGCATGCCCAAGGTATATTTCACATTTGCCACTGCCAGTGCATTTGCTTCTTTGGTCGGGATACCAAAAGCTTCGTTACGTGTTTTTGTAATGATCTTATCTGCACCCACCATTGCTGCGATCACTGTCGAAGTATTGATAAGTGAATCAGAATACTCTTTGTTATATGGAAAAGCACCCATCCACTGATGATAGACAAGATTTATTGTCGCATCTTCATATCCGAATTGATCTGCATATTTACGTGCTAATTTTTTTATAACATTGGAAGAGACGATATCTTGCAGCATTGAGCCTGTCTGCGAAAAACTGACAGAAAAAGACTTTACCCCCTCTTCCAAAGAGAGTAACATTTCCAATAACTGTATCACAATAACAATTGCCGGTGCTTGCAGTGTAGCAGAGAGTGGGCCAAAAGATTCACGGTTTATCGGTTCATTGAGTTCGGAATATTTGGCACAAACTCTCTCAACATATTTCCAGTACAGAAATGCTTTATCCATCGGAAAGTTCTTGGAGTATGGCAGAAGATACGTGATCGGACCGCCTTCAATTTCAAAAATCCCTGAAGCCAGTGCAGTCTCAACAAGCAACCTTGCATCTGGTGTGCCGTGGCGCAGACTTACAGGTGTATTGTAATGGGTGATCATTTTACGTGTCGTTCGGTAACCATGATTGACCAGTGGATAGCCGTTAAGCATATCGACATCATTCTCTTCAGAGAGTGCCAACATCTTTTTGGCTGAAGCATAGTCATTCAGACGAGTATTGGAGTCAATCGTTAGAGGAAGGACATCAACATTTGCATCTTTAAACTCTTTGTAGAGTTGAAATACTTTATCGTATGTCGGGAAACCGCCACGAGGTTGAACTAGCATTTCATTGGAAGTTTTGAATTTATGCGAAATGAAAAGATCTTTACTTGCACCTTTGATGAACGCTTCCACTTCATCAAAATCAAATCTGTCTATGTACTCGTTTTTAACGATAATTTCACGTTCACGTTGTAATAAAGAACTCATTAGCGTACCTCCAATGAACGTGTTTCTAAGAAAGCTTCAAGCTGATCGAGCCCCTCATTTAAATCTATTTGGTGAAAGACCAGATCAAAACCGTAATTCTGGAATTTTGGGACCAGTGCTTCGGGATCCATCTCACCTACTCCGAGATTTCCTCCGATCATAAAAATTACGTCTTTAAAATCATACTGACTCTTAAGTATCTGAAGATCACGGCACCAGCCTTCTGCTTCTCCATTGAGTGATGAGATCAATAATACATCTGCATCTGTCTCTATCACTGCATCCATAAACTCTTCAAGATATGTATTTACTCCAAGATTAAAGACTTCAAACCCACGCTCTTCAAGGGAAATATCTATTAATCTATTGGCAACAACATGAATGTCGTTACCCACTACACCTGTTACTACTTTCATTTATCTGCTTTATCTAGGGAATTTCTATAAACCCTGTATATTTTTATAACTATAATTCTATCTAATTATAGATTTTTTTTAGTATAATCTTTTCAATAACTACCTACTAAGGAATAAAAATGCCCTTTTATACTGCCGATATATCAGACGAACACCATGAAATAGTTCAAGTTCTTTCACCGGAATACCACTCTTACGGTGGAGTTGAAAAATGTAAAGGTCCCATTGCAACACTAAAACTCAATGATGAAAATTCAGATCTCATTACAATGTTAAAAGAGCCCGGAGAAGGACGTATTGCTGTTGTTGATGTGAATAGAGCACATTATGCAGTAGTAGGAGAGAATCTCATGAAATTTGCCCATGAAAATAACTGGGCAGGCATACTTATAAACGGTTACGTAAGAGATATTCACATTACAAAAACTATCCCTGTAGGACTTTGGGCTTTAGGTACTTGTCCAAGAAAAAGCCATAAAAAACAGCCTGGTGAACGTGATGTTAATTTTACTTTTGGCGGTGTATTTTTCAAAAATGGAGAAATTTTACTTGCTGACCATGACGGTATCATTGTCATAGATGAAGTGAGTTTGGAAAAGTAGCAAAACAATAGGTATGAGCGAATAAACCCATACCTCTTTAAATCTATTTTTTAGATTTTTTCTTTGACTTCTTTTTATTAGACTTTTTCTTACTCTCTTTTTTCTTTTTCGATTTTACTTTTTTATTCTTTTTAGAAACAGGCTTTTTCGCTTTCTCTTTCTTTTTTTCAGCTTTTTTCTTAGCTTTCTTTTTCTCTGCTTTTTTCTTGTCCGCTTTTTTTGCTTTTTTCAATAAAGCTTTTTTCTCTTCTTCTTTTTTCTTTGTATCTTTAGCCATTATGACTCCTTTTTATTTTGATATGCGCCTATTATACTATTATAATATAAAGTCAAGTTTTGAAAATAAAAATTCTATGTTATAATCATTCCCAATGAAACATTTTATCTCAGCTAAATACCGGTGTTTTGTACTCTTCATTGAAATCTTCATAGTAATTTTTCTAATTCCTGTCTTTTATAACTATATACCCGTCAGTAAGGATGCTTCTACAACCTTTCATATTTCATCTTCCAATATAGATGATGTTGTCTCTACTTTGGAAAAGAATGGCTACAGCGTGACATTTATTGACAAACTGATGTTAAAGCTTGTACGAGTTCCAGAAACTGGTTGGTATCATGTGGATCATAATGAATATGGTCGTTTGCTGTTCTTTGAAAATATGTACAATAAAAAAACAGATCACACTATGGATATTGTTGTGTATGCAGGTGAAACTTCTGAAGAGATTATAACCCGTCTTGCCAATGATATGAAACTGGATAGAAAAAAACTGGAAGAACTATATAAAACATTTTCACGCTTTGGTGGAGCAGACATATTTGCTAAACGTTACACAATAGCAAGAGATGCAGATGAAAAAAGTACGCTACTACATCTTTTTTCTCTTTCAAATGCTATGTTGTTAAAGTTTGAAACGGATAACTTTACGCAAAAACCAGACAGTTCAACATTAAAAGTTTTGTTGACCATTGCTTCTATTATACAAAAAGAGAGTAACGCTGCCAGGGAGATGCCTCTTATCTCTTCAGTCATTTATAATAGACTCAATAAAGGTATGAGGTTGCAGATGGATGGGACACTTAACTATGGGGAAAATTCTCGTACCATTGTGACTCCAGAACGGATCAAAACAGATACCTCTTACTACAACACCTATAAGTACAAAGGCTTACCGCCTGCGCCACTCTGTTCAATAACACTGGATACGCTCCATGCTGCAATGCATCCTGCAAAAAGTGATTATCTGTTCTTTATGCTCAAAGCAGATGGCACACATACTTTTGCTTCAAGTTATGAAAAACATCTTGGAAATATAAAAGCATTCAGACTCTATCAGAAAGAGAAAAAAAGACAAGAGGCCATAGAAAAAATAGCTTTAGAAGAGAAAGAAAAACAACTTAAGGATTGCAATATAAGCAAAATACAATAGTATAAATCACAACAATCCTTCATCTGAAAAACTATAATATCCGTCTTTTGCCAAAATAACATGATCCAAGAGTTCTATACCTACCAGCTTTGAAACCTCTTTCAGCCGTTCTGTTATCTGTATGTCTGCCCTGCTCGCTGCCAATGTTCCGGATGGATGATTATGGGCAATGATGATCCCGGCAGCTCTGTCAGCAATGGCATCAGAGTAAATTTCACGAGGATGCACAATACTTTGGTTCAGTGTACCTATAAATACTGTACGAACATTGATAATATGAGAAGCACCATCAAGCGTAATGGTTAAAAAGTGTTCTCGGTTTTTTGTAGAAAAAGAACGCAACTCTTCATACACATCCTGTGCAGAAGTTATACGTTTGTTCGTACGGATAAGATAGCGTTTTGAAAGTTCAATAGATGCAATGATCTGTGAAGCTTTAGCAAGACCAAGACCGTGGATCTCACAAAGTTTATGTAGTGTCAAAAATTCAAAGTCATTGTCCATCAGTGAAATAATCTCTTTTGAAAGTTTACGCACATCCTTCCCTTGAATACCGGAGCCAAGCAATATGGAGAGAAGTTCATCATTTTTAAGTGCCCCTGCACCCTTACGAACAAGTTTTTCTCTTGGTTTATCATCTTTGTGGAGTTCTTTAATCGGTTTTAGGCATGACATTTACTATTCCTGATATATGAGATATAAACAGTATAGGATAAAAAAAGATGAGAGATAAAAAATATGTCATATTGACATATTTTTAGAAATATTTATGAAAAATTGTTGTGACCCTCTGCCATAAAGACGGTTTCTTTGTACGTTCTTTTAAAAGTTTATTTTGTATCTCTTTGTAATGACTCAAGTGGCGTGATGCCATATCCAGATCTTGCGTAAGTACCTCTTTTGCACTTTTAATATGTTTCGCTTTAAAATTACTCTGCATCTAAAACCTTCTCTATCTCATGCATTGCATCTTCATTTTTAAGTCTGAACTTGATCTCAATACGTCTTGAAGCATCTTTATCTTCCATACCATCTACTTTTAGAGCATCCAGATACGCCCGTCCGGAAGCGATCATAAGAGGTTTGATATTGTTCTCTTTTGCAAAGTCCAAAGAAAGCAGATAATTCATTACAGCAAAGGCACGTTTTTGTGAAAGATCCAAGTTGTAGAGGTATCCTCCATCACTGTCAGTATGCCCCTCTATGATGATCCTGTCAAGATGTGGTTTGATCTTAGGGTTGGTTACCAATGCACCGATATACTCTTCAAAAGATCTCTTCAATTCTGTTTTAGCCTCATCTTTAAGCACAGCAGATCCTTTGTCAAACAAAATGTTTGAAGCAAGTCTGAGTGAACCAGAGTTTTTATCTATATTTATATTGCTTCCAAGTTCTTCTTTGAGTGCAGCAACAACTTTTAATTTAATCCCTGTAAGTGATTTGATCTTGGCTTTTTGACTCTGCAGTTTTTCTATCAAACCATCATATTTTGTCTTCCTCTCATCCAAGGCATTCAGTAGTTTTAAAAGTTTTTTATCTTTATTCTCTACTGTTTGATCCATATCAGTAAGTTGATCAGAAAGGACGACTATTTGTCCTTTGTAGTCTTTCATTGTCTTTGAAAAACTCTTTTTCTCTTTTTGTAATGTTGTATTCGTATCTTTTAAAAGATTTTGTACTATCACTACTTTTTCACTCAATATATCTTGCTGGGTATTTGCCTGAAGTAACATTTTATTTAGTTTTTTTATCTCATCTTTTTTAAGGCTGATCGTTTTTTTATTTTCACTGATACTTTTATCTTTTGTATCTATAAGTTTTTCTTTTTCTCCGAGGAGTGCTATATTTTTATTGAACGAGACGTTAAGATCGTCAAGTTTAGCTTCTTTTGTTTCAAGTGTTTGAGAGATTTGAGCAAGGCGATCTTCTTTTTCATGTAAATTACTCTTAAGAATAATAGATTTGGAAACGATCGCACCTATGAGTAAGATGAAAACAAAAAGCAGACCTGCCATCAGGTCTGCATAAGATATCCAGAAGTTAGAACCTTCATCTGTACTTTTTTTTCTAAACATCAGTTTTTGTTTCATCCTCTTTTTGTGAAGCCAAATTCTCAAGTATCATTTGATTTTGTTCAGAGATCAAGCTTGCAAAGGTTGAGAGTTTCTTTACTACCTCTCCCATTTCAGAGTCAATCTTATCAAAAGTGTGTTCAACTGTCCCGTCAAAACGTTCCATAGATATTTGAAGTTTTCCGGCATTTGAATTAAAACCTTCTATATTCTCTTTTATGGCAACCACAGCATTCACACTTTCCTGTCTGCTGTGCATTCTGTCCAGTGTGTCTCTAAGCTCTGATGAACTCTCTCTCATATGTTCACTAAGTTGGCTAAAACTATCGGTTGTACTATTTACAATGGCTGTAAAGTTTTTCAGATACTGTTCATTAAGCTCTTTTATGAAATCCATATTAAAGGTCTCCTTGAGTGTCTGAACGATCTCCTGGTCTTTCAGTTCACTCTGCATATGTTCATGCTTAATAAGTTCTGCTTTTTTCCAAACACGTGAATCATAAAGTTTTTCAAGATCATATATGTTTTTATCTACTTTTGTATTTCCTCTTTTTTCAAAATAGGTCCAAATGAGTGAAAGTGCAATACCGTAAATAGAAGCATAGAATGCTGTACCGATCCCAGAAAGGAGTATTGAAATTTCCTGATCCAGGGCATCAAGGTCTTTGACTGTAAAGTCAGGCATAGAGATAGCAATAGCGATAAACGTACCGAGAATCCCCAGCATTGGAAAAACCGAAGGAGCAACACGTGCAAAGTTGTCATTACGGATATCTTTGTAGTACTCCGCCATAAAATCATTTACATGCAGTGTAGACTTTGTTTTTCCCATGATGGTCAAAGCATTCGCTCGTAATTCATCCTGAAGTTTCTCTTCCATTCTTGCAAATGAACCTCTCATGTGACAGGCAGCATAATTTGCATTATGTCTTATGAAAAGCATAAAAACAATAAAAATAAATGCAATGATAATAAGGGTATGGATCTCTACTTTCAAAGGCAGAACACCGACATAGCCCAGTACAAGACCTACAAGAAAAAGCAGGGGAAGTAAAATGATGACAAATGAGTTTGGAAAACATGATTGTACATTAGTATTGTCGATTTGAAGCATATAAAAATCCTATAATATAAATTAGAAAATAGTATATCGTAAGTATTTAAATTAATTGTTAATTTTTAAATATTACTCGAATATATGTATGAGCATGATTTAAATTCTAATTGAACATTCTGAATAATGATCATTTTAAAATCTCACTATCTTACATTAGAAACAGTCATATTTTTAAAAGTGTAGTAGAAATATCCCTGAAAAGTGGACGGTTGCTTACTTTTTCATCCATACATGAATGTTTCAACTCACTAAGTGCTTCTACAATTTCTTTATGAGCAGATAGCTCTTCAGAATTACACCTGTCTAACATATCTTCCAAAAGACAGCCAAACGCTCTTACTTCCAGTCTTTCAAATGATTCACACTCTATATCATCAATGTTCTCATATAAAGTTGCAGCACCAAAATCTCCAAGTAGACTGTGCCCATGTTCATTAATAAGAATATTGTGGGAGTAAAGGTCACCATGCATAATTTTTCTACTATGCAAGTGTGCTGAGGCTGAGGCAATTTCATTTGCGATACGTATAATATGTGAAAGTATAAAAGTAGTATTTTCATCATAAATATCTCTTGTGCATGTATCAAAGTTGGGTGGATTTCCTAAATTATTATAAGAAGAGGGGATCAATGATAATACAAGTCCTTCTTTTTCTTCATGATGTCCATGCAGTTTACCATGTAAGGTTGTTAAGTTATCATGCATTCCTGCTGTGATACATGCTTGCATTTCATCTACAGGATAGCCATCACTTGTCACTTCACCTTTAAATATTTTAATGGCAAAGGATTCTTCTTTATCAAATAAACTGGCTCTTGAAATCACACCTGAAGCACCTTTACCAAGCTCTTCATGAAGGGTTATATCATTCCAGTGTATCTCTTTGAGTGCCTCTTCCTGTAACAAATGTTTATTGATAAAAGGATTCCCTGCACAGGCAAGCCATGAAAGACGTGGCAATGTAAACAACCAGGATGGAAGTCTCTCGATCTGGTTAGCAGATATACGTAAGAGTTCAAGACTTTCACATGATGCCATAGAATTAGGAAGGGAATGAAGTCTATTACCTGCAAGCATACATTTTTGAAGTTTTGTTAAGTTTCCTATAGAGTCTGGTAACTTTTCTATCTTATTATCGGTTAAAATAAGCCATTGAACCTTCAAAGGAAGTGCATTTTCAGGAAAGAGTGAAATTTGATTGGATTTAAATCCTATCATGGTCAATTCCGAACACTGAGCTAAAACTTTAGGAATTTCCTTAAACTCATTTTCCGATAAAAAAAGTATACGTAATTTTTTTAATCTTCCAAAATCATCAGGTAAAACACTTAATTTATTATTGGAAAGATCTAAAATTTCCAAGGTGTCAGCAAGGTCAAATATTTCTACAGGGAATGTTTCCAACTCACAAGATAAAGAAAGTCTGGTTGACGAAGCAAGCTGTCCGTTATGGAGCATTTGTAATGTATTCATAGTCGTATTTTATCTAAATTATTCAGAGGGTTCAATTCAGTACCATCACTTCTCCAAAAGGAACATCCTTCTCTTCAGGCATGACCCACATCACATCATAAGAAGGTTCCATCTCAGGGAAAGTTCCCATACCATCTGTAAAATAGAGTAAAAGCGTAGGATAGTTTATCTGTTGGTCTATGTATTCAAATACCGGACGGAAATCTGTTCCCCCTCCTCCACTTACTTCATAGTCCAAATTCTCACCGGGTAGAAACACTTTATGTGTTTGTATTTTTGCATCTGCAGTAAGCAAGTCAATTTCATAGTTTGGGTAACTCTGCATGATCGAGTTCACTTCTCCCAAAAATGTAGTCAAGAGTGTTTCATCTACAGAACCTGAAGTATCTATTGCAATCACTATACGCAAAAGATCAGAACTTAGACTTGGAAGGTAGATACCTCTATAAAGGTACTTCATATTCGGAGGAACAAAAGAGTATGTACTTTTAGCATATGAGGCAATATAGCCATACAAAAACTCACGCCAGTCTACTTTATGTGAAAAATACTCAGGTACAACAAATTGCAGATTTTTTGGCAATGTACCTTGGCGGTTAAGCTTTTGAAAGATCTGTTCAAACTGCTCTTTCAACTCTTCAGAGAGGGCTTCGGAATTTTGAGAAGGTGTAGAAGAAGATTCCTCTTTATCCTTACTGTTTTGATCATATTTTTGTTCCGGTGCATCAGGAGAAGCTACATTTTCCTCTTGCATATGAATATTTTCATTATGCACATCATCCCCCTCCATGATCTGCTCGATCTGCTCTTCCATCCCAAATTCATCATTCATCATCTCATCACGGAGTGTCTGATACACTTCTTCAGCATACATACCGTCAAACTTATGTTCATAATTCGCATACTCAGGCAGTTGCATTCCATTTTTTACCAGCATAGAGTTTACCACATAGTCTGTCGCTGTCTGCCATAGCCATTTTGTACGACCGCTACTTCGATCTTGATGCTTCAAGACTGCATGCATCGCACCATTTGCCATAACAAATTCAACTTCTGCTACATCAAGACGGTCAATATACTCACTATTGTACCTTAGTGCTTCACCATCACTTAAAAAGGTAAGCAGTTCATTGTTCTCTTCCAACTTCAGTGAAGAGGCTACTGTACCAAAATACGGTTGTTCCAACATAAGTCTGGCTTTGGCTTTTTGTATTTTCTCTAAATGTGTCATAAGTGGATTATATCAAATAGAACCCTCTGAATAACCTAGGTACTCATAACATCATTAGCTTTTTGTCTAGACTAGGCACTCTTTTAAAGTCCTAGCCGTAGCTAAGTACCCGCAGGAAATGCCCTTGGGGTACGAAAAAGAGTAACAACACATAGGAGAAAGCTAGTGATGCCTACAGGGTGGGCTTTACAAGCGCAATCTTTTCCAAGATACTTTCTTCAGCGTAGCTTTGGCTATGTCTTAAAAGTCTCTTATAAAATCTTACATTTGCAAAACCCATTATGCGTGCCTAGGTTATTCAGAGGGTTCTATAATTAATAGACTATAATCATAAATATCTTTAATTTGGAAAAACATATGATTTATTACAGTTACGAAAAATTTGTTGGTGATGTAAAATCACTTGTTAAACTTACAGTTGATTATAAACCCGATACATTAATAGCCATTGCACGAGGAGGCTTAACACTCGGACATGCCTATGCTTCAGCAACAGATAACCGTCAACTCATGACCATCAATTCTATTCTTTATGAGGGGGATCAAAAAGGCAAAGTCTGTGAAATTTTCAATGTACCGGAATTGGGTAAAGCAAAGAAAGTCCTTCTACTCGATGACATTGTCGACAGTGGGCAAACGATCAAAGAAGTGTTAAACTATTTGACTAAGCACTTTCCTGAGGTTGAATTCAAGATCGCTTCTATCTATTACAAAAAATCTGCACTTATTCAACCTGATTTTGCACTCCATGAAACAGATGAATGGATAGAGTTTTTCTGGGAAAAAGATTATTTAATAGATTAAATTCTTGAACTTTCGCTATAATCCATTTATGAAAAAAATATTATGTATCACACTACTACTTAACACTTTTATTTTTGCTAATATCAACGTTGTAGTAAGCATCCTCCCTGAACAGACTTTTGTTAAAGCCATTACTGGAGACAAGACAAATATCTCTGTTATGGTACTTCCCGGCAATTCTCCACACACCTATGAACCGAAGCCTTCTCAGATGAAAGATATAGCAAGAGCAACACTCTATTTCGCCATAGGTGTTGAGTTTGAAAATGTATGGCTGAATAAATTTAAAAACTTAAATAAAGACATGCAGGTCATTGATCTTACTTTAGGTGTGAACAAACTTCCTATGGCATCTCATGATCATGAATCACATGACAAACATCATGAAAATGAACATACACACAAAAACGAAAGTACCGATCCACATATTTGGACATCCCCTGACAATGTTAAGATCATTGCAAAAAATATCTACAATGCACTTATAAAAGCTGACCCATCAAATAAGAATTACTATAAACAAAATTATGAAACATTCCTAACACACATAGATAAGACAGACAATAAAATAAAAAATATACTTTCAAACAAACCAAAAGGAACAAAATTTATGGTGTTCCACCCTTCATGGGGTTACTTTGCCAAAGCATACGGATTGAAACAACTGTCTGTTGAAATCGAGGGGAAGAGTCCGAAACCTAAAGAGCTTATCCATCTTATAAATGAAGCAAAAGAGGAACAGATATCTGCCATATTTACGCAACCGGAATTTTCAGACAGTATTGCAAAGATCATGGCAAACGAACTAAGTATAAAGGTTATCAAAGTCTCTCCACTTTCACCTAAATGGTCTAAGAATCTCATAAACATTGCAAATGCTATAGCTGGTAAATAGAATGTCTGTTATTGATATAGAAAACCTCTCCTTCTCTTATGACAGAGATGCTATTTTAGAAAATATAAACCTGCATGTAGAAGATCTGGACTTCTTAGCCATCATTGGACCCAATGGTGGAGGCAAATCTACCCTTCTCAAACTTATTCTTGGCATGAATAAATGTAAAAAAGGAACTATTAAAGTCTTTAGGAAGGCACCTGAAAAAAACCTCTCACTTATTGGTTACGTTCCACAAAACACCAATGTCAACACAGACTTTCCCATTAAAGTCATTGAAGTGGTTCTCATGGGGCATGTGGGCGCTAAAAACCCACTCTTTGGATACGGAAAAGATGAGATAGCCTGTGCCATGGGTGCCCTTGCACAGGTAGGCATGCAAGAGTTTGCACAAAGTAAGATAGGTTCTCTCTCTGGAGGACAAAGACAAAGAGTAATGATAGCCCGTGCATTGTGTGCCCATCCGAAAATACTCATACTGGACGAACCTACTTCCAGCATAGACATTAAAGGACAAAAAGAGATCTATGAGCTTCTAAAACTACTCAATCAAAGCATTACTATCATTGTGGTCAGTCATGATATCTCTGTGATCCTTGAATATGCAAATAAAGCCGCACATATCAATAAAAGACTCTCTTATCATGATATTTCCGACAAGAAAAAAACATTCCACACCCACAATGAGGGAGAACACTTCTGCGAAGTAGAACTCTTGCAAATGTTAGGTTCTGAGGGGTGTAACACTTGTGATCATGAGGGACACAAAGAAGATACAAAATGGAGGGAAGCTAAATGATAGAAGCTCTCCAGTTTGAATTTATCCAACATGCACTTATAGCCGGTATTTTAGTCAGCTTTGCAGCAGGAATTATCGGTTCACTCATTGTGGTTAACCGTATGGTATTTCTTGCTGGTGGTATAGCACATGCTTCATATGGAGGCATCGGTCTTGCTGTGTTTTTTGGACTTCCTATCTTTTTGGGTGCATCCCTATTTGCTGTAGGTGCTGCCCTGCTCATCGCTTCACTGACACTGCGAAAACGTCACCGCATCGATACTTTCATCGGACTTATTTGGGCTGTAGGTATGGCGATCGGGGTGATATTTATCGATCTGACACCCGGATACAATGTCGATATGATGTCCTATCTTTTTGGCTCCATACTTGCCGTAAGTACAGAAGATCTGTATTTTATGGGTGTTTTACTGGCAGTGATACTCTTCGTTATGACCTTTTGGTACAGAGACATCCTTGCCGTTTCCTATGACAGTGAGTATGCTGCACTAAGAGGCGTTCATGTCAGGTTTTTCTATACTCTCATCCTTATACTCGCAGCTTTGACTGTGGTTGTGTCCATCAAAGTGGTAGGGCTTATCTTAGTCATAGCCATGCTGACCATCCCCGTATATATCGCAGAAAAACTTTCTCATAGTCTCTTTAGCATGATGTTCCTCTCCGGGCTCATTGCTACACTGTTTACACTTGTTGGACTTTGGTTCTCATATACGTATAACTTGACTTCAGGTGCATCTATCATTCTTATTTCTGCTGCATCTTTGGGTCTGTTTTTACTCTTATATAAAGGAAAATAAAATGAACAAACAAATAAATTGGAGATATTTATGACAAGAACTATAAGCATTAAAATACAATGCAATAAATCACTAAATGGCTTGTGTGAAATTCAATACAGTGAGGCACTTTTAAGGCTAAAGTCTAATGCAAGCCTTTCACTAGATGAAAGGATGTGAAATGTCGAATCTTAAAAAAATACTGCTTCTTATAGTAAGCTTTTTTGTATTGGGCTATGTCGTATTTACACAACGTTACTCAGATGTGCAGATCAACAAATATGAAGATATAGAAGTTGTAAAAGAAAATAAAGCTATTCTGAATGGCTGGGTACCAGCCATCCTTCCGGACTCAGCTTATGATATTACAGAGACACATGATCTGGATGCCAATACACTTTTTGGCAGCTT
>Ga0209013_10001688_pt1 | contig 20292 bp, 18 predicted proteins | sample Cruoilmetagenom2_FD_187291 | JGI IMG/M metagenome (GOLD analysis project Ga0209013, IMG submission 187291) | Oil polluted marine microbial communities from Coal Oil Point, Santa Barbara, California, USA - Sample 2 (SPAdes) (version 2) | ecosystem: Environmental > Aquatic > Marine > Oil seeps ...
ATATCAAGCCCTTTCTGCTCCGTAAAACGTCCAATGAAAATGACCAAAGGTCTCTCTGCATCCCTCAGCTCTTCTGCTTCACAAAACGAGATTTTATTTCTTTTTTTATCTGCAGGTTTTCGCGCTCCGTAGTTCTTCGACAGTGCAGGATCGGTCATGGGATCAAAAAACAGTGTATCGATACCATTAAGAATACCGTGCAGTTTAGCTGAATGCACCTGTAAAAAACCCTCCAGTCCACAGCCAAATTCAGGAAGCAGGATCTCTTTGGCATAGCTTGGACTTACCGTCGTAACAACATCACTGTAGGCAATACCCGCTTTCATACAATTCATCCCTCCCCAGAACTCCACACCTTCGGGGGTAAAGTAATGTTCTCTCAGCCCCAAACGTTCTGCACTCTCCTTGGGGAAAAACCCCTGAAAAGCCAGGTTATGAATGGTGAAAACAACATGAAGTTGAGGGAGTACCTCTTTTGCCCAGAGTGCTGCCAATGCTGTATGCCAATCATTAAGATGTAGGACATCGATCTCAAACATTTGTGACAGAATAACCACTGTTTTGGAAAAAATACCGAAACGAAGATCATTATTGGGATTATCACCATTTTGGTCTCCATAAGGAGTTATACAATCACACAACATTGCTTCGTATACAAAAAAGGTACGGATCCCCTGGTTCATTCCTTCATAGAGTGAGATCTCATAGATATCTTTTCCTAGTGTGATCTGAAAAGATTCATTCATAGCTGTTAGAGCAAATTTTTTCCGGTCTATAAAATCATAGAGTGGCATTACCGACAATACCTCTATCTGTTTTGCCAAAGTAGCAGGCAAGGCTTGTGCTACATCAGCCAATCCTCCGGTTTTTGCATAAGGAAAAATTTCAGCAGCAGCAAAAAGCAGCTTCATTTAAATTTTTGCCTCTCGTAGCAGCTTAGCAGCCTCTTCAGGCTCTACAGGGTTGATCAGCATTCCGGTGGAGAGTTCAAACCCTCCCAGTCGATAAATACGCGGTATGATACGGATCGTAAAACGGAAAAAGTGTTTAAGATGTGGAAAATAAGGAGCATTTTCAAAATTGCAATTGATTGGAGCCAGTCGAAACGCCAGATTGAAGTCAAAATTTCCCAATTGGCTGTCAAGACGGACAAATACCACTTTCATCAGGTTTGCGAGATTTACCATATCGTCACGATTAAGTTCATCCAGATTGGTCAATGCTCTTCTTGGAGCGATGATCACTTCAAAGGGGAAAGCAGAAGCATAAGGACAATATGCTGTAAAATCTCCTCTTTCGGCAATGATCCGTGCTCCTGTCAGACGTTCATTTTCCAGAATGTCTTCCACTTTGCTGCGTCCATGTCTTCTGTAATATTGCCTATGTCTTTCCAGAAGATTCAATTCATTGGAAGGTGTGATAGGAAGAGCGATTATCTGGGTATGGGGATGCATCTGTGTCGCACCTGAATGCTCACCGTGATTTTTAAAGATACTGATATGCACCAGCCGATTATCCTTACGCAGATCAGCAATACGCAAGGCAATTGTTGAAAGCCAATCTTTGATCTGCCCAGTATCGAGGTCAACTATCCTGCATTCATGACAGGGAGTATCAATCACAATTTCATGGGCTCCCACGCCAGGTACTGATTCAAACATGCCTGTAAGTTTAGAGTGATCTTCAAGTTCAACCTGGACTGCCTTATAAAGATTGGGAACTACACGTACTTTCCAGTTTCTTACATTGGCTTTATTCTCTCTCAACGCATAAATCTCCGGTGGGGTCATCTTCTCATTTCCTTCACAGAAGGGGCAAGTCTTTAAAGTAGACTTTGCAAGAGTGGAAGCAAGCGTATCTGGTCGACGCATACGTTCGGGTGCTATCAATACATATTGGCTGTGCAGCCGGTCTCGACGTATTTCAGACATTTTCTTTCCTTTTCATATGGATATTGATACGCCCTGATAACAGTATCATTATACAAACCAGTTTTCAGCATAGGTTGTATTCATCGCAACTTTGAGTTCACCAAATCCCGGAAGCGTTTGAATAATAATGCCGTCACGTTCAATTTCAAAACGAAACTGCACACTTTCTATATCTACTCCATTAAAATCAAGGCTGAATTCAAGCCATGAATCACAAGCGATCAGCAATTTTATTTTTTTCGATTCCATTGTTGAACTTTTTGTACTGCACAATGATGCCAGTAGAATTTCAAAGTGTACGTCAAATGGTTCAATCATAATTTTTAGCTTGTCACAGTGTCTCAAAGCCTCGATATCGCCTTCAAAGGCACAATAAAATACATTTTCATTCTGTCCGAAGCGGATACGTTCTACCGGCCCCCGTTCTCTATCCATAGTTGAAAAGAGTTTTGTCTCATCGACAATCCCGCTGCCGACCCATTCAAAAAATGAGTTATACTTCCCATTAATATATGGTTGTATCGTAAACTTGGGCGGAAGGAGAAAATCTTCACCACTGCGATCTGAAATAACCGGAATGTAGAGGTCATAAGGGGGTGAAATTTTCATCAAAAGGTAGATATTAATCAAGTGTGATCGGAAGAGTTCATCAAATTCAGCGGAAAACTCTGTAGTATGATCATCTCCGTACCACCAGAACCAGTCCGAACATTCTGCTGCCAGAAAATGTTGCAGGATCTTCTTTTGTATTTCCTCATTAATCCCTTCTTTATGGCGTTCATAGTCACGTCTGGTTATATAGATAAGCTCCCAAGCCCGGGTCTTTTCAGGATGTCCTACCCACGTGTTGAATTCACCGTGTATCCAACTTCCTGCGGCAAGATGGGGTAATTCCCTGGAGTCTTGTTGCGCGATCGTATCCATCCCGATCATACTACACCACTCTGTCTCTGCAAGTTTTGTATAAAGTGTATCAAAAAAATCAAAAGCATTATTATGATAAAACTCCCAGGCATTCTCTCCGTCAAGGATGATAAAAACAGTACGGTCATCTCCCTTTTGGGCAATGGAATATAGCGTAGAGATAAAATGATCAGCAGCACGTTCTGCTGCCCAAAAACGGTAAGTAAACCCGATAAGGTCACTCAATCCATGATCACGAAAACCTATTGTCACTTTATTATGCTTATAGGAGTGATAAAGTGCGTCGCGATGCTCCGATCCCAAAGATTTGAACAAGACCGCCTCATCTGTTGCGATCCATTTCAGTCCGGCATCATGGTAGAGAGCAACGCTTCGTTCATCAACTGCACCTTCTGCCGGCCAGAACCCTATGGCATCATGACCAAAAGTCTTCTTATAGAGTGCCTGTGCCTGCGAAATTTGAAGTTTTGCATCATCTACAAGCAACAAAGGATGCTCGGGAATGTTCGTACCCGGGTGGGCACGTACTGCATTGTTCATGTCTATGAGAAGCGGTAAGATAGGATGGTTGAGCGGTGTTGTAGAGAGAGAAATGACTCCTTCATTCTGCAGTATTCCATAATAAGGAAAGATTGTTTTAATAAAATCACCAAGTGTTTCCAACAATTCATGTTTTTGTTCATATTTGAACTTTCCATTTGAAGCAAGCAGTTCTTTGACTGTATTGTTATGTGTTTGAAGATAGGCACCACACCATGAGAGGAGAAACCAAACCTCCATATCGTAAAGGGCATCATCATCCAGCTGCTCCCTATGGTAAAGCTTTCGATAAGGTTCGATCGGTTCGATCATGGTTTCATACGGTGCACTTCTGCACATTTTGATCATCCACTGCCGATCTGTTTCATTTAATTCCGATGGGTGTTTTATCCATAAGGCGAAAAAACGGTCATTTGAGACTATGTCTTCGCTATAGAGTTGTATCTGTTCTATGAGTGGAGGAGTGATATTGAATGTTGCTTTCAGCCCACTGTGACGTGCAAGCATCCAGGGCATATCATAATAATCTTTGATGGCATGCAGAAAAACCCATGGCATCTGCATGATACCGGAGGCATCACGATAATCAGGCTGGTGCATGTGCCATAGGAAAGCCAGTTGCATTATTTTACTTTTTCCAAGTCTCTATTTTTGCTTTATACTGATCATAGATCGCTTGACCACTCTCTTCATTCACTGCCTGAATGTAGATATTGAGATGGTTTCTGTATTGATCCGGAATCATCAGTATCCATTCTTTCTCATTCTCCCAGATCTTCACACCATCCGCCGAGGAAGAATGCTTATCTCTTGCATATTCAAGGAATTTACGCATCATTTTCCCTTTCAGTGCCTGAGTACAGGATATCTGTGTTTCATAATAGTAGAAATCGTCAACTTCTTCAACCAGATCAGAAAGTTTTTTGTCATGTATGACGAGCATCTCCAGTATCTTGATCATGGCATACATTGAATCCCTGTAAACAGAGAACTCCGTAAAGGCAAAATTACCGTCTACAGTAGCAACAAGGTCATACTGTTTAAGCTGCTCATAGGTAAAATTCGCATATTTTCCCCGTTCGATCTCAAGATTCTCATACGTGATGATATCAGGTGCCCAGGTCGGAAGGAAGACACGCTTTTTATTCTCTTGTGTGCCTTCCATATTCATAAGTGCTAAAACAACCTGAAGGCTGTGCTGCATCGAGAGGATCTCCCCTTCATTGCAAATCATATCCAGGCGCTGACCATAAGGGTAAAGTAAAAAACCTGCATCGAGTTCAAGACTTTTTACTACCTTTTCAATATCAGAGGTGGAGTCTTTAACAAGTGATTTAAAATTTGCCAGACGATGCGCATCATGGTAACTATTGAAAATGACATTATCAATACCAAGATCATTAAGCACAAAAGGGAAAATCTCACATGAAGTACCATGCATCATATCAACGGCAACTCTGCACCCGACACAGGAAAAGAGTCTTTTCTTGAAACTCTCTTCCATGCTTTTTCTGTATTCAGTACACTCCTGTATGCGTTGGGATTCGATCACATTTCCTATCTGGCTGAAATCAACCCTTCTGAATGTCTCTTTGAAATATGCCTTCTCTATTTTTTTAGCCAGGTCACTGTTGATACGCAGTGCTTCATCATTGTAAAGAATAATGGTGGTAGAAGTAGTATCCTCTCTTACCTGTCTAAAGTAAACCCCTGCTACATTATCAGAATCACGAGAAAGGTTAAAACGTAAAACAGCTGAAGAGATACTCTTAAGATCGATCACATTAATACCTGCAGCCAGCAGTCCCCCTACAAAAGCACGTTTGAGCATACGTGAACTTTTATGGTGATCTCTAGCCACAAGAACCATTCCTCCTACAGGAAGCTGTGCAGCAAAGGCTTCAGCCAATTTAGCGGACATTTCACAGGAGAGTTCAACATTGGACTTTCCTACAACCATACCGTTCTCAAAGATCGAGTTTTTATATCTGCTCCCCAAAATAACATTAGTGCTGACGATAGAGGCATCTTCGATCTTTTTATCCGGCCAGATAGTGACATCTTTTTCAACTGTCACCAGCTCACCAATCTCACACCCCTCCGCCAAAATAATACCGGCGGTCATCTTTGAATTTCTTCCAATGATATTGTTATTACAGATCACAGCATTGTCTATCTTACTGCCTTTCCCGATGCTTACATTTTCCCAGATGGCCGAGTTGCTGATCTTACAATCTTCGTCAATTTCTACATTGTCAGAGATAACAACACTTTTGAGTTTAGATCTTCTTCCTATCGATACATTTTTACCAAGTACCACATTACCGATGATCTCTACTCCTTCTCCCAGTGTGTGAGATCCGTCACTGTAAAGTATGCCGTCAGGATATTTGCTCATAGTGCCATGTATCTTGAAGTCAACACGCCCACTCATGATATCTTCATGTGCCTCTCTGTAACTGTCAGGATTACCGACATCCCTCCAGTAGCCGCTGGCATTGCCGGCGATCAGTTCTACACCTTCTTTCATAAGCAGAGGAAAAAGATCTTTGGCAAAGTCGAAGTTGTCTCCTTTGGGAATATAGTCAAGGATCTCCGGTTCTATGATGTAGATACCGGTATTGATCGTATCACTGAAAACCTCTCCCCAGCTAGGTTTCTCCAGAAATTTCTCTATTTTCCCCTCTTCATTTGCGATCACCACTCCAAATTCCAGAGGGTTCTCTACAGAGGTCAGGGTAATTGTGAGTTTGGATTCTTTTTCTTTGTGGTAGTCAAATATCTTTTGAAAATCAAAATCTGTTACCAGATCACCGCTGATAATGATAAAGTTATCATCACCAATCTGCTCCTGTGCCAACTTGACCGCACCGGCTGTACCGTAATCATCATCCGGTATCACATAAGTAATGTTCATACCGAATTGACTTCCGTCGCCAAAATAGTCTTGGATCACTTCGGGCTTGAAATAGAGGAGGACAATAAAGTCCGTAATACCCAGGTCCCTGAGGGTCATCATGGTATTTTCCATCATTGGACGGTTCACTACGGGTAACATTGGTTTAGGTTTTGAATTTGTAAGCGGCTGGATCCGTGTTCCGAACCCTCCTGCCATGACGACTGCTTTCATATTTCACTTCCTCACTTTTTATTATTTATACATAACATTTACATAATATATACTAATATTATATCCAAATACGTTAAGTTATATTAAAAAAAAACCCGAATATACATCAAAGTTTTTGGGAATGTGAATTTTAGTAAAAATATTTAGCTTTAAGTGGCTGAATTGCTAAAGTTCCAACAGTGAATTGTGTGAATCAAAAGGTGATGCCACACATCCAAGTTCATCATCACATATCCATTCATGCCCGTTCACTCGATAACCAAATTGATAATTCGCACCTGTTTTAAGTACCTTCGTCAGGTAGAACTCCCCGCTTTTTTTTACTTTCATCGCTTCATTTTCCCAATCATTCCAGTCACCACTCAACTCCACACTCTCTCCCTCAGTTGACGGCAATGTGAAAGTAACCCAGGCCCTGTTTCCTTTTTTTGTAATCTTTATCATGTAATACTCCTTGTTTTATTTACCCTAATTATACAATATGATCATAAAAATAGCGTTTATACTTTTTTATTGTAATTTAATCCAGCAGATTGACTGCATCTAAAAAGCGCTGAGGCAATTGGTATCGGTTAGAAACCACCTCTTTGATCTCGATCAGTTTGAATTCACCTTTTTGATAGGCAACCATTTTATTTGAATTTTTATGTGCCAAAAGATGATTAACGGCCGTGATCGTAAAATCAAATGCCATGAGCCGATCATGTACTGTCGGATTTCCGCCGCGCTGTATATGTCCGAGAATACTGACACGTGTCTCCAGCCCTATCGTCTCCTGCAGCCATTTATGCACTTCGCTGGTCTGTTTGGTCCCTTCGGCAACAATTGCCAGCACATAGTTACGCCCTGATTCCACCTCTTTTCTCAAACGTTTGCCCTGTTTTTCATAAGCAAACTCTGCTTCAGGAATGACACAGACTTCTGCACCGCTGATCATAGCTGATACTATTGCCAGATACCCACAGTGACGCCCCATTACTTCGACCAGAAAAGCACGGTTGAAAGAAGAAGCAGTATCACGGATCTTATCCAGTGCATCACGTATGACATTGAGCGCGGTATCGACACCAAGACAATACTCAGTACCATAGATATCATTATCGATCGTAGAGGGAATACCGACAAAATTGAGATCAAACTCTGAACTGAATTTTTCCATAGCACGAAATGAACCGTCGCCGCCAAGAACAATAAGTCCTGTTATATTATGTTCTTTAAGATTCTCATAGGCTTGTCGGCGGTATTCATACTCAAAAAAACGTTTGGATCGCGAAGAACGGATGATCGTACCTCCGCGATGTATAATACCTGCGACATGACGATGCTCCGCCTGCTTGATCTTATTGTCGATCAGTCCTTCCAGTCCGTCATAGATCAGATAAGGTTTTTCTCCCATTTTATAGGCATAATCAACAAACTTTTTGATGGCGGGATTCATCCCAGGAGCATCCCCTCCTGAAGACATGATCGCTAATGCCATTACAACTCCTCTTCTTTTTTATCAAGATTTGCAAAACCGGGCAATATTTTACCTTCAAGCAGTTCAAGACTTGCCCCGCCTCCTGTAGAGATAAAGCTGAAATTATCAGCTTCTCCTGCTCTTTCAACGGCATCAGCCGTATCACCGCCACCTACAAAGGTATAGGCATAACAGTCAGCTATGGCACTGGCTATCTTATAAGTACCTTTGGCGAACCTGTCTATTTCGTAGATCCCCATCGGTCCGTTCCAGATAATGGTATTGGAAAGATCAATGGCTTCAGAGAAGAGCTTCACTGTAGCCGGTCCGATATCAACTGCCTGAAATCCTTCGAGAACATCCTGTGAGGGTACGACCTTGATATCCACCGGAGATTCAACAGAATCTGTAATGACAACATCCACAGGCAGATAGATCTTCACCCCATTGTGCTTAGTCTGTTGCATCACATCACGTGCAGTCTCTATGTACTCTTCTTCATAAAGCGAATGCTGCATATCATAACCGAGTGCCGCGAGAAAAGTGTTGCTCATTGCACCACCGATGATAAGTTTATCAATTTTTTGAAGCACATTTTTCAATAGTGTGATCTTCGAAGAAACTTTTGCCCCTCCGATAACAAGCGCAATGGGACGTACAGGATCCTCCAGAGCTTTTGTAAAGGCTTCGATCTCTTTCATCATCAAAAAGCCGGCAACTTTGGTATCAACATACTCCATCACGCCGTAGGTCGAAGCATGTTTGCGATGAGCGGTACCAAAGGCATCATTGACATAAATATCACAGATAGAAGCAAGCTTCTTTGAAAGTTTTGGATCATTTTTCTTTTCACCTTCATGAAAACGGATATTTTCAAGTAAAAAGACTCTTTCAAGAGAGCAGGAAGCTATCTCATCCCTGGAGTTTTCAAAATCTTCGACAAATACAACCTGTTTCTGAAGCAATCTTTCCAAACGCTTTACAATATTCCTAAGGCTATATTTCTCATCATATTTTCCTCCGGGACGTCCGAAATGAGAAACCAGTGTGATCGAGCAGGCATTATGATCGATACAGTAATTGATAGTCGGAAGCGCTGCACGGATACGGCGATCATCAGAAATATTATGATGTGAATCCACAGGCACATTGAAATCAACACGGATCAAGACACGCTTACCGCTGACATCAATATCTTTGAGACTTTTAACGTTGCGCATTGCAGTGATATTGGAGATCATACTGTTTTTTCCTTATACTGTGAACATACGCTCATAATACTCTCTTGCCATACGCCCGGAATCAAATTCATCTTCGATCTCAGACATGGCATTTTTCATGATCTCAACCCATTCCTGAGGATGATCATAATAGAGCGGAAGGATCCTGTTTTCCAGTACATCCATCATGTTTTCATAATCCTGCCGATCCTGATCTTCTATGGAAAGATCCGGGTCGGAAAAAGGAATGGTGAAAGCATTCTTGCCATCTCTGGCAAACTCAGGATGCCACCCGTCATCAATGGAAAAATGGATAGAACCGTTCATACTTGCTGTCATTCCACTTGTGCCACTGGCTTCACGCGTAATTCTTGGAGTATTGAGCCAGATATCACTTCCCTGCTTCAGCAGGCGGGAAATCCTAAGCTCATATCCGGTAATTACTGCAATATTTTTATAGTGACGGCTTATCCGGACCAGCTCATTGAAAGTATCGATGGAACCCTGATCAGTGGGGTATGGTTTACCAGCCCAAATAATTTGAACCGGTCTTTTTTCATTGGTGATCAGTTTGACAAAACGCGCCAAGTCATATTTGAGAAGATCGGGGCGTTTGTACTCTGCAAAACGGCGTGCCCAGACAATAGTAAGCACCTCCGGATCAAACATTTTTCCGGTTTGATCGGCTATGAGATCAAAAAGGAGCTTTTTGAGGTGTTTTTTACGTGCCATAACCTCATAATCCTCATGTTCGTCAAGTGCACGGATCAGAGTTTTATCGGTCCAGTATTTTTTATTTTGGGCATTGGTGATAGAGATAATGTCACATCGATCATCAATGTGATCCCACATTGCATTGGCTACCTTGCCATGGATCTTGGATACTGCATTGGCAATTTTGGCAGACCGGAGTGCACCAACAGTAAGACTGAAATCATCTCCCTCATCATAACCACTTAGCTTACGTATGGTTTCAAGTGAATGTCCGTTAAAAAAGCCCATCTCATGCAGGAAGTTGATATTATGTTCTTCATTTCCCGCTGCCTCCGGGGTATGTGTGGTAAAAACCACATGCTCACGAAGTGCCTCCATCGTTTGATAGTGTTTACCATACAGTTCATAAACAAGTGGCAGGGCATGCCCCTCATTCATATGATAAATATCGACATTATGATTTATGGCTTCAAGTACTTTGGTCCCTCCGATACCCAACACGATCTCCTGTGCCACACGAGTACGCTCATTCCCGTCATAGAGTTTATGGGTGATGGTCCGGGAAAGGTAGTCATTCTCATCGGTATCTGTAGAGAGGAGAATAAGCGGTGCTGAACCAAAAACTTCAGAACGAAGCAGGAAAGCTTTGATACGTACTTCTTCATCATCTATCCTGACTGTGACATGCACATCAAGCTCTTCAAGAAAATAATAGAATTTTCTTGTAAAAGCAGGACGCAGTGTGCCATCCTCGTTGCGTGCCTGATCATAATAACCAAAACTCCAAAGCAACCCGATACCCACGACATTCTGTTTCAGGTCATAAGCACTTCGCATGTGTGAACCTGCAAGAAAACCAAGGCCTCCGGAGTAGATCTTAAGTGACTGTGCAATGGCAAATTCCATAGAAAAGTAAGCAACACTTTTACTGTATTTCGGGTTTATATCATAACTGTGTAATTGCATCTGTTTTATCCTTCGAATTTAAAACTTATTTATTGAGATTGTCATAAAGTATGGTTTTACCCAGTTCTACACCTGGCTGATCATAAGTATTGATCTTCAGCATTGATCCGGCAAGAGAGGTCAAAAGTTCATAATAGATGATCATCGTACCGATATTTTCTTCATTGATCTTAGAGATCGTAATACCATCTGTAGGAACACCACTGTCAATGAGACTCTGACGGGTAGCCTCACACTGGGCATTGATAAGTTCATTGAACGTCTTGCCATTGATAAAGTCTGTTTTTTCAATATGCTTGAGAGAAACATCGGGGATGATCAGATTATTTTCAAAATCATCAATGTTGATAAAAGTCACCGTCTTGTCTTTGGGACCTTCTATCACCAGCTGCAGAAAAGAGTGCTGGTCCACAGCCCCTATCAGACCGATTGGTGTCATACCGACAGATTTACCCGTATCATCGATCTTGCCTAGAGACTCTCCCCAGAGCTGTACATACCATTTTGTCAGATTCTCCAGCTCATTGGCATAAGAGAAGAGTACATTGATCGAAAATGCGTTGGCATGTTCATAATAATAGCAGGCTTTTTCAAGCAGATGTTTCTCACCGCCGGCAAAAAGACGGTCTAAAAATGCCCCTGCACCGTTTAACAGGGCTTTGGTATCATATCCGGCAAGTGTCAACGGAACAATACCCACTGCAGATAAGACAGAGAAACGTCCACCCACATTATCGGGAATATTAAACTGCTTGATACTGTAACTGTCTGCAAATTGTGAAAGGGCTGAACCTGCATCGGTAATAACCATCACACGTTCTTTATCAGCAGCATCAAGATCCAGATCAAAATGGGCAATGACCGTTTTAAAGATCGACGTCGTCTCGATAGTTCCGCCTGATTTGGAGATAACAATAAACAGTGATGATTCTTTTTTCAATGTACTTAAAGTCTGTGAAATATTGATCGGATCAGAATTTTCAAACAGATGCAGCTTCACAGATGACTCATTTTTTGAAGAGAGCAAAGAATCAATGGCTTTAATACCCAAGGAAGAACCGCCAATACCGATGATCACGATATCTTTAATCTCTCCTCCTGCAAGCAGTGTATTCGTTTCAGTGTATGATCTGAGTTCATCTATCACTAAAAGTGATGTTTCCGGGAGTGTATAATAGCCGATACGACCGCTCTTTTTTTCTTCTTTGATCGCAAGAAGCGCATCATCCATGATACGCTGCTGTGCTACCGTAGCATCAAATGTAAAGTCAGAACTAAAACTAAGCATTATTTACCCCCTACAAAAACACACATATCTACAAGACGGGAACTGTAACCCCACTCATTATCGTACCAGGCAAGTACTTTCACTGTTTTACCATCAACCACAGAGGTCATATCAGGTACATAGGTTGCACTGTACGTAGAACCGATAAAATCGCTTGAAACCCGTTTGTCCCTGTCGATTTCGATGAGGCCTTTAAAGCTGCCCTCAGCTGCATTGTCAAAAGCAGCATTGATAGTTTCTATGGTGACATCTTTGTTCAGGTTTACCGTCAGATCCACGATAGAGACATCCGGCGTAGGCACACGCATCGCATAGCCGTTAAGTTTACCTTTAAGCTGGGGCATGACCAGGGCGATGGCCTTGGCAGCTCCGGTGGTTGTCGGGATCATATTGACCGCTGCAGCACGTGCGCGCCGCTGATCTTTACTGTGCTTAACATCAAGGACATTCTGGTCATTTGTATAGGCATGGATCGTCGTCATCAAACCGTTCTCAATACCAAATTCGTCATCAAGTACTTTACAGATCGGGGCCAGACAGTTCGTTGTACAACTTGCATTGGAGATGATAGCCTCACCTTTATACGCATCTGTATTGATATTTAGAACATAGGTAGGCGTATCATCTTTTGCAGGTGCTGACATCACCACTTTTTTGACACCGTTCTTCAGGTAGCTTTGCGCTTTTTCTGTCGTCAGGAACACACCGGTACACTCAATGACCACTTCCGCACCGGCCGCGCCGAAATCAAGCTCCCCGGGATCACGGGTACTGAACATCATGACCTTTTTCCCATTGATCATAATGGTATTGTCATCAATGACCTTTGCATCAACACCGGTATGCACACTGTCATATTTAAAAAGATACTCCAACATATCCGGTTTTGCCGTTGTGTTGATCGCTACCAGTTCAATATCATCCCGTGAAGTGATGATCTTCGCTACGATCATTCCGATTCGCCCTGTTCCGTTAATTGCCGCTTTGATTGCCATTTTCTCTCCCTGAATTAAATTATAATATATAGTACATTATTATGACTTAACGGGAGAGCTGATTTATAATTTTTTTATTATTTTAATTTAGAATCATAAGAGACATTACACACAAATATCACATTGCGGTACTATTACAATCCGATACCAGGAAAAAGAGATACTCATGAAGAAATCTACCATAGATACATTGCCGGGTCGCTATGACACACATGAACACAATATAGGTGATAAATATCTTCAATAATTGGCAGAGACTTTAAAAACATTGTTTAACTCATACGAATTGCTATCCCTTATAATTTCATATCGAACATTTCGTCCACTTGTACCTTCTATTTGTTTCATGCACTTTTTTTCCAATAAGTCTGCCATATCTCTTGATGCTGTAGCTGGAGTTGTATCAGCTATTTTCATATATTTTTTCTTACTAAGTCCACCCTCAAAATTTTCACTGCCCATATCTAAAATTCTATTTAAAACTTTTGTTTGTCTGGCATTTAAACTATCATCTTTATGTTTATCCCAAAACTTTGTTTTGCTTATAATATAATTTAGTGATTTTTGTGCTTCTATAAGTGAGCTATAAAGTGTTTTGAAGAACCATTCACACCAAAAGGTTATATCCATAGGATCGTCTTTTTTTATATACCCTGTAGTTTTCTCTAAAGCATTATAATAACCTTTTCTATCATCATTGATACTTTTTGACATCGTGTATAGTTTAGATATCTTTGAATTTTCTATTTGAGATAAGACCATATCCGTTATAGCTCTGGTGATCCTTCCGTTCCCATCATCAAGAGGATGGATAATTACAAACCATAAGTGGGTAATAGCAGCTTTTATAAGCGTTGCAGGAACATCATTGTACCAATTTACAAATGTATCCATTTGAGCTTCCAGCTCATCTCTTGGTGGTGCTTCATAATATACTTTTTCTTTACTCATACTACCAGATACTATTTGCATCTCACCTTCATCTCTAAATGCGGCTACATTGATTTTCCTAAAGTTGCTATAGCCTTTTTCAAACATTGCATGATGCCAGGAAAATATTCTTTGCAATGATAAACCATCTTCATAGTTTGTGTTAGCATCTATGAGTATATCTACATAGTTATCTTCTTTGATCTTGTTTTGATAGTGTGTATCTTTTTCCAGTCCAAGTTTCTTTTTAATAGAAGATCGAACACTGTCTCTATTTAATATTTCTCCTTCAATAGCACAACTTGAAATAATCTCATTTTCCATAGTTCTTAGTTGTGTTTGTTTAATATTACTTTCATCCATTACACTTAAAAATGCTATGAGTTTCCCTTGCTCAAGCGTGGCTTTCTGAATAAGCGGATCTAATACTTCTCTATCATAGGTAAAATTCGGATACTCGCTACACTGCCATATCCATTGGGGTTTTTTAGTTATATTATTTTTCATTTGTCTCTATTGTAGCCAATATGATATGAATAGTCAAATTAATCATATCATATATGATACGATTATAGTTTTTAATTGTATCATTTTATGATTTGGAATATATATTTTTTGCATCTTTTGCTTTTTATATTGCATTACAATCTTCATCTTCAAAGTTTAAATTTGAATTGATTATTTTTGAATTATTTTTTCAAAGGAAGTGTTTCATCTTCTTTTTTTTCAACAGGATGAAATGCACTGGGTCTGGCTTTATGAGAGAACTTTAAAATGACAGCAGTCAATACGGCACCACCCGGTACAATCCATACAACTGTTAACCCAGCCATCTTGCCAATATCAAGTACCTGCACCCCTGCTCTTTTATATTCTCTGTTTTTAAGCAGTTTTGGAATTTCAATGGTTTCTTTCAGTTCGACATGTAACCCACGCCCTATTCTTCTGGAGAACTTTCTAAATTTATGGATACGATGTTTCATATTTTAAGGCCATTGCTATCAAGTTTCTTTCAATCATCTAAAAGTTGTATACATATTGAGATATCTTCAATTTGCATTGATCTGTAGACTTTCAAGATTATCCAAAACATACATAATGTTGTAAGTACTGCCACTATCCATAGGTTATGCATAATAAGTTCTGAGGTGAAGTTAATAGAGATAAAGTACATGGCACTTATAAATAGTATCACTATTAAAACTAATTTCACGTCTCATCCCCTTTATTCTTTATTTATATCATTTATTTTATAAAACCGCACCTATACAGACAGAAATAATTGTATCCATACGATAATTTGTGGAAAAAATTTGTGGAAACTTTTACTTAAAATGTCAATCAGAGACGGTGTAGACGTTGTTTATGAGTGGTGGGTTCTCGGGGACTCGAACCCCGGACCACTCGGTTATGAGCCGAGTGCTCTAACCAGCTGAGCTAAGAACCCTGGTTACTGAAAACCTCTTGTTTGCATTGAGATTTTCGAGTCAGAATTATATCGATTGTAGTCTTTAAATGCAATTAAATTTTGCAAAACTCCAAAAATTACCGCAAACATGATAAATGAGGTTCCTCCATGGCTGAATAAGGGCAAAGGAAGTCCCACTACAGGGGCAAGTCCTATGATCATATAGATATTGACCCCCATATAGACAAAGATCAAAAATGCAAGCCCGGATGCAAAGGCTTTTATGAGATAATCCGTCGTGTATTTGGCGGAGATCCATAAAAGATTGAAGATCAGCAGTGCATACAGTACAATGACCGTTATCATCCCCTTGAATCCAAATCGCTCTCCCAAATAAGCAAAAATAAAATCTGTCGAAGAGACAGGAAGGAATTTCAATTGTGTCTGTGTCGAATCTTCTTTACTTTTACCTTCAAGTCCACCGGAGCCTATGGCGATCAGTGCCTGTCTTACATGGTAGCTTGGTTTTCCTATAAAGTCTGTCACACGCTTTTTCTGATACGGTTTCAGCTGACCGTAAAGCAGTGGTGCTGTCAGTCCCAGTACAATGAGGATCGTTGCCCATATCTTCCAGTTTATCCCTGCAACAAATAAAATACCGTACCCGGTGATAAGCAGCACCAGTGCCGTACCAAGATCGGGCTCTTTGGCGATGAGCAGAAAAGGAATGATGATCACGATAGAGAGTTTAATGAAATTAAAAAGACCATAGCCCTTTTCTTCGGGAGGTCTCTTCATCATAAGGTAACCAAGCATCATAATGACGGATACTTTGATGAATTCAGAAGGCTGAATAGTAAGTCCTACTCCGGGGATCTCTATCCATCTTTTTGCGCCAAGTATGCTTTTACCTACAAACTCAACAGCCACAAGCAAACCCAGATTTGCCACATAAAAAAGAGGGACAAACCACCAAAGCATCACTCTCCACGGGATAAAAGCAGCAACAAAAAATGCCATCGCTGCGATAACATAATAGACCATCTGTTTGGTAAACAAATGGGGATTGATCTCATAAACCAAATAGGAAGAGATGACCATAAGCGGAATGATCTGTATCATGAGCAGATAAGAAAAATGTTTAAAGATGCGTCTGTCAAAATTAAACCAAGATTCCATGTAATATCCTTTAGGGAACTTCAAATAATAGGTAATACTCACAACATCTCTAGCTTTTGTCTAGGTTAGGCACCCTTTTGAAGTCCTAGCCATAGCTAAGTCAAAAAAGAGTAACAACGCATAGGCAAAAGCTAGAAATGCCCGCAGGGTGTGCTTTGCAAACGCAATCTATCACAAGATACTTACTTCGTCTTAGCTTTGGCTAGGACTTAAAAGCCTCTTGTAAAATCTTACATTTGCAAAACCCATTGTGAGTGTTACCTATTATTAGAAGTTCCCTCTATTTTTAGGTATTATATCAAAAAGGATATAAGTATCATGCTTGATTTATATAGGTTCCATCACTTTAAAAAGCACCCCGCTCTGCTTCATGCGGTGACAACAAAATCAAATGATCTTCCCTATGCTTTCAGTCTTGCCATGCATACGTGTGAACGTGCTGAAAATATCGTGGCCAATAGAGAGATACTCTCGACTCTGTTAGGAGATGAAAAAGATCTCCATTTTATCGTGGCAAATCAGACCCACAGTGACAACATCAGGATCATCAGGGAGAAAGAGAGCAAAGGATGGAAGCAGCTTGAAGATGCCATAGAAAACTGTGATGCACTCATTACTAATGTTGAAGGTGTAGTACTGACTATCCTGACTGCAGACTGTGTCCCTGTACTTCTTTATGACAAAGAGAAAAAAGTGGTTGGAGCAGTGCATGCAGGATGGAAAGGTACCAAAGCACAGATCGTATCTAAGACCATTCAAAAGATGGCAGAGGTCTACGGGTCTGACCCGGAAGATATCATAGCAGGGATAGCACCCTCCATAGGATCTTGCTGCTATGAAGTGGGAAAGGATGTGGCAGAACACTTTTTTGATACACCCGAAGGATTCAGCTCAAAAGGTGAAAAATATATGTTGGATCTCCCCTATATCAATCAACAACAACTCCTGGATGCCAGACTTAAAGCGGAGCATATCGAAATGAGTCATCTCTGTACCGCCTGTGAAGTGGAACAGTTTTTCTCTTACCGAAAAGAGCAAGGATGTTCCGGCAGGTTTATGTCTATGATCGGTATAAAAAATAAAGAGGAGAAACCTAAAAATGATAAGAGTTAATATTCAGTACAGTGAGGCAGAAAATGCCGAATCTTAAAATTAGAGTCTATTACGATTATGCACTAGGCACTATTTTTTAAACAAAACACACGATTATAGGCGCTTCTGTACGCAAGTAATTCTAAAATCGTTCAAAAATACTCAATCTACTGGCACTAATACGGCACCATTTTCTAAAATCCAAATTATCTAGAAACAATATCTTCATTTTTTTATTAAGTCAATGTAACACATATTTCTAATGTTATTTGTCTAGGTTTTTATTCTATTGCAATTAGCAAAATCAATCATATAAACATCCACTGTTGCATTCTGCTTAATCTGCTGTAAATTTGCTCTCCAATCATTATAAATATCAGGTTGCCAATTATCGGTGATCAAAATAGCATGATACGTTTTATCTGGACAACGTCCTTGCATATGCCTTACTACCTCAGTTAATGTTTGAGAAAATGTAAGATGACCTATTTTTCTCCGTGACCCAACATATTTTTTTGCACTTAAAGAAATAAAAAAAGCCACCTTCTCACATTCGCCACCTTCTACCCCTGGATAGCAGTTGACTAAACCAAACCTATGCTCCATATTCTGGGTAATTATATCTGTTAACTCTTTTGCACTTATTCCATTTTTATTGTCTGAACTACGTTCATTTATCTCTCTACTAATATCACTAACTACACCTTCAAAATCACTCATTATTCCCTCCATTATTATTATAAATTTCCAAATTTAAAATCATTACTCTTCATTCCCAGTTCATCCGCATGATTTAAGTTTTAATCAACGCAGATTATCAAATAAACACTCATCTTCTCTAGCATCCATAATCATCTCAAATCCTTCACCAACTTCATCAACTTCTGATACAATTTCTACATTCACATCATACGGGTCAATATTTTTTAAAAAATTTCGTAGTTTTTTATGTTCAATTTCAGCTTCATCTGATTGAGGTCCCTCGTCACGATCTTTACCACCATAATCATAATTAAACACCTGAGGTGTAATTTTTGCCATTCTGTCATTATAACTTAGTATCGCAATTGGCTCACTAAAGGTTATTTCAGAAAAATATTCTTCAAGTATATCCATCATATTCTGTGCTTTTTTTGTTAGTTTCATATTTCTCTTTTCATCTTGTTTTATGAGATATTATACATAAAATATTTTTTTCTATTTAAAAAATTCAATCTTATAAAAAAGAAACTAGCCCAAACAACAAAATCTCATACTCCACAATCCCTGGAGTAAGACTATCATCAACTTTACCATTGACTACAATACTAACATCTTCATCCACTAAACGCCTAATACTCTCTATAACATCTACAATTTTCTCTTCAGAAACTACATCAGAATAGTAATACTTTACAGACATATTTTTTAATTTTTTTAGATTGTCCCCAAGCTTCTTTTGTACATCACTAATGAAATAATCTATCTCTACGCTTCCATAATACCCAACAAAATAGCCTTCTTTTCTCACACTCGTGTCATACTCTGGCATTTCAAATGGTGTGTTAAGAATTTCTAGCATTCATCTCTCCTCCTATCTTTTTCATCCCAGTTAGTATAATTTCATATTCCAAAAACCCTCCAGCTACTTTTTCATCTTGCCTATCTGAAACTTTGAAGTTTGCATCTTCATCCAAAAGCAACTCTACACTATCTGCTAAATCACTAATCTTCTCATGTGACTTATCTCTCCAGTAAAATGTCAATGAAACCCCTTTTGCTGTTTCTATAATATTTCCAAATCTAGCCTTCACATCACTTATAAAAAGATCTGTTTCTATACTTCCATAGTAACCAATCATATACCCATCAATTCGCATAATATACCCATACGGATCACTATGAAAAAAATAATCCATTTCATCAATTATCATCACTCTTCTCCTTTGTTAAAAATAAGTTTAGTTCCAGATCATCACACTATGATAACTATCTAGTCTTGTTAAAATATACTCAACAACAATAGCATGGGCATATTCAGGATATCCTTTTTCATACATCATTGGCATAGAGAGATCTTTTTTTCCCTTACTGCGAGTAATCCAGCCATACATTTGAATGGTAGCTTTCATATTGTCTTTATCCATCTATATCTCCTTATATGATTTTCATGAGTATATATTACAACGTGTACTTATGGTGTCCATAGGTAGAAGTATCAATAAAAGAACCCCACAGATTCCGTATCAAATTTTTCATCTCCTATCTCATTTATCCTCATGAGAACATCATTAATATCTTCAGTATGACCAGCAACAAAAAGATGAAAACCTTGATACTCATCTCCATCATCATCAGTAAGGGTATATTCATTCTCGCCTGCAAGCCAGGCAATAAAAAAGTAGTGTGGTAATCTTTGATTAAGATCCAAGTATGCTGTGTCAACCGCGGAGTTAAATTAGGCAGTTTTTCGTAAGTTTTTTTAACGAAATGTAACCTCAAGCAACATGTATTTTTTTAGCCTTGTTTTGTACTCT
>Ga0209013_10001689_pt1 | contig 20292 bp, 15 predicted proteins | sample Cruoilmetagenom2_FD_187291 | JGI IMG/M metagenome (GOLD analysis project Ga0209013, IMG submission 187291) | Oil polluted marine microbial communities from Coal Oil Point, Santa Barbara, California, USA - Sample 2 (SPAdes) (version 2) | ecosystem: Environmental > Aquatic > Marine > Oil seeps ...
CAAACATGAAAATATCCTGGATCTGTAAGAATGCTGACACTATCATCTTTTTCACTCTGAATTATCTTCCAGTCCGGCCCAGGAGCGCCGATGATTTCTATCAGCTCTATCTGCCCTTTAATAAAACGGATATGATTTCCAACTTTGTACTTCACACATTCATGCCAACAAAATGGACTTTTACTTAGTGCATACGAAATATCAATTTCTGATGAGCAGCTCTTGCATTTCATAGCTTTATTTACACTTAACCATCTATTCAATGGTTTTAAACTTTTCCTTGGGTGCGCCGCAGACCGGACATTCGTTGGGAACTTTTTTGTGGGTCACATAACCGCACACCTGACAAACGTGGTAAGCGTTAACCTTGTCCTTAATCACGTCCATCATTGCCCGTTCATACAGCTTAGCATGATAGCTTTCCGCGTCCCGGGCAAATGTGAACACTTTGGCCGCGGCGGTTTCGCCTTCGTCTACGGCGTCTTTGATAAAGTCCGGGTAAACATTTTCACTGACGGTTTTTTCGCTCTGGAAGGATTTTTCCAGGTTGGTATCCGTATCTTTGACAATGAAGTCTTTAATCAATCCTAGCTGACGGGTGGCATGGATGCGCTCCGCCTCGGCAATGGCCCGAAACAGCATCGCCACCTGAGGCAGCTCTTCTTCTTCAGCTTTTTCGGCAAAGGCCAGCAGTCGAAAATAGGCTTTGGCTTCACCGATAAATGCGGTATCAATGTTTTTCCTGGTTTTTTCTTTCATCAGTATCCCTCCTTCTACCCGAAAATTTTATAACAAGTTATTGTATAGTTTATATATAAACTCACACAAAAAATAGAAATTGACAATAAAAATCATATAAATTAGGATTAATCTAACTGCATAAATATGTATTATAAAGATTACGCAGAAAACAGGATAATTATGAAACAGATCCCAAATCAGATAAATGTGCTCTATGAGACGCAGCTAAATCAAAAAGCAATCCCAAAAAAATTATGCCCTTATTATAAAAAATGGTTACGGTATTATCTGGATTTTTGCCATAAATATAATCATGAGTCTTCTGTCAAAAAAAGCCTTGCCCACTACATTAATAAATTAAAAGAGAAAAGTCAAACTGATCAACAACAAAAACAAGCAATTAATGCTATCTCGTTATTTTATGAAATAGGTACAGACCATGCCGGCAAGAAGAATCCACTTAAAAACAAAACTAACCTAATATTAAAAAAAAAAGAAGGCTTGAAGGAAAGCAATGCCAGTTGGGTCTCGGTTTATGACGATTTAAAGAATGAAATAAAATTAAGGCACTACTCTCCGAACACCTTGAAAACCTACAGGGGATGGGTCAGGCAATTCCAAAATTTTTCCAAAAGTAAAGATCCACGGCTGCTGGAAAATTCAGATGTAAAGAAATTCTTGACATATTTGGCGGTTGATAAAAAGGTTGCGGCTTCAACCCAAAACCAATCGTTCAATGCACTTTTGTTCTTTTTTAAACACATATTAAAACGCGATTTCGGCGAATTTAAGGATGTTCCAAGGGCTAAAAGAAAACCATATATCCCTGAAGTACTGTCACGTGAAGAGATTGACGTGATAATCGCCAATCTCTCCCCCCCTTTTTCATTGGTTGCGAAAATGCTGTACGGTTGTGGATTGCGGCTTTCCGAATGTATGAAATTACGGATCAGTTGTTTTAATTTCGATACGGGTACGCTGACTGTCCATGACGGCAAGGGTAAAAAAGACAGAATGGTACCTTTGCCCGAATCAATTGCGACAGAGATAAAAAACCACCTTGCCGGCGTCATAGATTTGCATGAAAAAGATCTAAAGGCAGGATATGCTGGTACGTTTCTCCCCAGCTTACTTGAAAAAAATATAAGAACGCTGCCCCAGTACCTGGATAAATCTTAAGTTGGATGCCCAGCTAATATCTTATAATTACACGGGTTTGACAAGATGAGGTTAATAGAGCGCTTACTTATTAAATATATCAAAGAACAAAAAAATGAACTGATTTAAAAAACTAATAAATTTAGACTTGACAATACCCGTTTCATCGCAGTGCCCGGTTAGAAAGTTGCAAAAAAGAAAATACTTAGAAATTCTACGAAATTTATTAAATCCGCTACAAAAATAATTAAACTCCCCCACGCAAAATTTTAACCGGACATTACTGATCCTCACATAAATAATTTCATTCCATCAATCTACAGTTACCCTTAAATCAAAATGAAAAAAAATTTTGAGCCACCTCAAAATGAGACATGTCTCATTTTTTCTCAATAAGATCTCTATCTTTTCCACCTTTTAAAAACTATTTTATAACTATTCAGCGTCGCTGCTTTAAGATACGCAACAGGTTTAATCAGATCATATCTGTTGTGTACATATTCGCTGAATAGTTACACTATTTTTTTAAATTTTATATAAGCCGGGTATAGTTTTTTGCTATATTTTACTGGTCACTAAATATACCTGGTATGATTTTTGCTTTTTTTATTATAAACTTATTATAAACTTATCATAAACTTATCATAAAGCTTGATTATTGAATTTAAAACAAAAAGGAGATTATTAAAAGATGTCGGGAAAAAAAAAGGATAGATTAGACAAAGGAGCAATTGTACAAAAAGATCGTGAAACTTTTGCAATAGTTCCCCACTTGCCTGGTGGTATATGCAGCCCGGAGGTTTTGCGCAAGATTGCTGATGCAGCTGAAAAATATACTGCTGCTGCCATTAAAGCAACTGGTGCCCAGCGTCTTGCCATTGTGGGCATAAAAGAAGAAGATCTCGATAATATTTGGCAGGATCTCGGCATGAAGCCCGCAGCAGCAGTGGGGATGTGTGTAAGAAGTGTAAAGTTTTGCCCCGGCACTACTTTTTGTCGCCTTGGGCAGCAGGATGCCGTTGGTATTGGAATAAAGCTGGATGAACTTTATCATGGCTGTGAACTTCCATCAAAGTTCAAGATCGGTGTATCAGGCTGCACCAATTGCTGCTCTGAATCCTGGTTAAAGGATATTGGTTTGATAGGGACTAAAAAGGGATGGAAGGTGGTGGCAGGTGGAAATGCTGCATCCCGTCCCATGATTGCCCAGGTATTGGCAGAAGGGCTCACCGATGACGAGGCCCTTGATCTTATAAAGAGGACCATAGAACGGTTTAAAAAATATACAAAGCCCATGCGGTTGGGAAAGCTTATTTTAGAAGTTGGAATTGATGTTTTAAAAAGAGAATTAGGTATTGAAACCGGAACAGCTATTTCCGACAAAATAGATACATCTAAAATAAATGAAAAAGCCTTCTTTAATATAAACTATGGAGTATATGTAGTAGGTTCAGTTAAAGATGGTAAATCAAATGGGCAGATAGCAAATACTGTTTTTCAGGTGAGTGATGATCCCCCGACAATTGCCGTGAGTATCAATAAAAATAACCTGACCCATGAATATATAAAAGATTCCGGTGTGTTCAGCGTTTCAATTCTATCAGAAGAGACTCCCATGCCTTTTATTGCAAATTTCGGTTTTAAATCGGGACGGGATATTAACAAGTTCGGAGAGATAGAATACAAAACAGGAATAACCGGTGCACCAATTATCATGGATAACGTATTAAGTTTTGTAGAGGCAAAGGTGGTCAGCGAAATAAGCGCAGGGTTCCACACCATTTTCATGGGGCAGATTCAAAGCGCCGATGTAATCAGGCAGGGGAATCCCATGTCTTATGCATATTATCATAATGTTAAAAAAGGGACTGAGCCGCCTAATGCCCCCACCCATAGAAAGGAAGATCTCACTAAAAAAACCAAAGGAGATCTTTATCGTTGCGAGGTATGCGGGTATATCTATGACCCTGCAGAGGGGGATCCAGATGGTGGAATCAAACCAGGAACGGATTTTAAGGATATTCCCGATAACTGGGAATGCCCGGTTTGTGGAGTGAAAAAGAGTAATTTCGTAAAAATATAATAAATCAGTAATTAAAAAATTAAGACCTGTGCGGTTTTATTAAAAAGCCAGCCGCACAGCTTAAAAAATTGCATCTATTACTGAATTCGTTTACCCTTTACCCGATCAAATACCATCAGGTATGGTATCTGGGTGGTCATTTATAAAGCGATAAAGTGTTGCTCTTCCAACATCAAGTCTTTTTGCAGCTTTTGCTTTATTCCCCCCTGTTTGGACAAGGGCGTTTTTAACAGATTCCTTGTCAAGTTTTTTAAAACGGCCGGGGGCCTGTTTTTTTTCAACGTTGCTTTTTATAAGCTCATCAGGAAAATTATCCGAGGTTATGGTCTCACCCCTGCATTTGATGGTGGCAAACTGGATGATATTTTCAAGTTCTCTGATATTGCCGGGCCATGAGTAGTCCATCATAACTGAAATAGCTTCGCTGGAAATTTTTTTCTGTTTTTTACCAGTTTTTTCAGATGCCTGCCTTAAAAAGTGTTTTGCCAGAAGGGGTATGTCATTTTTTCGTTTTTCTAAAGATGGAATATTGAGGGGAATAACATTGAGCCTGTAATACAGGTCTTTTCGAAAATTTCCCTTTTGAGTCTCTTCCTTAAGCTTTTTGTTTGTTGCGCTGATAATTCTTGTATCTACGGTTATCAGTTTTTCAGATCCTACTTTTTCAACAACACCTTCCTGTAAAAAACGTAAAATTTTTACCTGGGCATGTTTAGGCAATTCCGCTATTTCATCCAGAAAAATTGTTCCGCCATGGGCAAGCTCAACTCGGCCTTTTTTGTCACGTATTGCCCCTGAAAAAGCTCCTTTTACATGCCCGAAAAGCTCACTTTCAACAAGCCCTTCAGGGAGTGCTCCGCAGTTTATCGGCACAAAAGGCCCGTCTCTGTGAACGCTTTCATTGTGGATTGCCCGGGCAACAAGCTCTTTCCCTGTGCCGGTTTCTCCATGAATATGAACAGGGACTGTATACGCAGCCAACTCTCTGATCTGCTGAAAAATATCGATCATCACAGGGGTCTGGCCGACAATATTTGAAAATTTGGAAAGCTTTCCCGCCATGATCTCCAGATTTATGATTTCAGTAATATCTTTAAATGTGGCAAGAACTCCAAAATCTACTTCAGCCTCATCTTTCATCATAACCACAGACATTTCAAGTTTTCGATTTTCACCATTTTTAGTGATAAAATTAATTGAATATTTTGAAGGTTTTGAAAGTGATGGACTTTGCCCGCAAAAAGAACATAGCTCTCCGCAAAAGGGGGTTCCAAATACCTCGTGGCAGTCCCTCCCCTCAGCATCTTTTTTGCTGTATTCAGTTATTTCTTCAGCTTTTTTATTAAAATAGAATATACGCCGGTTTAAATCATGGGCAATTACACCATCCTGAAGATTATCAAGGATCAGCTTTAAATTATTGTTGTTGCAGGAAATTTTTTTTAGGGACGCTGTAGTCATAATCAGTATTAATATTATAATTGAGCAGGATTGTCAAAAAAAACAATATCCCGACAATCATCAAGGAGTTTCAGTGAACTATCCAGGTCGTCAAAGGAGAATACTTCAATGGAAACAATCCCTGTGAATTTTTTTAATATATTTAATATGGTTTCGATTTTTTTCCCCTCGAGCCTGGCCAAAGAGATATGATCTCTTTTATTTTCAACTCCATGGATGTGAATAATGGAGATTCTGTCGATATATTTATTAAAAAAGGTTAGCGGATCAATTTGCAGCAGCATAAGGTGGCCTGTATCCATACATATGGAAAAGGGAAAATCCGTTATTATTTTTTCTATCCATTCAAAGGGGTAAAGGAGTGTTTCAACGGATATTTTTTCAGGCTTTATTCCTGATGCAGCAAGTTTTTCCATGCTTTTAAATGAATGGTACTTCCATTTCTCCATATCTTTTGAAAAAGACTCTATATGAAGGGTATAGGTGGAGCAGGGAAGGGGCGATGTAAGATTGACAATCTCTTTGATTGTATCTAAGGCATAATTTCTTGCAGATAAATCTTCAGACCCCAGATAAATATCCATGGGAAGGTGAATGTTATATGAAATTGAAAAATTATCGGCAATTGCTGCAAGCTGTTTGATTTCCTCTTTGTCAGGGAGGCTTTCCCGATCGCTTTCAAAAAGCAAGATTTCTATCTCATCTAAATAGGGGGCAAGCTTTTTAACATTGGGAAGAATTTTGTCAGGATAAATATAAGATGTTGTCCCTATGCTAAAGGGAAAAATTCCCCTATAGGATTTTAAAAGAAGATGGGGCAGATTGTTTTTCTCCTGAAAATTGTTCATATGCAGCATCCCATGGATATAATAAGAAAAAGAAAAGCTTCCACAATTTCGGTCATTGCTCCCAGCATATCTCCGGTGATACATCCAATACGTTTTTTATAAAACATGATAATAATAACCACCAGTATAATAAAAGCCAGATTGAGCAATATCATTTTAAAGCCAATAAAAAAAGAAAGAGCAAAAGGTATGGATAAACCCCAGAAATCGGTTAGCTTTAATGGATTGGCGAAATGGGCTTTTCCTGTTCCTTCCTCTCTTCCGTATTCGAAATAATATATTCCAAAGAGTATAGCTCCCCTTGCATAGGCCGGTATTATAATAAGGAGTAAAATTCGATTGGAACCGATTCCCATTATACCGCACCATTTGATCAGCAGAACAGAGAAGATTGTGGCAAGGGCCATTGTCCCCAGCCTGCTGTCCTTCATAATTAAAAGAGCCTGATCTTTTGTACGGATGCCTAAAAGACCGTCTGCTGTATCCCCAAGGCCGTCCACATGAAATGCTCCTGTTAAAATTATAAGAAGGACTACATCAAGAAGGGATGCAATCTGCTGCGGCCATAACATAAGGGCAATCTGGTCAAAGATTGAAACAATCACACCCAGAAAAATCCCCACAAGGGGGAAATACTGGTGCATTTTTTTTATCTCAAGATTCTCAATTTTTCCAACAGGAAGAATTGTCATAAATTGTAATGCAGAAATAAATAGGTTCATTTTTTTTGTACGCCTCCCCAGGTTTTGACCGCTAAAACAGTGAAATTATTTATGTGACGGTCTATATATTATAGACTCAAGCTCCATGGGTCAATAATTTGATTCTTCATATAAATATTTTTGTTTCTCCAGGTTCTTCATACTCAAGCATACGGTTTTGTATCATATCTTCCAATCCGCCAAGGCTTTCATTGGTTAGCGCTTTGGGTTCACAATATCTAATACAATTAAAGCAGAGGAGGCAGTTATCTCCAATTTTGGGCCATGGGCTCAATGAAATATTTTCAACAGGACATTTTTCTGCACAGATGCTGCATTTTGTACATTTTTCTTTATCAAGTTTTATGGGGGGCATATTCTGTCGCAATAATGTTATATCCCATATTTTAGCCTGCTCTTTAACCTTTATAGGCTGGTAATTGAGTATTTCAGGATCGATAAAATTTCCGGGATCAGGGGTGCTGATTTTTTTCACCACGGATTTAATTAAATTTTCAATCTGTTTTTCATCATCCCGTCCGGGGTGTCCATTTCCAGGCGGGTTTTTACTGAACCATAACATGGAATGGACAGCAACTATTTTAGCAGCCCCTAAAATTGAAAAGCCCCGACTGGCTAATTGCATCCCCATTTCATACAGCCCGATTCCTGATGTAACAGATCCATATGTCACAAAAGGAACCGCAAAAACACCCTTTAATTCAGGTAGATTTAATATAAATTTTTCCACCGGAGGAACTGCGTGACCAGTATAAATCGGCGAACCAATCCATAGACAATCCCCTTTTTTTAATCGATTTTTCAGGGTATGAAAATCAGCCTTGGAGCGGCGGTCACTCATATCCAGCATTTCAATTTCATGGGAGTTTTTATTTAAAGTTATTGCTATTAACTCTGCTATTTTTCGGGTCGTTCCTGCTGGTGAGAAATAGACGATTATTGATTTGAATTTTCCCATTTTAAAGTTTCCTTTTAATTTTTTTTATATGGACAAAAATCAGAGCATTTGATTTTGATGCAATAATGATATAATTAACGTAACTATTCAGCTAATATGTACGGTAGCAGGTATAATCTGATTAAACCATGAAAAATTCACAGATAAGAGGCCGTAAAGAAAAAATCTGTCAAAAATACAAGCTTGCGTAATAGTATACCGAAAAATGACGTCAATAAGTTCAGCCCTGATGGATTTTTTCTTAACGCTCTTTAATCCGTTCAAACAATTTTAAAGTTTTAATCAGATCATACCTCCTGCGTATTTTAAATCAGCGACGCTGAATAGTCACCCACTATTTTTTATAACAGGAGGCCCGTATGAAGGGAATATTTATCGACATTGAGAAATGCATCGGGTGTAAGAGCTGCGAAATATATTGCGCAGTTTCTCACTCTGCATCAAAACAAATTTTTTCCGCAGTTTTTGAAGATCCATTGCCGGCAGAAAGGGTGAAGGTGGAATCTTATAATGCATTTTCCATCCCCATTCAGTGCAGACACTGCGAAGAAGCCCCATGCGTTGATGCGTGCCCCAGCGGAGCTTTAAGCAAAGAAACAGAAACAGGGATTGTTGCCATGGATCAGGAGAGATGTATTGGCTGCTGGATGTGCGCCATGGTCTGTCCCTTTGGAGCAATTATTCCGAAAATGGACTCCAAAGTTATTATAAAATGTGACAGATGTCCTGACCTGGATGAACCTGCATGTGTAAATGCCTGTCCTACAAATGCTCTTCTTTTTGGGGAGCTGAGCGAAGTAATGAAAAAATCAAGAAAAAAGGCTGCTCAAATAACAATATCAGCCATTAAAAATGCAATTTAACTATTCAGCGAATATGTCGGCAGCAGGTATAATCTGATGCGTATCTTTTATCAGCCACACTGAATAGTTACGAGGAAATAATCATTGGAGGTTTAACGTGAAATCAATAGAAAAATCGGTGAATATACTTATTGAAAAAGCAGAAAATGAAGGGATAGAGCTTGCGTGGGACAGGCTGGAAAAGCAGGAACCCCAGTGCGGATTCGGGCTTTTGGGAATATGCTGTAGAATTTGTAATATGGGACCCTGCAGAATAAATCCATTTGGAGATGAACCTAAAAAAGGTGTTTGCGGTGCTGCTGCTGATGTTATTGTGGCAAGGAATCTGGGAAGGATGATTGCCGCAGGGGCGGCTGCTCACTCGGATCACGGAAGAGATATTGTTCACACCCTGCTCCTTGCCTCCCAGGGAAAAGCCCGGGGATATGAGATTAAAGATGAAGCCAAGTTAAAAGCAATTGCTGCCGAATTTAAAATAGATACAAACAGAGATAAAAACGATGTTGCAAAGGATCTTGCAAAAGGTGTGATGCAGGAATTCGGCATGGAAAAAGGGGAAATTCAATTCATCAAGAGAGCCCCTGCAAAGAGGAGGGAGATATGGGAAAAACTTGGGATACTCCCCCGTGGGATTGACAGGGAAATTGTTGAGATGATGCATCGAACCCATATTGGCGTTGATAATGACTATGCAAACATTATTTTACATGGACTTCGAACATCTTTAAGTGACGGATGGGGCGGTTCCATGGTGGCCACTGAACTTAGCGATATACTCTTTGGTACGCCAAAGCCTGTAAAATCAAAGGTGAATCTTGGTGTTTTAAAAGAGGATGCTGTTAATATTATAGTACATGGACACGAACCTACATTATCAGAAATGATCGTCCTTGCCTCTAAAGACCCTGATCTGATCGCCCTTGCAAAGAAAAATGGGGCAAAGGGAATAAACTTAAGCGGTATGTGCTGCACAGGAAATGAAATACTTATGAGAAAGGGGGTTCCTGTTTCAGGAAATTTTCTTAATCAGGAGGTTGCTATTATCACAGGGGCGGTTGAGGCAATTATAGTTGACGTGCAATGTATTATGCCGTCTATAACCGAGATTGCCAAATGTTATCATACAGATATAATATCCACATCCCCAAAGGCAAAGTTTACCGGAGCTCTTCATATGGAGTTTCACGAGGATAAAGGTCTTGATATTGCTAAAGAGATCGTAAAAAAGGCCATAGAAAATTTTCCAAAAAGAAACAAGGAAAAAGTATTAATCCCTGACAAGCCCGTTGAAATGTGTGCAGGATTCAGCGTTGAAGCTATTGTAGAGGCATTAGGCGGAAAACTTGATCCACTGATTGATGCCATTAAAGCAGGACAGATAAAAGGGATTGCAGCCATTGTGGGATGCAATAATCCCAAGGTAAAGCATGATAAAAGTCATGTGGAGATGACAAAAAAGCTGATAGAAAATGATATTCTTGTAGTGGAAACGGGCTGTGTTGCCATTGCCAATGCAAAGGTTGGATTGCTTGTTCCGGAAGCCGCAGAAAAAGCAGGGGAAGGATTAAAAGCTGTTTGTAAGGCCCTTGGAATTCCCCCTGTATTGCATATGGGTTCCTGCGTAGATATAAGCAGGATACTGGTAGTTGCTGCGGCAATTGCAAATGCCCTGGGAGTTGATATAAGCGATCTTCCTGTTGCAGGGGCTGCCCCTGAATGGATGAGCGAAAAGGCGGTGAGCATCGGCACCTATGTAATAGCTTCAGGAGTATTCACAGTTCTTGGGACAGTCCCCCCTGTTCTTGGCAGCGCAGAGGTGGCGGGTCTCCTTACAAATGGTGCAGAAGGACTTATAGGGGCAAAGTTTGCAGTGGAGATGGATCCGGTTAAAGGGGCCGACCTGATGATAGATCATATCAAAGCTAAAAGAAAAGGGTTGGGCCTGTGAAAAATGTCATAATCGGGAACAGCGCAGCAGGGGTGAGTGCAGCAGAAACCATAAGAAACATTGACAAGGATGCATCAATTACGATTATCAGTGATGAAAAGCATGGTTTCTATTCCAGATGTCTTCTGACATATTACCTGTCCGGAGAAATCAGCAAAAAAATGCTTTTTATCAGGCCGGATGATTTTTTCGATAAATTGAATATTAATTTTATGCCGTCTATGCGTGCTGTAAAGATCGCAAATGGCGTTGTAATTCTTGAAGATGGCAGCGATGTTCAATACGATAAATTACTTGTTGCAACAGGGGCGTCTGCAAATAGAATAGATATTCCCGGCTCTGATGCTGATGGCCTCTTTTGCATGAGGGATTTAAATGATCTCACAGCAATTGATTCCCGCCTGGGTGGTGTTAAAGCAGCCGTAGTTATAGGTGGTGGACTGGTGGGGATAAAAACAGCCTGTTCATTAGCAAAAAGAGGGATAAAAATTACGGTTTTAATAGCCTCCGGCACTGTTCTTTCCCAGATGATCGATGCAAATTCCGGAAATATGGTCAAAGCTGTGCTGGAAAAAAATAACCTGAAAATAAAAACAGGTGTTACACCTAAGGAAATTATTAAAAAATCAGGAAAACTTGCAGGGATCAGTCTTGATAACGGTGAAACAATAGATTGTCAGATCGCAATTATGGGCAAAGGGGTTGAACCAAATACCGGGCTTGTAAAGGGTTTAAAAATTCAGGTTAATTCCGGTATAGTTGTTGATAATAGAATGGAGACTGCAATTAAAGGTATCTATGCTGCCGGAGATGTCGCTGAAACAATGGATATTGCATTACAATCAAGTCGTGTAAATGCTATATGGCCCTGTGCCGTGGAGCAGGGGAGGATTGCCGGCGCAAACATGGCCGGTAAAATCAGACAATATCCAGGCTCCCTGCGGATGAATTCCATAAGCTCTTTTGGCCTTGATGTTATAGCCCTTGGGATCGTTGATCCTAAAGATGATAAATATGAGATATTTACACCAAAGGATAATATTGAGCAAAATATCTACCAGAAATTAATTTTTAAGGACGATATCCTTTGTGGAGCCATACTTGTTAATGATATTAAACAGGCGGGGTTCTATAACAGCCTGATAAAAAAAAGGATGAAGATAACAAAGTTCAAAAAAGATCTTATAAATTCAGCCAATATGTACGGCAGCAGGTATAATCTGATTAAACCATGAAAAACTCACAGGTAAGAGGTCGTAAAGAACAATACCTTCGCTAATTTGCATTTTGGTCTGTTTGTACAAAAAATTATTTTTTAAACATTAACAAAATCAACACGTGCAGAAACATAAAAAGCTGATTTTCTCTGTTTTTTTAATTTGGCGAAGGTATTGTTTTTATGGCAGGGTTTCAGGAGTGGCGAAACTGAGCTATGGTGAAATTTAAAAAACTCTGGCTGTTTGAGCGCAGCGAGTTCCAGAGGTTTTTAAATTTTATTATAGCTCAGTTTATTACTGAAATTCGGCCGAGCGCTGCAATTAATATTTAAAAATTCATAAAATTTTAAACAGGTGTTTCCATGTCGATACAGTTATGCGATCTCCCGGATGAAGTGGAGCGTTCCCTTGAAGTACATCGTAAGCTCATGCATTTTCGCGTTTCTAAAATTCTGTTGATTTCAAGCCTTTATGATGCTTTTGTTACGGAAGAAGATGGCGGTCTTGCCGAAGGAATAATCGGCGAATACCACGAGCTTAACCTCTCTGCTCCTCCCAGGCTCATATGGGTATCTTCCATGGAAAAAGCGTTTTCGGCTTTAGCAGAAAATGATATTGATCTTGTACTTGTTATGCCCAATTTGAAAAATATAGACCCTTATTTTTTGTGCGGTAAAATAAAGGAGATGTATCCATCCCTTTTTATATCTCTTTTGTCCCCCAATGCCGACACCCTCATGGCAGATCATGGGGAGGAATATAAAGAAGATCTCTTTGATATGAAATTTGTCTGGCGGGGGAATACAGATCTTCTTTTGTCCATTATAAAGAATGTTGAAGATATCCTTAATGTTGATTATGATACACAACGGGGGAAGGTAAGGGTTATTATTTTTGTGGAGGATTCCCCAATATATTCTTCATCTATTCTTCCTGTTTTATATAAAGAGATTGTAATTCAGACACAGGCTGTGATGGATGAGTCTGTTAATCGTTCCCACCGTTTGCTCATGATGCGGGCCAGGCCAAAGATTCTTACTGCCAGGAATTTTGAGGAGGCTCTTTGCCTTGCCCGAAAGTTTAAGCCTTATTTACTCAGTCTTATTTCTGATGTCCGGTTTTATAGAGAGGGGATACTTGATGATAATGCAGGTTTTGCACTGATCGACCTGATTAAAAAAGAATTTTCAGGTATGCCCCTTTTGATTTTAAGTTCAGATGAATCCAACCGTGAAAAGGCATTAAAACGGTCAGTCCTGTTTTTGAATAAAAAATCATCCTCCCTTTATTATGATATCAGGCTTTTTTTTATAAAATTTCTGGCTTTTGGGGATTTTGTATTTCGCATGGATGACGGTACAGAGGTTGCCAGAGCATCCAATATCAGAGAGATGGAAAAGATTATTTTATCGGTTCCGGATGAATCGATTTTGTATCATGCATACAGGGATCATTTTTCAACCTGGCTTATGGCCCGTTCTGAAATAGAACTGGCTTCAAAGCTTCAGTATGTAAAGCCGGCTGAATTTTCAGGTGCCGGGGAAATTAAAAAATATCTTCTTGATTTACTTGCCGCAAATCGTCGATCCCGGCAAAAAGGTGCTGTTGTCGATTTTATCCCTGAGGATCTTGCTGTTAATGCATATTATATGAAGATCGGCAAAGGCTTTCTTGGCGGAAAGGCAAGGGGCCTTGCTTTTATGTCCTATCTTTTTTGCCGGACAAAAGAACTTTACGACAAATATCCTGATCTGAATATTTATGTGCCGAAAACACTTGCTATTACCACAGACAAATTTGATGAGTTCATGGAAAATAATTTTTCACAGCATGATTTTTCGGGTCAAAAATATAGTGATGAAGCTATAATAGGGATGTTTGATGGCGCAGATCTCCCTGACTCTCTCCGCTTTGATCTTGGACAATATCTTCTTAAAACAGATCACCCCATAGCCGTACGATCATCTAGCCTCCTTGAAGACGCACAATATATGCCCAGCGCCGGAATATATAAAACCATCATGCTTCCCAATAACCATGGAAAAATGAGTGTAAGACTTGCCCAGCTTTTAAGGGCTGTAAAGCTGGTATATGCCTCCACATATCTTGCTGCTCCTATACAGATGGCAAAAACCAGCCTCCACAGGCCGGAGGAAGAAAAAATGGGGGTTATCCTTCAGTCAATTGTGGGACAGCGGCATGGTAATTTTTATTTTCCTGCTGTTTCGGGAGTTGCTCAATCGTATAATTATTATCCATTATCCTATATGAAGCCTGAAGAAGGGATTGCCTATGTTGCTATGGGTCTGGGAAAAACAGTTGTGGAGGGTGAAAGGGCGCTCCGGTTTTCCCCCAGGTATCCGGAATTTCTTCCACAGTTTTCAGCGGTTGATGATATTCTTGAAAACTGTCAACGCAATTATTATGCTCTTAAAATGACAGAATCCCGGGGTGAATTTCAATTATCAGATTTTTCTCTGGAAAATAAAGATCTGGATGGAACCCTTGTGAAACTGGATATAGATGATATGCCCGATGAAATTTTTCGTAATACTGGTGCTTCACATCTTTTTAGTACCTACCTCCAGGAAGATAACAGGATCAGAGATAGTGCAGAAATCAATGGGGAGAGGATATTGACATTTGCCGGTATATTAAAATACAATACCTTTCCCCTCCCAGAACTCCTTGCTGATATATTAAATATTGGTCAGGAAGGGATGGGGTGCCCTGTGGAGATTGAATTTGCGGTAAATTTTCCACGGGGGGATAATCAGGGAGGGGATTGCCTGAAACCTGAGTTTGCGCTGCTTCAGATTCGGCCCATGTCCATGTTCTATAAGAGCATTGAAGTTATCATCAGTGATGAGGAGATTGCAGATTCCATATGCTTTACAGATAATGCCCTGGGAAACGGGATATTTTTGGATATTTCAGATATTGTTTTTGTAAAACCCGAGGCCTTTGACCCTGCATGCACAGTTGAAATTGCAGAAGAGGTCGCCATGATCAACAGGGAGCTTGCCCGGAAAAAGAGAAGATATATACTTGCAGGGCCCGGAAGATGGGGTACATCTGACAGGTGGCTTGGTATTCCTGTAAGCTGGAAAGATATTTCAGGAACTGGGGTTATCATAGAAACATCCTCTGAAAAATTAAATGCGGATTCCTCCAGGGGTACCCATTTTTTTCATAATATTACATCCCTTGGAATCGGGTACCTGACTGTTTCGCAGCATAATAACAGCTTTATCGATTTCAACAGGTTAAAAGCTCTCCCTGTTGAGCAGGAGACCTCTTTTTTGTTACATGCCAGACAAAAAGAGTTTTTTAAAATAAAGATTGATGGAAATAAGTCAAGGGGCGTTATATCGCTTTAAACAGGTATCTCAACATAGAAAGGGTGAAAAATGGAAAACGAGATTAATATTATTAAGGGAAGAGATCCAGGGGAAAGGGAATTTCATCAGGCTGTTACAGAGGTTCTTGAATCGATTGCTCCTGTTCTGGAAAAAAATCCTGAATATCGCCGTTTGAAGATTGTTCAAAGGATAACCGAGCCTGAACGGGTTATAATATTCCGTGTTCCATGGATGGATGACAGGGGGGAGGTTCATGTTAACAGGGGCTTTAGAATAGAGATGAACAGCGCCCTTGGTCCATATAAGGGGGGACTTCGTTTTCATCCCTCTGTGAACCTGTCCATATTAAAATTTCTTGCTTTTGAACAGGTTTTTAAAAATGCCTTAACCACGCTTCAGATAGGGGGAGGAAAGGGGGGATCAGATTTCGATCCCAAGGGAAAATCGGATAGTGAAGTTATGAGGTTTTGTCAGAGTTTCATGGCTGAGCTTTTTCGTCATATAGGTTCAAACACGGATATCCCTGCCGGTGATATTGGTGTTGGGGCAAGGGAAATAGGCTTTTTGTTCGGCATGTACAAAAAACTGAAAAATGAGTTCACAGGTGTGCTGACCGGAAAGAGCATAGGCTGGGGCGGAAGCCTGATACGACCGGAAGCAACAGGATACGGTTGTGTATATTTTGCAGCAGAGATGCTTGCTGAAAAAAACTCAACAATCAGTGATAAGGTTTGTCTTGTTTCAGGCTCCGGCAATGTTGCCCAGTTCACCTCTGAAAAAATTATTGCCCTGGGGGGAAAAGTTATTACTCTATCTGATTCGTCAGGATATATACTTGATGAAAGCGGAATTGATGAAAATAAACTCAATTTTGTAAAAAGGCTCAAAAACGTAAAACGGGGAAGAATAAAAGAGTATGCAGATAAGTACAAAGAGGCTGTTTATACGGTCTGTGACCATGGGGCTGACTCTAATCCTTTATGGAATCATAAGGCAGACTGTGCTTTTCCCTCCGCAACAGAAAATGAGATAAACGAAACAGATGCCCAAAACCTGATCAATAATGGAGTCTCTCTGGTTTGTGAGGGGGCAAATATGCCGACAATTTACGGTGGAGTAAAATTATTTCTTGATAACAATATCCTTTATGGTCCTGCAAAGGCTGCAAATGCAGGGGGTGTTGCCGTTTCCGGTCTTGAAATGGCTCAAAACAGCATGCGTCTTTGCTGGCCTGCTAAAGAGGTTGATGAAAGGCTGAAAATTATCATGAAAAATATTCACAGAAGCTCCCTTGATGCAGCAGAGCAGTATAGCCTCCCTGGAAATTATTTCAGTGGCGCTAATATGGCCGGATTTATTAAAGTTGTGGAAGCCATGATCGACCAGGGGCTGGTCTAAACAATTATTTGAAAATATTAGATTATGTTAAAAAAAAACAGGGTGCAACAGATTTTGGAAAATATGGCTTTCTCATTTTATAATTTGGCGTGGAAGGCTGCTATCCCTTTTTTAAGGCATAACCACAGGCTTGCAGACGGGTTTTCGGAAAGGACTTTATCGGTAAAATTAACCAAAGCAGATATATGGATTCAGGCCGCTTCCGCGGGGGAATCGTATATAGCCTTAACCCTTTTAAAAGGCTTCCGGCTGGTTTCCGGTGGGTCAGCAAATGTTCTTGTTACCACAAATACCAGGCAGGGTCTGGACATTTTAAACAAAGGGGCGCCGGATATTGTAAATGGCTGTAACATGAATATTTCCACAGCTTTTTTCCCCTTTGACAAACCTGCCCTGATGGAAGCTGCCGTAAAACAGGTCAGCCCGGGAATCATGATTCTCATGGAGACTGAAATGTGGCCGGGCCATCTTGCTGCCCTGAAAAAGCATCAAAGTAAAATATTGATTATTAATGGAAGGATTACAGAAAAGAGTTTAAATCAGTATCTCTTATGGCCTTCTCTTTGGCGAAGCCTTATGCCTGATAAGATCTGTGCGGTTACCCCCATGGAGGCAAAACGATTTGCCTGTCTGTTTGATTCTGCCTCCGTTGATGTTATGCCTAATATAAAATTTGATACAGTTGCTGAGAAGACTGATTACTCTGCTCTTGAAAAACAGATAAAACAATTTTTTAACCCTGAAACATCTTTTCTTGTTCTAGGATCAGTGAGGGGTGAAGAAGAGGCTGATATAAATAATATCATATTAGAAGTATTCAGCAGATTTCCCGGGGTTGTTATAGGCTTTTTCCCAAGGCATTTGCACAGGATTTTTGAAATTCAAGAAGAATTGAACAGAGTATCCATGAAATTTATCCTGAGATCTGAAATAAAAGAACCTGTTTCCCCTGGGACGGTTATTTTATGGGATGCCTTTGGTGAGCTTGGAGCTGCCTATAATATTGCCCATGCTGCCTTTGTGGGGGGAAGTCTTGCTCCTTTGGGGGGGCAGAATTTTCTGGAGCCTTTGGTATCCGGTATTATTCCCGTGACAGGACCATACTGGGATAATTTTAAATGGATTGGAAAAGAGATATTTCACCAGGGACTTGTGCAAAAGGCTTCTGGATGGAAGGAGACGGCTTTAATCCTTGTGGAAAATCTAAAAAACCCTGCGTCCCGAAAAACAGTGGAGAAAAAAGCCCGGGTTTATATAAAAGACCGGCAGGGGGGAGCACTCTTTGCAAGTCGTGTTATTAACAGTTTTTACAGCTAATGAAGTCGTTTAAAAATGCTGATTGAGGAAAATGGAGAATAAATTACGAGTTTATGGAATCATACCTGCCCGTTATGCTTCATCACGTTTTCCTGGAAAGCCTTTGGCTGATATTTCGGGAAAGCCGATGTTCTGGCATGTTTTTCACAGGGCAAGTCTGTGCAAAGAGCTTTTAGAGGTGGTTCTGGCCACTGATGATGAACGTATTTTTTCTGCTGCAAAAGATCTTGATATCCCTGTGGTCATGACACGGGACGACCACAAAAGTGGTACAGACAGGGTTATGGAAGCGGCAGAGCTGATAAAAGTTCCTGAAAATGCTGTGGTGATAAATATACAGGGTGATGAACCTGCACTTGCACCTGAAATGCTCACTGAGCTTATAGCCCCTTTTTCAGATTCCCCTGTTCAGGTTACCACCCTGGCAAGAAAAATAGAATCCCATGCTGCGAAAAATCCTGATCTGGTTAAGGTGGTATTGGCCGCAAACTGTAATGCCCTTTACTTTTCCCGTTCAGACATACCTTACAAACGGGATGAATCAGGGGAAGGTTCTTTGGGGCATGTGGGATTGTATGCTTTTCGCATGAAAACCTTAAAGCGGTTTGTCTCTTTGCCCATGGGAAAACTTGAAAAAACAGAAAAGTTAGAGCAGCTAAGACTTCTGGAAAATAATATCCCTGTGCATGTGGTTATAACCAGATTCAGCAGTCTGGGGGTGGACAGGCCTGAAGATATTAAAGAAGCCGAGAGAATAATCAGAATTGAGGGCTGAAGATTATAGTATTGACTGGTACGCCTTAAAAAAATATAAAGCCTCGTTCCTTAACATGAGGAAGGATTACTTTTCACAAAGAAAAACTTTAAAATAGAGCAATGTCCTGCGGGAGAGTGCTCTGTTTAATATTGTTTTTTCTCTTGACAATGGGGAGTACCTTACATTATTTTCAAACCGGAAATTTTATAACATTTTCACGTCGCGCTAACACTTGACAAGTACCGAGTCGGAGTTAGGTTAATTAAGTTTTTTTGTAAATATTCAGCATCGCTTGTTTAAGATAAGCAACAGGTTTAATCAGATTATACCTGTTGCCGTATATATTCGTTGAATAGTTACGTTTTTTTTAAAGGATAGTTAATCTTTATCAAATAGTAAAAAAAGGGGTTATTAAAAATGAAAAAATTATTTTTTGCAGTGGCAGTTGTTTTTCTATTTGTCAATATTTCATATTCTCAGGAAATTAAACAGCATTTAAAAAAAGAAAATGCATTTGGACTGAAGTTAGGTGGGCATATATATAATAGTCGTGATGATTTTATCGATTTTTGGGAGATTAAAACAAGCGATATGAGGGACTTCGTTTTTGAGCTTGCGTATGAAAAAAAAATTATGCAAATGCTTTATCTTGAAATCCCCATAGGCTATTTTGATTCTGAATTAACAGATAATGATGTTATTTTGGATGGTGATACATCTAAGCTAGGTGTTTTAAATTTATATTTTTCACCAACAATAAAATGTAATTTGGGAGTTAATGATAGATTTGCTTTTTATTTTGGTGGTGGCCCTGATTTATATTATACAGAAATCGATTATAAAAACCATGGGAAAGAGGATCTTTTAAACTATAGTATGGATGACAGGTTTATCACTTTTGGAGTACATGGGGTAGTTGGAATGGAAATATACATTATGAAAGATCCTGTTTCCCATGGTTTTTATGATCTACCGGTCAGCCTTATTTTTGAATATAAATATTCATGGGTTGAAATAAAAGATGCAGATGAAAAAGTTGTTAATTATCTTAATGACTTGAGTAATGAGAATAATTTGGGATTTCATTTGCGTAAACATGATATTGATGTTGGGGCTCACAAATTTTTTGCAGGTATAAAATGGCATTTTTAAAATAATAAAATATTTTAAAAATAGAGGCCGGGAGTCTGGTTGTTTCGCTGAATAGTTACAAATATTTTTTCCGTTCCCAGGCAGAGCCTGGGAGCGAGCGTAGGGGAGGATATTTCACCATATTTGGATCTTGCAACAAAAAGTCGACCAGGTTTAAAACAAAGGCGAGTTAATGTTGACTTTCCGGATTGGATAATTAACTCTCTTGATCGTGAAGCAAGTAAGATTGATGTTACCAGGCAATCTATAGATTGTCAGATAATAAATTTCACAAGGCCAGAGGGAGGAAGGCGTATTATAATACTCC
>Ga0209013_10001690_pt1 | contig 20288 bp, 23 predicted proteins | sample Cruoilmetagenom2_FD_187291 | JGI IMG/M metagenome (GOLD analysis project Ga0209013, IMG submission 187291) | Oil polluted marine microbial communities from Coal Oil Point, Santa Barbara, California, USA - Sample 2 (SPAdes) (version 2) | ecosystem: Environmental > Aquatic > Marine > Oil seeps ...
TAAAATTCTATGAAATGCTGCCTTCTAAGGCGTCCATTACTCCACGCATATTGCTCCTTTTCACAGATATCCGTTCTCCGGGCTTTTCCAAGTTATTCCGCAACAAGTCTAATACACTTCATCCATCTCACCCATGAGACCCACCCTCGATGAATACTTCATGAACATGGCAGAGGTCGTTGCAACGCGGTCGACCCGTCTCCGAAATTGCGTGGGCGCGGTTATCGTGAAAGACAAGCGCATCATAGCAACTGGCTACAACGGCGCACCAAGGAATCTTGAGCACTGTCTGGACATCGGGTACGTCAGGGATCATGTGATGATCGACTCCGGCATGAGGCACGAGATCTGCCGTGCATGCAGAGCAGAACGCGATCATACAGGCTGCACTGCATGGTGTGAGCACTGGGGGAGCGACCATTTCCGTAAACCAAAAAACGTAAACTCTTTAGTCTCTGGCAAATATTATGATTGATGTCCGCGTCTAAAAAAGAAGGAACAAAAGTAATCGACACAGAGTACGTAAGATACACTCAAAAAGAGGTGCAATTGTAATGGATACGCAAAGTATGCTGAAGCAGATGTGCGAAAGCGATGTCAATGACTCCGATATCAAGGCGATCTGCAAAAGCCGTGGTTTTCCTGTTAAGGAGGCTGCTTCTCGTGACGTCTTTGAAAACTTCTTCATCTCCACAATTGGCATAGAGGAAGCACTGAACTCATTAACATACGAGGAAGTTGTATTTCTCCATTTGCTCAATAAAATGGACAAAGAAGTTGGTATCGAATACTTCGAGAGACTATATGGTTCCGCAGAATCCACAAACGGTTATTATTACATGACTGTTACCAAGCGGTATAAAGAAACATTCAAAAAAGTGAAGAATAATCTACTGCGAAAGGGTGTGCTCATTGGCATAGTCGAAGAGCAAAAGACATATGTCAAATATAGCAAGATGGAACGCTGGCGATTTCGTTTTCCGCCGGAATTTGTAGAGTTTCTTCCACCTATCGTCAAACCTTCGGAATTTAAAGAAGCCGGGGATTTCAAGAGAGAGGTACTGCGTGATAAACTGCTTGAGGTTGCCGGAGGGGGCGAGAGACCATCTCCTTTGTCGAACTCAGACCAAAAATCGTTCACACTCGCAATCAACGATGGCAATCTGTTTATCGGAGATGAACAGTTCAGAGCAAAACGCCTGTTGGATTGGCAGCAAGCCTGCTGGCATGCGTCCGTTAAAACCGATACCAAGAAGCGGGGCTATCAGAGTCCTGATATGACTCCTGTTGAAGCTACACTCTATGCGCTCTCGCAACTTGGAGAGCATGAATGGCTACCCGCAGACAGTCTCGCGGTGATACTCAAGATCTTTACAGGAGATAATACAAGTCACCCCTGTGAACAGATCTGTGAGGCGGGCTGGGAGTGGGGCTGCCTTGTAAAAGTTGTGGTAGATAAAACGGCATACTACCGGTTACCTGATGATTCCCTGGAAGATGTGACCCCGCCACCACCTGAGCAGTATTTACAGATCGCACCTGACGGTACAGTAGTGCTAAATCTGGTGGAAATCCCTTATACTGCACTGGAAGTTTTGACTTCAATTGCACGTCTGGATATTCATAACGCAAATCTGCGAGTGACCGCAGACATAATCAAGATAGGGGACGCGCTCACGACAGTTCAAAAAAAAGGTGTTTTTGAGTGGTTAAGAGAGAATTCATCCGGTTTTCGCACCGCAATTGGGACTGCTGAAAAGAGATGGGGTAAACAGATCATTCATGAATGCCTGATGGTTGCACATGTGAAAGATCTGAGTCTCAAGGTGCAGATCGAAAAGTCGTGTACCGGTTCGCAACTTGTATCCCTTCCGGATGATTATATCGCATTTCCCTGTGGCACTCTTCCCGCGATACAGAAAATAGTGGGCGCGTCAGGACATGTGATCAAGAAGGTGAGGACTGAATGATGCGACCAAAACCAGACTTAACTCAGGCAGATATCGACGAACTGATCGTTGTTTCTAATCAGTGCGATCTGCGCCATGATTTACATGCCTTTGTTGCGTATGTGCGGGAGCGCGATGTAAAACGGTTACACCGGAGTAATAAGTTGAACAGGTCCGATCAAAAGCGATTGGCAAAACTCATGAGCGATTCTTATCTGGTAGAAGAAGTAGAGGCAAACGGGCATTCTAACTGGATATCTTATGTCGATTGCCTGGCGCTTGCATTCAAGTTCACAGACTACGACACTGAGGGGACATATATGGGGTATACCAGCAGTGAACCGTCATTTCCTGACAATTACATCGATGTCAATGCCGAAAAATACGAAGAGTTCATCGGTTTACCGTTAATAGAGCAGGAGACGAAGCTTCAGGATGTATTGGTAAAACATTATCTTGATGGCTACAATGAGTTTTACAAGACAAGTGTGGTTGGCAGGCTATCAGGGTTCTCGACTCGGGGATCAGCGACTGGTATTATACCGGGACTCGATTTTGGCAAAGCGAGGCGTTTTATTATTAAGGTTTTACAATCCTGCACGCCCGGCGTCTGGTACACTACCGCCTCATTGATCCGATATCTAAAAGAACATCATCCATTCTTTCTCATTCCAAAGAAGCCCAAGTATGAATATGAACATTATGCCGAGAAGGGCAGGTATGGCAACTTTCGGGAGCAAAAGGAGAGGTGGGGTGCAGAGATACAGATTTCAGAGAATGATGCGGATTCGTTTGAGCGGGTGGAAGGTCGCTTTGTGGAACGGTTCCTTGAAGGATTGCCCCTTATTTTAGGATATATCGAGGTCGCCTATTCCAAAACTGAATATAAGGGACTCCTGCCCAAGATTAATCAGCTTCAGGCGTTTCGGGTCAATGACATGTTCCTGCACGTGATGAGCGGGGAGGTCGTAGAGCCCAAAGTTACAGTGCAGCCGAATTTCGAGATGCATGTGGAATCGGAATTGTATCCGGTTCGGATTCTTTCGCAATTGACAAAACTTGCGGATGTCGTGGCAGAGGACAGGACAAGCATCTTAAAACTTCGAAAAACGAAGGTTCTGACCCAATTGAGCGAAAGAGACGGCTTTGATGTGATCAAGCTTCTGGAGACTATGAGTGGTCAGAAACTGCCACAGAATGTTCGAATCGAACTCGACGAGTGGACCGGGGCTTCAGAGGCATTCACGCTCTATGAGAATGTTGTGCTTCTTGAGGGAAACAAAGATCTGCCCGGAATCGACGAATTCACGATTGAGTCCATATCACCTACGATTAGAATCGTGCATTCACCTGACAAGTTGTTTGCGCATCTTATGCAGAAGGAGTTGATCCCTCTTCGCATAAAACATCGCTCTTCGGCTTTTACGCTCATTCCCGACGGTGCAGACACAGTATTTCCCAGACGCAATATGGGCGTTTCAAAATCAAAAGCAAAATCGAAGGCAAAGACAAAGAAGCGTGTGACGATAAAACGGGAAGTCCGGATCACATTTCACTTTCCGACAAAAAAATTGATGGAAGAATTCCGCAATGGGCTTATAACTGCCAGATGTCCCGTTGTTGCAGATTGGAGCAAATTGACACTTTCCTTTGACAAGCGTTACGAATCAGAGGTAAAGAAGGTCAGTAAGGAACTGTTAGATTACACAATCAAGATCGAGGATGCCTCATGAGCTCACAGCCACAGAAACCGCTTATAATCCAGAGCGATCGCACGTTGATGCTCGAGGTTGGGCACCCGGGGTACGTAGAATGCCGGGATTTTCTATCTCTTTTTGCAGAGCTGGTAAAATCGCCGGAGTTCATCCATACGTATCGGGTAACACCACTCTCGCTCTGGAATGCGGCAGCACTGGATGTGCCGTTTGAAGAGATAACCCGCGGTCTTGAAGAGTTCTCACGTTACAGCGTTCCGTCAAATGTCATCGTCGATATGATGGAGTGGTATGAGACGTATGGCAAGCTGGTGTTACAGAAAGCCAAAGCCGCAGAGGACCTCCTGGAGCTTGTTGTTGCAGACTCCCGCATTTTGGAACGAATCCGCAACAATGAGTCATTAGAAGACTTCTGGGTGGATAACGGCAGCATCCCCGGACTCTTCATATCACAAGCAAGACGCGGCGATCTTAAGCACGCATTGATAAAGGCAGGCTATCCGGTCAAGGACCTGTGCGGATATATGGAGGGGGAGCGGTTCGATATCACTTTGCGCGACGTTGATCTCGAGGGGGACTCATTTGCGCTGCGTGATTATCAAAAGGAGGCTATAGATCTCTTTTACTGCGGGGGAGATACGACCGGTGGCAGTGGAGTGATTGTTCTTCCATGCGGTTCGGGCAAGACGATTATAGGACTTGGAACAATAGCTCAGATATCAAGTTACACATTGATAATCGCCACCAATACGGTCTCGGTTCAGCAGTGGCACGATGAACTTCTCTCCAAGACGCACATCAACGAAGCGGACATCGGCGAGTATACCGGGCGCATCAAAGAGATTAAGCCGATAACAATCACCACATACCAGATGCTGACACATCGTAAAACAAAGGATAGTCCGCTTCACAACCTGAAGATCTTTACCGAGCATAACTGGGGGCTAATTATATATGATGAGGTGCATATACTCCCTGCTCCGGTATTTCGTGCAACAACGGCAATTCAAGCCAGACGGCGGCTCGGGCTTACTGCGACACTGGTTCGCGAAGATGGCAAAGAAGATGATGTCTTTGCACTGATCGGTCCGAAGCGATACGATGTTCCGTGGAAGACGCTTGAGAGTCGTGGCTATATCGCGGAAGCCATCTGTACCGAGTATCGCGTCCCACTTTCGCCTGAAGAGGAGCTTACGTACGCCCATGCCGCTAAACGCGCCAAGTTTCGCATCGCAGCAGAGAACGAGCGCAAAAAAGAGCTTGTGTGCGAACTCCTGGAGAACCACGCAGGCGAGAGCATCTTAATCATCGGTCAATTCATTTCGCAGATAGAAAAGCTTGCCAAATCACTAAAACTTCCGATTATCACAGGCAAGACCAAACAGGACGATAGAGAGAAGCTCTACGATCAGTTCAGGAAGGGAGACATCAACACACTTGTGGTATCCAAGGTCGCAAACTTTTCCGTGGATCTGCCTGACGCCAGTGTCATGATCCAGATATCAGGTACTTATGGTTCGCGTCAGGAGGAAGCGCAACGATTGGGGCGTATTCTTCGTCCAAAAGAACATGCTTCTCATTTCTACACACTGGTCTCGAAAGGTACCGTTGAACAGACGTTCGGGAGCAATCGTCAACTCTTTTTGGTGGAACAGGGGTATCGGTATCAGATCAGGTACTTCTGAGATCAGAATACATTAAAAAGTGTCACCGTTAGCGACCACAGAATCAATCAGAACCAGAAAAATTCACTTGTACCCTCAACATCACAAACAACGTTTTTACGTAATCAGTTGCGATAAACGATATGATGAGCAATCGCAATTTGCTGGTTCTGGGTTTCATTGCTGGATTCTTCAGTGCCGCCCTGGGCATCGGCGGGGGTGCAATCATAGTTATCGCATTGGCGCTCTTCTTCAGTTACGACATAAAGCGGTCGATCGGAACGTCTCTGGCAACAATCGTCCCCACTGCTTTTGTTGGAATAATAACGCATTATATGATACAAAGCAACAATATTAAACTGCTCGTCGTATCATTTGTTGTCATTGGCTCGGTAACCGGCGCAAAATTTGGTGCGGGATTGGCAAACCGGATGAGCAACAGACGATTGACGCGATTATTTGCTTTGCTGCTTGTGTTTGTAGGATTAAAATTAACAGGCATAATAAATTTCCCGACCGAATCGGTTTCGGATACCAACGCGTATCCTCTGCTGATACTTCTGGGTCTTATCGCGGGTTTGGCATCCGCTCTATTTGGCATAGGCGGCGGCGTGATAATGGTTCCGGTCTTGAATCTGTTCTTCGGGCTGTCGATACACGAAGCCGTTGCCACATCATTGACAATCATTTTGCCAACCACCCTCGCAGGAGCGATGTTTCACAAGAAATTCAATAACATAAATACCGAAGCAACAAAATTCTTGATCCCGGCATCACTGATCGGAGCGGTTTTTGGTGCAATCGCCGCAAACAATCTGCCTTCAGACACTCTGAAAGTAATTTTTGGGATTTTTATGATTTTATGCGCGATTAAAATTTTTACGCAGGAACAATGATTGAGCATATCAGGGCATACCGCGGGACTATGGGGTGGATGGACAATCATTAAATGTGATCACCTCAAAAGGTGATTGTGATGATTCGTGTCCACAATCTGACAAAAAAATTCGGAAACAAGATCGTGTTCACTGGCATCAATTTTTCCGTCAGGAAAGGCGATTTTCTGACGATTGTGGGACCGAATGGGGCAGGAAAAACGACCCTTCTTAAGATCATGGCAACACTCACCAGATACACGGAAGGCAATGTCGAGATCGGCGGTTTCGATGTGAAAGACTCACCTGAAGAGGTCAGAAAGATAATCGGGGTAATCTCACATAATACTTACCTGTACAATGAACTTACGGCTTACAAAAATCTCAAATTCTTCGGAAAAATGTATGACATTCCGGAAATCACCGCAAGAATCAACGATGTTCTGAAAGATACCGGACTCTCGACCGAAATGCACAATCGTGTCGGTACGTTCTCAAGAGGCATGAAACAGCGGCTGGCAATCGCACGTGCGATCCTGCACCGTCCATCTGTTCTCCTGCTCGATGAGCCATACACGGGTCTGGACCAACATGCGTCGGCGGGTCTTGAGGATGTGCTGCACGGGTTGACCGGCTCCAAAATCACCACGATCATGATATCGCACGATATGAAGCGCGGTCTTGCGCTCTGCGATCATGTTCTGATCCTGGCGTCCGGCGGCGTCGCATACCATGCGCCGGCGTCGGAGATTGCTGATGCAAACAGGCTTCAGGCGGTGTATGACCGGTGCATTAATGTGAATGCTGCGAACAATCATAGCAAGATTGGTGAAACTGAAACATGACTCTAAGAATATCGATCATCGGATTCGGCGCTGTCGGGCAGGGCGTTGCGGAAGTGCTGATGCGCACAGACCACTACCATCGCCACTCTTTCAGGGTGGTCGCAATCGCCGACTCGCATGGCGCGGTTGTTGACGAGAGCGGGGTTGATCTGAGAGACGCGCTCCGGCAGAAGAAGGAGACCGGAACGGTTGCAACTACGGATGCGAACGCGACTACGGCGGACGTAACGTCACTCGACGTGATCACAGGCGTGGACCACGAGATTGTTGTCGAAGTAACGCCAACAGAGATGACAACAGGCGGAATCGGGCTCACACACATCAAAAAAGCATTCGAAAACGGCAGGCACGTCGTCACATCAAACAAAGGTCCGCTCGTTGTGAAATACGCAGAACTATGCGAGCTTGCGAGAGCTGCGGGTCTCCATTTCAGATTCGAGGCGACGGTCGGCGGGGCGATGCCGATAATCAACCTTGCAAGAGAAGTTCTGGCTGGAAATCAGGTTCTCGCACTCGAGGGCGTGCTGAACGGGACGTGCAACTATATCCTCACGCGTATGGACGACGAGGGCGTATCGTATGAACACGCGCTCGGGGAGGCGCAGGAACTTGGCATCGCCGAAACAGACCCGACAGCGGATGTCGATGGGATCGATACCGCAGCAAAGATCGTGATCCTCGCGAATTCACTCTTCGGGATGGATGTGGGCTACGAAGATGTGGATGTGACCGGCATCACAAAGATCACTCCGGAAGCATTTAAACTGGCAAAAGAGGGAGATCACACGATAAAACTGATCGGGGAGGTCCGGGACGGTGTGCTCAAGGTTGCGCCAAAGATGGTGCAAAAAAACCATCCGCTAAACATTGGCGGAGCGTTCAACCTCGCATCCCTCCAGACCGAACTTGCCGGCAGAATAACGATCGGAGGGGTCGGCGCAGGATCAATCGAGACCGCAAGCGCGATATTGAGCGATCTCCTGTGGATAGAGCAGGCTCTGGGAACGTCGCAATAACAGGTAGCAGGGGAATTGCGAAGAATCTCCGGAAAAAGAAGAAAGAAAAAAAAGAAGACCGCGGGCGATTACTCAATTACTATTGATTCACCCAGCGTGACGCTTCCGTCGTCTGCTATCTGCCACGTGCAGTACTCTCCGAAGACATCTCCGACACTATCGAAGGTGATCTCTCCGGATGCGCCCTGGTAGTTGATCTCTGTTCCGTTCCTGATCAGTGCAAGCGCTGTTCCTATGTCAGAGACCTCCTCGCCCGGAGCGTTCGCAACGCCTGGTATTGCATCGCGTATTGCGGTTCCGTCTGCGCTTCCTGCGCTCTCTATCGCAAGAGCGATTATCGCAGCAGCATCGTATGTGTTCGAGCTGAACGTGACTGGTTCTTGTCCGTATTCTGCCTCATACGCCGCTGCAAACACCTCATGAGCAGGACCTGTGGCTCGCGGGTCAGGTGTGGTGCCGACAGAGCCCGCCACGATGTAGTTGCCATCGGAATCCTTTCCGACCTTCTCAGCCAGTTCATCGGTACGCATGCCCTCTGAGAACAGCCAGTCGCTCGTATCCATCACGCCTTTCTGGTATGCGGACTTGATGATGATGCTTCCGGTGTCAGGATAGCCAACGAGGATGATTGCGTCCGGATCGTTCGCAGATACCTTGTCAACCTCGGAATCAAACGTTGCGCCGGTTGCATCGTACTTAACCTGGTTGATAACAGTTCCACCGAGTTTCTCGAACTCTTCCTTGAAGACGCCCTCGAATCCTACACCATAAGCGTTGTTGATGACAATCGTGCTCACATTGACGTATCCACTCTCATTTGCGAGTTTTGTCATCGCTTTACCCTGCAACGCGTCCGACGGGACGGTTCTCCAGTAGAAGCCGTCGTCAGCGTACGTCGTGAAGTCCGGTCCGGTGTTGGACGGGGAGATCTGAACGATCTTGTTTGTGATCGCTGTGTCAATTATCGCCAGGCTCGGTCCGCTTCCTGCAGCGCCGATCACTGCTGGAACGTTATCAATCGTTGCCAGCTGGTTCATCGCATCGACTGAAGCGATCTCGGATGTCTCTGAGTCTCTGCTGACGATTGTAATCTCGCTTCCGAGAACGCCTCCATTCTCGTTCACCTGATCTATCGCAAGTCGCGCTCCATCCTCCATCGGTCCGCCATAAGCGGCGAGATCTCCTGTGAGCGGTAGCAGCGTTCCGATCTTGACAGCCTGCTCCGTTTCAACGCCTTCTCCCTGATCTGCAGGTTCTTCATGATCCGCAAGTCCAGCGTCGTCCACGTGTTCGGCAGGTTCCGCGTCCCCTGTATCTGTGGGAGTCACACAACCAGATGCCAGAACGATGGTAAGAACTGCAAAAGCGGTCAAATATTTTGCCAGTTTCAAAAATATACCTCCTATTTGTGTACCATTTTCGGAGATTCTTTCGATAATCTCTTGAATGTCCGTCAAAACCATTTACCTAATCGCATATAAATGTTCTGCGTGCATTCGCGCAATCTCGGCGCACGTAGCCTGTATAGTCTGTGGAAGCCATCAAACAGCAAGATTGCATAATATGTAAACATTAATAAAATTGCTGTTGGTAGTATTAACGTGAGAAATAATGTCCTGAATTATACGTACGTGTTTGGCTGACCACAAGATTACACAGTCTGCGAAGCAGCGACACAGCTATCTCCACGAGATTTCTGTGTCAATCTTGCGTAATCCCGTGGTTTTTTCACATCCAGCTAAACACATACAACTATAACAAGTTTTACCGAAGCGAATGGCGTGTAAGCGATGAAACCATAACCGTCCGGTATTCAGCTCAATTTGCACTGATAAAAATGAAGATGGGTGAGATTGCTTCGAATCTCCCCGCCTTAATACCCATATCCAGCTTCTGTCTCTGCTTCCACTTCCACTTCCGTTTCCGCCTCTGTTCCCTTCACGATCTTCTTCTCCAGTTTCCCGGCAATTTCATTCGCTGTCGCTTCGATCTCTGCAGATATCGCCATTCCTGAGGAATATAGCGTGTACACTGCCCATATAAAGATTATTACGAGCAGAATACCGGCAAACGCCTCTGAAATCTCGGTAAGCAGCGAACCGATGAACAGGAATACAAAGACCACGACGAAGACATAAACGACTCCCTTTACCGCTTTCTGGTAATGTTCGACCTCTTCGTCACATGCACCTTCCCTGCCGACATTGACCGCTATCAAACCTCCGATCGCATCACAGATGTCACGAATCTCTCGTGAGCTGCGCCACATCAGAAGTATGATCGAAAGAATTGCGATCGCACTGATTGCCGTTGATGTCGGAGTTCCGCCAATCACAAGCCCGCGTCCGAGCGGCAGGAATACGAACATCGCAAACAGGTAGATCAGTACTGCGATGCTCATGTATACCAGGAGCTTCGGCAAGCTGTCGTATATCTCTCGCTTCGATTCAATTGTAACTTCGTCCACTGTCACATTATACCACCACCACTTTATTGGTCATCATGGCACATATATTTTGTGGAGCCGGAACCAACGATCATGCAGATTACGTGAAGAAGGTGAAAATGGAAATGAAGATGCACGGCTGGACCGGAAATATTGCAACAATCGATCTTGACAGCGGAGCAATCAAGCATGCCCCGCTCCCAAAAGATCTTGCGAGAGACTTTATCGGCGGACGGGGGCTTGGCGTAGCTCTTCTGTGCAACAGAGCGGATCCTGGGGTGGATGCGCTTCATGCCCCACTCATACTCGCTGTGGGACCGCTCACTGGCATTGCGCCCATGTCCGGGCGGCACTCCTTTGTCACAAAGTCGCCACTCACGAAGACGATTCTGGACTCGAGTGGAGGGGGATTCTTCGGAAGCGAACTGAAGCGTGCCGGATTCGATGCGGTGGAGATCACCCGGGAGTCCGATTCCCCGGTGTACATCGTAATCGATGACGGTGAGGTGAGCATCCGCGATGCGAGCGATATCTGGGGAATGAACGTGCGCAAGACAACGGATCTGCTGGCAGGACGGCACCGCGGAAGGGTGGCATGCATCGGGCGTGCGGGTGAGAACTGCGTCCGGTTCGCAAACGTCATGAATGACTACACCCACGCATGCGGACGCGGCGGAATCGGCGCGGTGGTGGGATTTAAGAAACTGAAGGCGATTGTGGTCAAGGGGACCGGAAAACCTGGTGTTGCGGACGAAGAGGCGTTCAAGAGCGCAAACGAAGAGGTTTCGCGGCTGCTTCGTGCAAGCCCGCCACTCAAGAGCCTTTCGACCTACGGGACGCCGTCTCTTGCGAATCTGATCAGCCGTTTCAGGCTGCTGCCCACCAGAAACTTCAGGGACGTGCAGTTTCGGGATGGCGAGTCGGCATCCGCAGTATCCTTGGAATCATCGACGTCACCAGTGTCATCGATGTCTGGTGAACACATCAAAGAAAATTACAGATTGAAGCGGCATTCCTGCCACAAATGCTCAATCGCATGCAGGCAGAGCACACAGGAAGGTATCGAGATTCCGGAGTACGAAACAATTGCGATGTTCGGTCCAGACTGTGAAAACAGCGATTTTGATAAAATAATGGACACAAATCGGATATGCAATGATTATGGTATGGACACGATCTCGTGTGGCTCGACTATCGCGTGTCATCAGGAGATATGCGAGGAGAGTTGCGACATAGCCGAACTGGCAGCCAGGATCGGAGAGCGGGAAGGTCTCGGACGCGAACTGAGCATGGGATCAAAGGCATACTCGGACGCGAAGAACGCTGGGCATGCGAGCATGCACTCAAAGGGACTGGAACTGCCCGGGTACGATCCGCGGGGTGCGCTCGGGCAGGCGCTTGCTTACGCAACCTCGAACCGCGGCGGATGCCATACACGTGCGTACATGATTGCGCCCGAGATCATAGGCAAGCCAAAGCTGATCGATCGGCACACCTTAATCGGGAAGCCCGGGCTGGTCTGCGTCTTCCAGAATCTCTCGGCTGCGATAGATTCGATCATGATGTGCAGCTTTTCGTCCTTTGCTCTCTCTTCAGAGGAGTATTCTAACATGCTGAGCGCTGTATGCGGACTTACGTACACATCAGAGGACCTGCTGCGTGCAGGCGAGCGGATATGGAATGTCGAACGTCTCTTCAATCTGCGTGCGGGGTTCTCGCGTGCCGATGATACGCTGCCGGATCGGTTCTTTGGAGATTATGGCATTGTTCAGGCAGAGTTTGAGGATGCGCTTGGCGAGTATTACCGGTTTCGGGGGTGGGATCCGGAGGGCGTTCCTTCTGAGCGGAAGCTGGAGGAGTTGGGGTTGCGGTTGGAAATCGGATGAAAAATGATGGTTACAGAGGGTGCCGATTAAGAAGGAGGCTGCCATATAGCGTTCCAAATTACACTTGTGTGTGGTATATTTCACATACACCCGATTAAATCGACGTCGAAATCATCAAGTAATCTGCAGAGTCGCGTATTCAAGCCCGAGCATCTCCTGCACCCTGTCCGCATATCCCACAGCGTGACCATGCCCACCTCAACCTCCTTCGCGCCGACGATCACAGCGTAATCAGCGCCGGTCGCATCAGCATGTTTCAGTTGCTACCCAAACGTCCTGTCGCTGATATCGATTGTTGTCTATGAGACCCCCGCTTATGATTTAGAATGACATAGGATAACTTAATCATGTTAGTCAGAACTACAACGTAAGGAGGTAAACCATGTTAAGACATTTCACGCTTGAGTATTGGCTGGATGGCGGATGGTATGTCGGTAGGCTCAGGGAAGTTCCAGGGGTATTCAGCCAGGGCGAATCTCTTGAAGAACTGGAAGAGAACGTTCGGGAAGCGTACCGACTGATGATGGAAGAAGAGATGGGGTTGGCATTGCCACATACTGCTATTATGACTAAGGAACTGGGAGTCGAGGCGTGAAACGGCGTGATTTTATACGAGAACTGGTAGATTCCAGATGCTATCTGAAACGCCACGGTGGAAATCACGACATATATATGAATCCCATGAATGGAAAGAAAGCACCCGTCCCCAGGCATTCTGAGATCAAAGACAGCCTTTGCGAACTGATAAGGAAACAACTTGGTATCAAGCAACTGTAATTCGGTAACTCGTCAGAACGATTTAAAGCAATCAGGCGAGCCTCAGTTCGAGACCGAGCCGGTCGCGCCCCGACCCCGGAGGAGTCACCTGCGTTCACCACCACAGACGCCGTGATCACGCTTCAGATCGCGAGCCTCTCGCCCCCGCTCAACTTGCGCGGACGTCAGCGTCACCTCGCTCGACGCTATCAGGATCCTGCGGGTAGCGGCAGGCAGCATATAGATCGGTTAATTTTAAGTATCCTGGTGATTTGACCATAACTGCCATGAGACGCTACGATCCACGCGATAGGCTTTTGATTAAACACCGCGCAATGTGACTCCCCCATGCACAGGACCTTCCTATATAATAATTGGCACTACAGTCCGGCTTGCTACTTGGCAGGACAGAATCGATGGTTATGGATGTGTCGATGTCGTGATCAGTGTGTGTCATGGATTTAATCACGGGGTGTCCTGTTGTATGATCATTTGCAATTCCTGCTATGCTTCCGTCGTCGCCACCCATGCCAGACGCAACAAGCACCATCAAAATTCCCCCTGCAATCCCAAATTCCATTCGTGATATATGGTGTGTGCCACCGATAGGACTAATAATATTTAAATCAACATGGCATTTAGCTGAATAATGCAGATCTGGACTCTCCCTCTGCTCCGCCAGTATTCGTCGAGCATCTACAGTATCCCTATTGCCACGGACCTGATATTTATATTTGATATTTTTTTCCATGTGAATTATCTGTCAGTAGTGTAGTTATAGGTTCCGGTCAAGAAAGCACCTTTCGGGTGCAAATCAGTTGTAGCTCTGGCTAAGCATAGGGTGGTTCCAATCAGTTAATTTGTATCCAAAAGAGTAAAATATCAACCCGGTTAGCAGATACAAGGTGAAAAATATGAGCGCGCTCCAGAAACAGTATGTTGTGAATGGGAAGGGACAAAAACAGCAGTGATCCTCTCGATTGGGGCGTATGAGGAACTTTTGGAAGACCTCCACGACCTATCGATCATCGCCGAACGCTGGGATGAGCCCACAACAACATTTGAAGATCTTAAGAAAGGGCTGAAAGAAGATTAGGCTCATAAGAAATTCGATAGAAGAGTTCGGCAGCACAAGATTTGCACAGCATTGACCCGCAACAAATTCCGCGGATCATAAGAGCCATCGAATCGCTTGCAGATAACCCATTTCCTTCGCAGCACCGTAAGATTTGAGGGTCAGTTCGGGATTGCAGGATTCGGATCGGAGATTATAGAATTATCTACCAGGTGCATACCAAATCCGGAGTTGTCATCTTTATCATATCCGGCATCGCAGGTGATTAAGATGGTTGAAACGCTCACCCCGCGATGTGTGGCGAGCACGGATAGTGGATGCGGTTTATGCCTGCCCCGCGACCCCCCGCACACCATACCTGTTGCGATCAGGTGCGCAACCCGAAGCGGCTCAGGGATATGAATAGGGGTCGTCGATAGCCGCACGATCTTAGCTACATCCTCTGTCGAGATTCCTGCGCACTGAATGCAGAGAGACCCCTCCGGCATATCGACTTCGGTGATCGTGCCAGCGTCCCTGATGGCTTGCCACCGCTTCCCAAAGTCAGGCAGATTTCGCAGCGCGTCCCTGATCCGCCCCATGTCAGGTGCCGTCCGCATCACAACGATTGCCGGCAGCTCGGTTCTGCTGTGCAGTTCTTTTATATCGATCACGTTAAACCTGCCGAAAAGCCGTATTAGCCACCTCACACCCCGATATCCAGATCCGGATCAGGGAAAATCGCCCCCTGCCCCCCACCCACATCGCCCCCCACAGATCGCCCGTGCGCCGACATCCGCACCCAGATCGACGGCGCATCCTTGCTTGCGCCCCTATCCCGCCCGTACCTCTGCCTGATCATAACGATTGTCGGCGTGTTGATGCCAACGCCTGAGACGATCGCATGCCCCTTCGCAAGCGCTGGCAGTTCCAATACGATATCCCGGCTCACCGACTCGATGCTTCGACCGATCTGCTCCTGATCTGCCGGGTTGATGATCCGCATCGTGATCTGGGTCATGCACTGGGAGAGCGAGTCAGAATCAAGCTTACTCGGGCGCTGCGAGACCATGCAGATCCCGACGCCGAACTTCCTGCCCTCAGAAAGGATCGTTTTTATGATCGGCTTTGATTTCGCGACTCTTCCGCCACCCTCACCCCCGTCTCCGCCTGCACCGCCACCACTGCCCTGCGGCGCAAACCTGTGCGCTTCCTCAAGAATCACGAAGACCGGGTATGGCAGGTATTTGTCAGGCGTATCACTCGTATATGCGCCGTTTTCCGTCTTCTGCCGTGCGTCAAAGATTTTCCTGAGGATCACCTGCGCAATCAGTTGCTGAAACCCAGTGCTGATGCCGGAGACATCCATAACCGTGAGCTGCCCGATCCTCAGGTACTCAACAATCGGCACATCCTCGTGGTCATGAAATATCCCGCCGTCCAGTTTACGGAGCCGCCAGAGGATCCCCTCAATCGAGGAGTCGTTGCTCCCGTCTCGCATCGCATCGACCGTACTCCGCAGTTCGCTCCGTGTGAACTGCCGAAAACTGTCTTTCCGAAGCGTGCGGCACGCACTCCCAAAGAGCGTCTTCATCTTGTCTGACATCGTGCCGTCGTCGATTATGCTGATCAGATCCGATGTTTCGAGGTCCCCTATGCGGATCTTGATCTTTTCAGGCTTTATTATCCTGACCTTCGGCTTGTACTCACCATCCCAGAACCGCGGGTCATTGGCGATCGATTCCAGAGCCGTATACTCGCCGTGCGGGTCAAATATCAGCACAGGCGCCCGGTTATGAGGCATGAGCAGCTCCTCGACAATTACGCCGACCGTGTACGATTTTCCCGCGCCTGTGGCTGCGATGACTGAAAGATGCTGGCTTACAACATCCTTAACCGAGAGCACGACCTCAAAATCAGTTCCTGCGATCGTCCCGATCGTTGCAGATCCGATCCCACCTGCTTGTGCTTTGTTGATGTCGCGCAACTGCTCGGCTGCCGACCTGTGTATCACAGTGCCTGCGGCAGGGTTCATGCGCGGGTTTATGAACTCGCCGAGGTTTTCGTCGAAATATCCGATCACGGCGGCTCTTGTTTTGTAATACTCGAATTCATCGGGATCAAAACCGCAGAACTCCGCGACATCTGCTGGAACGATCGCGGTGTCGAGAAGGAATTCGACAGGATACTCGGTGAGCGGCTCGGTCTCGGTGATCCGGCAGAGGATCTGCTGGCGGTCGGTCTGGTAGTGGATGAACTCCCATGTTTTGAGGTGCTCTCTCGTGATGAAGGTGAATCCGGTCTTGTCGTGGCGGAGTACGATTCCGAGGAGTGTTGTGGTCATGGTGATGGTTGTTTTGTGGTTTTATGTGCGATCTTCCCATGTGCCAAAACTCTTCCTTTTGATATAATTTCACTGATGAACGGGTCACCGATATCTAAACGATGTTTAACCTCTGTTGGTGTCTTTACCAGGATATCCAAGTCGATTTTTTTGTGATAATCGCGCAGTAGCTTGTTCACTGCTACCATGCGTTCAATCTCTCTTTTGGTGGTTTCCATGATTACGAGAATGTCTATATCGCTTTTTTCTGTGGGTCTGCCGTACGCGTGTGAACCAAAGATGATGATCTTCTCCGGGTTGAATGCATTGGCGATTTTACCTACGAGCTCATCCAATATCGTTCCTATTTCAGCCATCTTTGTCACGTATCCTGTGTCTCGTTTATTGATTTTCCAACAGGTCGATGTTTAACCAGCCCATCATGACATATCCACAGATTGTTGAGTCTCATGTCATAATCCTCAATTATACCGGTGACTATTCCGGTATGGCTAAGTCGACCGATGATGGTGTCGAGTTTCTGGGGTTCTGGGTCTTTGCTACGAGTATAACGTTCTGCAGACCTCATAAGAGGTACCCCTCCCCTATCAAGTATTCTTTAATGGTCTCTATAAATTCCTGTGTTTTCCTTATCCGCAATTGCGCCTGCACCTCATGTACAGATCCGGGCGCGCCGTAATCGCCCAATTGTCTTATGTCAAAAGCAGAGACCATGTATTCTCGCAATCTCTTGGGCAGAATTTCTGTTTTAACGAACTCTTTTCCAAAAGCACCGATGACTGCTGAATGTTTTGAGAAGGATAGGTTTTTGGTCAGCAGTATCGCCTCAGCTGTATAAAACATGGCATAATATGATCTGCCTGCAGAAAAGCCATAAAATCCATTCTCAAATAGACTCTTCGCAGCATCAAGACTCTCTTTCGCTTTTTCTATAAGTTCCGAGACGTCTATATCTTCCTTCATATCGGGATCCCCTCTCTTTTTGCGTTGAGAATGATCGGTAACCTCCGTGTTTGGTATTGACGCGCTTCAATGGGGACTATGGAGATCACTGTATCGTATAAGAAGTCTAACTGATGAATCTCTCCGGAAAACTTTTCTAATTCAGAAATAGGATTGTTTATATCTTCCAAAATAAGAATAAGATCAATATCAGAACCTTCTGTAGCATCGCCTCGTGCGTATGAGCCGTACAGGATTATTTCCTTTAATCTGCCCCCATAGATGTTTTGAAGTCTTTCTTTCGCCTCATCGAGGATTGGTTTAATGTCTTTTATGCTTTTATTCACTTTTGTATCCCCTTGCCATTGTTTTCATCATTTCCGGATGTCCTCATTGAGTCGTTTGAGCCCTTCAGCACGTATACCGTGCCGCGCCCAGTACGTCCACGTCTTTCGATGATTCCCCGTTTAACAATCTCATCGTATTCCGGCAGCAGGTTGTAGCCAGATGTAAACTTCATTTCAGCGTCATCTCCCGGTTTTGTTACGCAAGGAATCTTCTGACAGGCTGCAAGATTTCTTCTTCTCCCTGTATTCTGTCAAATATATCTTCTTTGCCTTGCCACACGGTTTTTCCGGATATGGTTGTCTTCTCCAGCAGACCAACCGATTCAAGCTGGATCAAATATCTCGGTAACTTAAATCTCTTCACTTCCTGCCTGTAAACATCTGCGATCATCCTATCAATAGCCCCATAGTTGATAGGAACCAGACCGCCATACTCCAATGCGGTTTCGTAACAAAACCCGGTTATGGTCAAATGTGGACCCAATACTTGTTTTATGCTATCGATAGAAGCATATCCCTTTTCAAAGAAGAACGACATCGAATTAGAGATCTGTTCAGGAAAGGTTTGATATGTTGTCTCAATCTCAACAAGGTTGTTGTCCGGAATTATCAGATCCCCGCTTCTTCTCACCAATCCCGCAGTTTCCAGAAGACCGATATTTTGGATGTATTTCTCTTTATCATCGATACCAATCGAAGAAAGGTCTTCTGAGAGGTCTATCTTATCGTTAATTAAGATCCAGGATAAAATATCGACAATCGGTGTGTGCATATGCTCCGGGAATGGTAATTTTGCAAATCTATTCGCTCCCACTTTGACTAACGCCATCTCAACTGTGGTTCTCACTCTTTCTAAATTTTCCTTGATGGTATTGCTTATTTCATAATATTTGGGTCGGTATATCAGTTCGCCCTTGCTCGCATCGATTTTAATCTCACCAATGTCTTCAAAATTCATAAACCGCACTTTTTCAGGGACATCTCTTGCCACATCCGATGAAATCCGGGGGTACCTGGCTGTAATCGGGACCGTCCAGATTCCAACGTCGTCCAATCGCGGTTTTCCGGGATATGGGATACTGCCCAACTCGCTTCTGATTACATCATAAGCAAATTTCCTGGCGTCTTCCTCGCTAACCGGCATATCACACAATGTTCTCTGCATATCAGTTCACCTCCAGCCGGGTTTGTGTAACAGGTTCCAGCATCACCACTTTATTGTATTCAAGCTCCCAACCCTTGAGGAAATCTTTCCATTTGACCATGCTCTCCGGACCTAACCACGGGTTGTTGAGTATCAGGTCGTTATCTTCGATTATTCCGATGACTACGCCGGCATGACCGGGTCCTGGTTCTTCGTAAAGCATGTATGAGCAGTTGTACAGAACGATTGTGGGCAGGTCATTCTCGAAATTTCTCTTGAGGTGGTCGATAGAGCATTCTTCATCTAAGGTGAAGTTTATTGAAGGGATTTTACGTGTCAGTTCATTCATAAGGGCTTTATCTATTCTTGTGCCTGTGAATTCGCCTGAATGGGTCAACTGTTTCAGTTCATCGATGCTTAAGTTTGGTGTACTGTTCCTGACAAATTCGTTCCGGTAGATGTTCTTGAAATATTCCAGACACATCTTTAGAGAGAAGACGAAACATAGCCAATCTGAGTTGGATTGGTAATAGTAGGGGATACGGAGGACCTGAACCGCCCTGTTGTCATCTGTTAGTATCTGTCGTCTCAATGTGGTTCACCGCCTGTAAACGAACTCTTAACCGTACTAATATTCTCTCTTGTCCTCATAAGTACCTACCCGATACGTGTGTTTGTGCGAAAGGTCGTTTCGCTGTGGCAGATTGTGGGGTTAGATATGATGCAATCGTCCTGATGTTTTGGTCACTTCTGCTATCATTTTCATCATTTCAGGATGTTCCCATCGAGTCGTTTATGAGTCGTTTGAGCCCTTTAGCACGTATACTGTGCCGCGCCCGGTACGCCCGTGTCTTTCGATGATTCCTTGTTTAACAAGTGCTGAGAGTTCCCTTGTGGCTGTCGATCTTGATACTTCATTCAATTTCTGATACGCTCCATTAGTTATCTCTTTATTCACTTTCAGGTGCATTACCGCTTTCACCTGGTTGGTGTTTAATCCTATGTGCTTAAGATATCCCTCGGAAAGTATGTCTTTTCTAAAAGTGATAACAAAACTCGTTCCGGTCTCTCTGAACTCTGGTTCGGGCAGTCCGTATTCCGCACATTCTCGAATGATCCTGTTCGTGCCAGTCCCCGGCACTGTCCAATTTTATAGTGATAGCGTAGAATAATCTCTATCAGAAACTTTTTAACCATCATACATAAATCTTGACTTTCGGTGAATTGAAATAGCCTGTCCTTTTATCGTCACAGAACACATGTAGAATTACCGCTGATAACGACGCGATTGAAGAGTCGACGTTT
>Ga0209013_10001691_pt1 | contig 20284 bp, 19 predicted proteins | sample Cruoilmetagenom2_FD_187291 | JGI IMG/M metagenome (GOLD analysis project Ga0209013, IMG submission 187291) | Oil polluted marine microbial communities from Coal Oil Point, Santa Barbara, California, USA - Sample 2 (SPAdes) (version 2) | ecosystem: Environmental > Aquatic > Marine > Oil seeps ...
GGTATCGAGTGATGCAGATTTTCCGACGTATTCCGGTAAACAAAGGGGCCAATCCTGTGGTTCTCGATCTTCTTGCGCCAGACCCAGCCCTTGCGCCTCGGGCGGTAGTTGTCCAGCTCCTTGAGAACTTCACGCACATCGAGTTTTTTATCGGGAGAGAGTTTCATAATGACAACTCCTCCCAGTAGTGTCCCTCTAATAATCCCCGGCCCGCCTGGCGGACCGAAAGCTGCTTCGCCTTTGCCAGTTCCAGGACCAGACGGCCAGCGCCGTGTCCCAGTAATTGCTTATCCTGCAAGTGATCAACAAGCGCTTTGGCCTCGATGCTGGAGAACCCCATGCGCAAGAGAACCGAGCGCTCAATGGAAGGCGTTGTGTGAGTGCGTGCCTCCTCGACCAGGGGGTCGACGATTTTTTCGACGAGACTCCAGAAACGGGCATGCAGCTCTTCATCTGATATTGCCCGAAGCTTCTCACGACGCCGTTCAAAATCATCAGGCCGTTCAATGGAGCTCATCGATCACCTCCTCTACCCAGGTTTGGCTGGTTCGTGTTTCGGCGGCGAGAAACTCGAGATCAATATCGTCAAGACTCACGCCTTCCGGCAACGAATCAATGGCATGGCGCAGGTAGGAACGCCGAACATGATCCAGGTCCACTTCCCTGACCATGATCTGAGAGGGATGCTCAGGGATCACGATCCGTTTACCCGGTATATTGCCTTCAGGATCGCCTCGTCGTATCTCTATCCCCATCTTTTTCGCCAGGTTGAGCTGTGCAAACGGATGCTTGCCCGCTCCTGTATATTCGGTTTCCTGTACAACAACGATCTGCTCCTGATCCAACTCCTGTGCAATGGCGAATGCCGCCGCCAGTGATGTGTTGCCGGCCGGGCCGCGTTGCAAACCCTCCAGTTCCGCGAGAACCTGTGTGATATAGAAAACCTCCCCCTGGCTTACGGTAACAAAGCGGTCCATATAGCGCAACGCACGGGCAGCATTTCGCGGCACATCTGCTCGATCCGGCCAGGAAGTAAAGGGTATGGAGAAACCCGTGTGGCCCGTTGTGAAGGACTTGCGGTTGAAGTCATGGTCCGAGGCCATGTGCAGTCCGGACAGGTCCACACTGGCAGCGATCATTCTGCTTTTTGTGGCGCCGGCCTTGTACAATCCGCGTGCTGTCCCCGTGACATTGCCTCCGCCTGCATGGGTGGCGATCACTACATCCGGGAAAACACCTGCCTGATCTTGTATCTGGAGAGCAAGTTCATAGCCGAGCGTCTCGATACCAAGTATCGAATATGGCGTATAGAGAGATGCATTGAAGTAGCCGGTCGCTTTCAGGATCTGCAGAAAAACATAGAACAGCTCCGGCCCTACAGAGAGCCTGATGACCTCCGCTCCGTAACCCTCACAGGCGCGTGTCTTCTCGGCGATTTCCGGCTGTGCGATGCCCTGACTATCGAAAGCCTCCTGCACAACTATGCAACGAAGGCCGGCCTTGGCCGCCTGGGATGCAACTGCGGCGCCATAATTCCCGCTGGTCGCAGCAACGACACCGGCATAATCACGCCTCGAAGCCGCATGAACAGAGAGCGATGCACGTCGATCCTTGAACGAGCCCGATGGGTTTGCGGCTTCATCCTTGACGAAGATGCGCGCACCCTTGCCGGGTTTCGCCACCGCACGGGCAAGTTCTGTGATATTTTCAAGCTCGACCAGTGGTGTATTTCCCACCGCCGTTCGGCTTTGCACCTCGCGTGCGGTAACCAGATCATATCCCGTATCGGCAAGTAGCCGTTCGTAATCGAAGGCAAGCTTACCCGTGGCATACTGAGCGTAGTCGATCCCGACAGACCTCTTCATGATGCCTGCCCGTTGGGCCATGATCTCCTGGTAAGCGGGTGAATCGCTCATTTGACTTTTCCCCGATCACGCAGCATGGCCCGGACTTCTCCCCCGATAGTAGAAAGCTCTGGAATCGGTGCGCCAAAGCCATGGCCATAGACAGGATTGAACGCTTCAAGGGTTCCGTGGAGGCGGCGGCCAGTCGTTGTAATGATCTCTACATCCTCGCCCAGGGAAGCAGGCTCGACAAGAAAGCCTTTCACCCGCATCTCCAGTGGTACCTGTTGTGTATCCTCAGGCGCCTGTGGCGCCCTTTCGCCAGCCGGCAAAACGATTCGGTGGATCTCCACCCAGCTTCCTTTTGCCACAGGCTCTGTCATGGCTGCTCACCTCCACATGTTCTGTGCAAGTGCAGTGTCCTATATTGTTTGACGTTTTCAGCGCGACGAGAAGCCGTTAGCTGCAAGGCGCGTTCCGCAGGGAATGGCGCGTCCTTTCCAAGGAACGCAACACCGCAGATGACGGCTTCTCGTCGCGCCCGAAGGGAGGCCCACAAATGACTCAATACTGCGTTGCAGCCCTTGTTAAGGGAACAACCATTAACTGCGGACCGCGCCTTGTCTTGAGTCATTTGTGGGCCTCTGAAATCATCAAACAATATAGGACACTACACTAGCTTGCGCGCATCGCCCAGCATCGCGGCTGGAACAGGCAGGTCCGCCATGGTGTGGAGGCCAGGTGAGGCATTGAGCACCCGGGGGATCATATTAACTGCCAGGGCGATGGTGCCCTGGCCACCAGGAATCTCCGGGCTTCCGGCAAGGCGAATATTGGGCGTCCCCGTGATCTCGATCGTATCCCCCGTCTCCACCCCTTCAAGATGCGGCTGAATCTGCTGGGGATGGACAAGCTTGATAACCGGCTTGCCCTCCCTGTATGCCTCCGCTGTATGGAAACAGCCTGCCACCTGTCCCGGTTCAACCATGATGAAGGGTGTTTCACGCCTGACCGCCGAGACAATGGGATCCCGGCTTTCTTCGATCCGCTCGATCTCCCAGCCCAGGGCGGCGGCAATCATGTGGATCGACTCTGCGAACCCGAAGTGGCCGACCACAGCGCCATCTTCCACCCCTTTTCGAAACGCCTCCGGCGAGAGCCCCACGCCCTGGCCTGCGAGTACTGTGGGTCCGTAGGGAGAGAGATCATTGACGCGTCTGGCAGTTATCGATTGAATGTCAGAGCAGACGCCGGTGAGCGTAATGACGAGAAGATCGAGTACAAAACCGGGATTGATGCCAGTCCCGACGACGGATACTCCGTGAGCTGCGGCCAGATGATGCAGTTCCCCGGCGATTACCGGAGACTGGCAGAAGGGATAGGCCATCTCCTCGGCAATGGTGATAACCTGAACATCGTGACGCAGGAGTGTCGAGAGCTCCTCAACGGCATCTACGAGTTTCGAACAGGTTGCCTGAATCGCCACATGCGGCCGGGTCTGTTCGATCACATTGTCGAGTTCGGCGCCAATTCCGATGCCAAGTTCCTGGTCCAGTCCGATGGCCAGTCCGAGATCCATACCAGCGCGTTCCGCTCTTTTTCCATAGGCTCCGACGAGCTCGAGCCCCTGTTTTTCAAGTACGAGGCGTGCAATCCCGGACCCCATCTGACCGGTGCCGAGAATCAGTACCCGGATATGATCATGCATACAGCAGCGCTCCCGTCATTCAGATATTTACCTCAATTGGAATCTCTTCCACAATCCTGTGTGACCCCTTGTCCCTTGCATGCAGCTTTCAACTGCCCATGATCCGGCGTCCTTCCTCCGAACCCTCATCCCATGGGCTTATTCAGGGTTTCCCGTACCGTCGGCTCCTCACATTTTGGTGTTAGCGGCTGCTTTCTCCCTTTGCTCGAAACGAGAGGATATCAGGGCAATAACTGTTCACCGGCATAGAGCGATTCGATGGTTTCGCGCTCGCGAATCAGATGAAACTGGTCCCCGTCGACCATCACTTCGGCTGCGCGAGGCCTGCTGTTGTAGTTGGAGCTCATGGTGAATCCGTAGGCGCCGCTCGAACGCACTGCCAGCAGGTCACCGGCCCTGATGCTGAGTTCGCGATCCTTCCCCAGAAAATCTCCGGTTTCACACACCGGGCCGACGATATCGTAGATGCCGTCGCGCCCTTGTGAACACCGGTCGAGCGGAATAATCTGCTGCTCGGCCTGATAGAGCGCGGGGCGCAGCAGGTCGTTCATGGCTGCATCGACAATCGCAAAATCTTTCTCCTGCGTAGGTTTCAGATACTCCACCTTTGTCAGCAGTACGCCTGCGTTGGCAGCAACGGCGCGGCCCGGCTCCATGATGATCTCGAGGTTCAGCCTGTCGATGCGGGTGCGAATGACTTTTGCATACTCCTGCGGATGCGGCGGCTCCTCATCATTGTAGGGAACGCCCAGACCGCCGCCGAGATCGATGTGGCGGATATTGATGCCCTCCTTTGCCAGGGTGTCGATCAGGGTCAGCACCCGCTCCAGTGCATCGAGGAAGGGAGAGAGCGTAGTCAACTGGGAGCCAATGTGGCTATCGATGCCGATGACATCCAGATGCCGAAGTTTTGCAGCAAAGCGATAGAGTTCGATTGCAGTTTCGACATCGACGCCGAACTTGTTCTCCTTCAGACCGGTCGAGATGTAGGGGTGTGTATTGGCATCGACATCCGGATTGACGCGCAGTGAAACCGGGGCAGTTGTATGCATCGCAGCAGCAACGGCATCGAGACGTTTCAGCTCCGCGGCCGACTCCACATTGAAGCAGTGAATCCCGATTTCAAGCGCACGCTGCAGCTCGTCGACTCTTTTCCCGACTCCGGAGAAGACGATATTAGAGGCATCGCCGCCAGCGGCAAGCACCCGCTCCAGCTCTCCCATTGAGACGATGTCAAAGCCTGAACCAAGGCGCGCCAGCAGATTCAGGACGGCAATATTGGAGTTGGCCTTGACCGCATAGCAGACCAGGTGAGGATGCCCCTCGAAGGCGTCGTTGAAGGCATGCCAGTGGCGCTCGAGCGTGGCGCGGGAGTAGACATAGCATGGGGTGCCGTATTGTGCTGCAATCTGCGCCAGCGGAACCTCTTCTGCATGCAGCTGGTCATCGATGTAGTGAAAATGATCCATGATTAACTCTTGTGTTGTTTCTGCTCATTCTGTTTCTCCTGATCCGGCATATAGAGCGGACCTTTCTGCCCGCAGGCAACCAGAGTTGCCGCTGTGATCAGGAGTATCAAGAAAAGTAGTAGTTGATAAGTACGATGCATTTTCAGTTACCATCGGGGCTTGCACAGCTTCGGAACTTCACCCTCCATTCCGAGAGCCTGGCGCATAAAAAAAGCTTTGGCCGGGGCAATGCGGTCGGTGATATTCAGTCCCAGATTGCGCAATTGGCGTACTCCAGGCGTGTCATTGCTGAAAAGCCGGTTGATCGCCTCCATGCTCTTTTGCGTCACTAAATTATCACCGCGGCGGGAGCGCTCATAACGTCTCAGCACAGGATGCGAAGCTATTGGCCGGTTTCTCTGCTGCGCCTCGGCAATTATTTCGATCAGCAGTGCGGCATCGCGAAAGCCCAGGTTGACCCCCTGCCCCGCAAGCGGGTGGACTTGATGGGCCGCATCACCGACCAGAGCCAGCCTGCTGCCGATGTAAGTGGCTGCATGTTTGGAAGCGAGTGGATATGCAGCACGCGCGGAGGTGTGTGTGATCTCTCCAAGACGCTGTTGCGATGCTTCTGCAAGCGCTTTACAAAAACCGGCATCATCCATCTCGATCAGTCCTGCGGCATGTTCGTCTGTGGTCGACCATACTATCGAGCACTGAGTGCTGCTGACCGGCAGAAACGCCAGCGGGCCTGATGGCAGGAAGTGCTGCCATGCCGTCTCCTGATGCTCGTTGGCGGTGGTGACAGTTGCAACCACAGCGCTTTGATGAAAATCATGGATATTGACCGCAATACCCGCCTTGTCACGCATCTGCGAATTGCTGCCGTCGGCTGCAATCAGCAACTGCGCATGCAGGTGCTCGCCGCTCTCCAGCATGACGCTGACATCGTTGCCGCCGGCGACCATTTTCTCCACAGTGGTGGAGGTATAGAGATGGATGTTGGCGATGCTCTCCATCTGCTCCCACAACGCAGCAACAATGGTTCGATTCTGAATGATATGACCAAGATCCGCTTCGCCAATGGCGGCGCTGTCAAAATGGATATCACCCATATCGAGGTTATCCCACACACGCATCTCTCTGTAGGGCTGCACACCGCGTCGCACGATAGCTGACCAGGCGCCAAGGTTTTCCAGCAACTGCTGCGACCCCCGGTTGATAGCGGAGACTCGAAGATCGATCTCCTCGGCAGGCCATTCGCGCAGGGGCTCATGACGTTCGATTACTGCAATATCGAAGCCTGCCTCGCCCAGCCCACAGGCAACCGCCGCGCCGACCATGCCCCCGCCGACAACAATGATGTCGTGGTGATTGTTGCTGGTTTTCATGTTACTCATTGCTCAGTACCCAAGGTAGGCAGCCCTCTTGCCAGGCGTGACTGTATACCGCCAAGTCCCATCGCATGACGGGCGATATGGTGACGTACTCCGGGAAGCAGATCTGTGGCCAGCATTCCGAGATTGCGCCCCATTGAGATGCCTCTCAACGGATTGCCGAAGAGTCGCACCAGGCCGTCAGTCAGCAGCGCGACCTGTTGTTGGTCCGGCAGTCGTTGTTTCTGGTACTGTTGCAGCAGTTGCTCTGACCCCGGATCCTGCTGCTGGCTGCGTGCGTTTGCTATCAGATCAGCAAGCACCGCAATATCGCGCAGACCAAGATTGAATCCCTGCCCCGAAATGGGGTGCAGCGCATGACCGGCATTGCCGACCAGCGCGATGCGCGGACGCACCGCTTCATTGGCAGTCATCAGCGTCAACGGATAGGAGAAACGTCTGCCGATACGGCTGAAGCGCCCGCAGCGAAAACCAATGCGCTGCTGCAGCAAGGCAATAAACGCATTGTCATCGAGCGCCATCACCTCATCACAAGCTTCACTGTTTATCGTTAACACCACGCCGAAACGGTTCTCCGTCATGGGCAGCAGCGCCAACGGTCCGTTGGGCGTAAAGCGCTCATAGGCGATGTTGTGATGCGGAATACCCGGCGTAACATTAGTTACTATGGCTGTCTGGCCGTACTCCCATTGACGGGTTTTGATATCGAGCTGGCGGCGAATCAGCGACTGCCCGCCATCTGCTGCAACCAGCAGACGCGTCGTGAACTGCTGTTGCCGGCCATCGGCTTCGACGCCCACACTGAGCAGATTATCCATTTGCGAAAAACCCGTCACCGTGGCGGGAGAGATACGCGTGACACTGCTATCTTCCAGCTGCCGCATGATCGCACTGCCCAACTCCCGCGCCAATGCGACATAACCGAGTGCAGGAACCTGCTCTTCAGCGGCATCGAGATGGGTGAAGCCAAAACCGCCGCGTTCTGAGACATGTATTTTCTTGATTGCGGTAGCACCCGGCGCTATCGAATCCCACAGGCCGATACCCTCGAAGATTCGCTGACTGCCATAGGCCAGCGCAATGGCGCGGTCATCAAAACTGGGCTGGTGATCTGCTGACGCCTCGACGCTCTCGATGATAGCGATACGCGCACCGCTGTTTGCCAAAGCACAAGCCAGCGTGCTTCCGGCAAGCCCGCCACCGGCAATCACTATGTCGTAGTCACTCATCATCACTGCTCATTCGTTCCCTGACAAGAGAACTTGTTGATTCAAGATTACAATAATTTTTTACCACAGATGCACACAGATACACACAGATTTTCAAATTCGCATGCTCTCCTGGTCCCTGTGTGCATCTATGGCTAATCATATCCATTTAGAATCCGCTTTATCTCCACCCTTGGATTGCCAAAATTGATCAGGAGTCCATACATATTACGAGAAGCTTTCAGGTAATTCATCAATTGAGCCTGGTGAATATCATTCAGTTGTTTAACCGCTTTCAACTCGATAATGATCTGATGCTCTACATACAGATCAGCAACATATTCACCGATTAGAATACTATCGTAATACACGCCGATTGTTTTCTACTGATGTGCTGTTAGCCCCTGTTTCTTCAGCTCAATGAATAATGCGTTCTCATAAATTTTTTCCAGAAACCCAGCCCCCAGCTGATTAGCAACAGCATAGGCACAACCAATGATTTTATGGGTTATTTCATTTGGCTGCATTACTACCTCCCTGTAAAAAGCCACAAATCAATACAGATATTCCCTTTCTCTATCTGTGTTCATCTGTGTGCATCTGTGGTTAATTTTTCATCTATTCATCAAGGCTTCTATCTCATGCGGTGTTTTGGGTGCGTCTTTCGAAAGCACCTCATGCCCATCCTTTGTGACCAGCACATCGTCTTCGATACGGATGCCGATTCCCTGCCATCTCTTATTCACGCCTTTGGTTCCCCTGGGAATATAAAGGCCTGGTTCTACGGTCAACACCATCCCCGGCTCCAGTAAGCGCCACTCTCCATCAACCTTGTAGTCACCGACATCATGCACATCCATGCCAAGCCAGTGGCTGGGTTTGTGCATGTAGAATTTTTTATACGCCTTCTTTTTTATCAGTGCAGTCGTTTGCCCCTTGAGTAGACCCAGCTCGACCAGGCCGCGGGTGATCACCCTGACAGCAGCCTGATGCGGCTGAGGCCACTTGTTGCCGGGTTTGATCTTTGCGATTGCCGCCAGCTGGGCTTTCAGGACCAGCCCGTAGAGCTGCCGCTGCGCCTCACTGAATTTGCCGTTGACGGGCCAGGTGCGGGAGATATCCGATGCATAACAGTCGATCTCACATCCGGCATCGACCAACACCAGATCTCCATCCCTGAGTTCGTCACGATTTTCGATGTAGTGCAGAATACAGCCATTATCACCGCCGCCAATGATCGCGGGGTAGGCCTGGCCAGTGGCGCCTTTCGACATAGTCTCATGCTCAAACTGCGCCTGCAGCTGATACTCTTTGAGTCCGGGACGACACTTTTTCATCAGGTTGATATGCGCCTGCGCTGACATTTTCGCAGCCCTGCGCATGAGTGCTATTTCCGAACGACTCTTGTAGAGACGCATGTCATGCAGATAGTGGTCCAGGGCCACAAACTCCAGCGGTCCCCGACTACCAGTACGCGCCCGCGCCCGTACCTTGCCGATCCACTCCGACATCTGCTGATCCAGCCGTGGATCACACCCCATCGCATAAAAGATCCGCTCACACTGCTCCAGCATGCGCGGCAGAATCTCATCAAGATCGCCAAAGGGAAAGGAGTCATCAGCGCCAAAGTCACGTATCGCACCCTCCTGTCCTGCCCTGCGCCCATCCCACTGTTCCCTCTTCGGATCACGCGGACGGCAAAAGAGAATATATTCTGCAGCCTTGCGCCCCGGAATCAATACCGCAACAGCTTCCGGTTCGCCAAAGCCGCTAAGGTAGTAAAAATCGCTATCCGGACGATAAGGGTGATGCACATCACGGCTGCGTATGCGTTCAGGCGCCGCAGGGATGATGGCAATCGAATCTTGTCCCATCATACGCATCAACTGCTTGCGGCGGCGTTTGAATTCAGCTGCGGTCATCAACTTCATCCTCATAGATGGTCATGACTGCAACGCGCAGATACTCCTCCAGTTCGGTCATTTGCTGCTTCTGCTCCTCATCATCGGCGTCAACGGCCTCCACATCGAGGCGCGTAAACTCACTGATATCCCCAAGAGTCTCCTGCGCCAAATCAGACATCTTGCGCTGATTGTCCCTGGCGCTGATGCCAAACCCGAAAAGAAACCCCTGGCACCAGTTGACCAGCTGCTGCGCCCGTTCATAGCTGCTGCCATCCTCATCCGGAAGCATCAAGCGGAAACCCATGACCGGATCTTCAAGCTGCTCCCTGATCTCTGCGTGTATTTGCAACAGAGTGCCTTTACACTCCTGCACCTGCGGATCATGCGGGTCGCTGCCGCGAAAAAGTTCCTGCTGCATGAGTTGCAGGGAAGTCTGAAAGTCACCACAGATCAATCCGCAAATGAGGGCATGCGCCTCTGCCGGCCCAATCTCCATGCCGGCGCCGGAGAGTTGCTCGTTTATCTCGTCATATTCGGGGAGTTGATTCACGTCTTATCTGTCCGTCAATGAAACCCTGTAGCAGGGTTTGATATCTCGTAACTATTCAGCATCTTCTCAAATGAGCTGTTAAGTCGCTGCTACAGGGTGTATCTGAAGGAAACGTCGGAGACATGGCCGTTCCTTTGCATCCATGCAATCACGGCATTGGCACATCCATGTGCGGCAGATGCCCTATTTCTGCCTACGCCGTACATGAATGTATCAATGTCGCGTAAGGCAGGATTCCGGAAGCGACCATGGCCGGTTTGTGTTCCTGACGGAACCGGCATTTCCCATATCCCTGTGGGTCAGAGGTATTTACGGCGTTTTCCGGTAGATATACCCTGTAACAATGATGATCTCACATGTGCTGAATAGTTACGATATCTCTTAGTAATTGAAGATCTCTCCCCGCGGTCGAGATGACACTAGGAAGCGTGCGTGATGCAAAAAAGTGCTAAATAACGATAACCTTCATACATCCAGGTAAAATAGATTATAGGCTCTCCTCCACCCTGGATCGTGAAAAATTCCGCATAATGTGAGAAATTTGCTCTTTTATTGCAATTCCAGTCCATATTATGCCCTCTGGCATTGACCCATTCCATCTTGCTCTTTATAGTTCCCGATGAAGTTGCTGATGAACGGAAATGGATATTATGCCTGATAATGAGTTAAAGTCTCTTGAGTCCAAAGTTGATGATCTGGTCAATGCATGCGTGCTGTTGAAGGAAGAGAACAAGACCCTGCGCACCAGCCAGGAGGATCTTGTGAGCGAGCGAGCATCCCTGATTGAGAAAACCGAACTCGCAAGAAACCGCGTTGAAGCTATGATCAGTCGCCTCAAGTCGCTGGAAGAAAACACATGAGCACACCGAAACCTGTCTCAGTCACCATTCTTGGCGAAGAGTACCTGATCTCCTGCCTGCCTGAGGAAGAGTCGGCACTGCAAGATTCCGCTAGACTTCTCGATCAGCGCATGAGAGAGATTCGCGCCAGTGGCAAAGTGATGAACGGTGAACGTATCGCCGTCATGGCGGGATTGAATCTCTCGAATGAATTACTGCGTCAACAGCAGCAAGCCACAAGCAAATCCGGCAAAATCGACGAACATCTACGATCATTGAGGCATAAAATCGAGACCGCTCTCAATCCGTAACCCCTTCAAGCATCCGACGCAATAACCGTTGGTTTTTTGATTTTTCAACCAGCAAGCGTCACTGGCCCTGCTGGCTCATATAGCGGCAAACCTATACACTATACACCCTTTTTCCTCCTCTCTGACAGCACTGAAAATTTTCTGCCAATCTCGAATAAATCAACTGGAATTTTAGCAAAAATAAGATATGATGGTTTCAGGGTGATTTCTACTGTGTTCGATAGCTGATCGGTTTCTTGAGCCTTGCATTTACCCCGGGAGTGGAATGTATTATTGGTGTGCATGTCCGTCTTGAGCGGAAAGCCTTATATGATACTTGAAGCACCCACTTGAACTATTAAGGTTCAAGGGTATGATCGGCGTCGGCATCTGTGGTATCACCCTACTCTCATCATGTCCACAAACAAACTTCGTTCATCCATTCGCCGGCAACGTCTGCAGTTGTCGGCAGCACAGCAACGACAACACGCATTCCTTGTCAGCAACAATCTCTCCCGGCTGCGCCATTTTCAAAAAGCCCGGCGCATCGCACTCTACCTCTCTGCAAATGGAGAACTTGACCCCTCTCCCATCGTTGATATCTGCCGCCACTCCTCAAAACAGATCTACCTGCCGGTACTACACCCCTTCAGGCATGGACAGCTCTTTTTTTGCGAATGGAGAGAGTCTGCACTATTGCGGCCAAACCGCTTCGACATCCATGAACCAGGCTGCCATGGAAACGGCAGGATCCCGTTAAGATCACTGGACCTGATTCTGGTTCCACTGGTGGCCTTTGACGCACTCGGCCAACGCGTCGGTATGGGAGGTGGTTTCTATGACCGCACGCTAGGCAAGGCCAGGATAAACTCTACGTGGAAGCGCCCCTGCCTGATTGGCATTGCCCACGAATTGCAGAGAATTCCTGCTGTCAAAGCACAAAAGTGGGATGTGCCACTGGATGCGGTCGTTACGGAGGTCGGCGTGTATAGGTCAGGTTTTAGGTTTTAGGTAGGAGGGTTTTAGGTTTTAAGTTATTAGATTTAGATGATAAGCGCCGTATTGAAGCCTGTGCCGGGGTTGTTACGGTGTTACCTAAAACTGAAAACCTAAAACCTAAAACCTCCCCCCATTGAATTACCCGCTAAAATAGCGTTCAATGGGCGCATCCAAACAAAATGGGAACACCTCATGCAACGTCGGGACTTTCTGAAGAAAGCCGCTGCCGGCTCCATCGTAGCCGGGACAGCTCTTGCAGCATCCACTGCGGCACATGCCAAAGCCGAATTTAAATGGAAGATGGTCACCACCTGGCCAAAGAACTTCCCCGGTCTGGGCACTGGCGCCAACAATCTTGCCCAACTGATTACCGAAATGTCCGGAGGCCGTTTGACTGTCAAGGTTTACGGCGCCAAGGAGTTGGTTCCCGCCTTTGAAGTATTTGACGCCGTTTCCAGCGGCACCGCCGAGATCGGGCATGGCGCGGCCTATTACTGGAAGGGTAAAAATCCGGCCTTCCAGTTTTTCTCCACTGTCCCCTTCGGGCTCACCGCCAATGAGATGAACGGCTGGCTCTACTACGGCGGCGGCCTGGAGTTGTGGAAGGAGGCCTATGCGCCGTTCAATGTCCTGCCTGCTGCTGCAGGCAACACCAGCGTACAGATGGGCGGCTGGTTCAACAAGGAGATCAACAGCACCGCAGATCTCAAGGGACTTAAAATGCGTATCCCCGGACTTGGCGGTGAGGTGCTGAGACGCCTCGGCGGAACGCCTGTCAACCTTCCCGGTGGAGAACTCTTTACAGCCCTGTCATCAGGGACTATCGATGCCACTGAATGGGTCGGACCATACAACGACCTGGCATTCGGCTTCTACAAGGCAGCCAAATACTACTACTATCCAGGCTTTCATGAGCCGGGCACGACGCTCGAGGCTATTATCAACAAGGATGCTTTTGGGAAGTTGCCGGCAGATCTGCAGGCAATCGTTATGAATGCCTGCAAGGTGGTGAATATGGATATGATGGCGGAATATACAGCACGCAATCCCGGCGCAATGCAGACATTACTGAACAAGCATAAGGTTGAACTGCGCATCTATCCGGAGGATGTACTGCAGCAGCTGCGCAAGGCCTCTCATGAGGTTGTTGCCGAGCTGGCGAAAACAGATGCCTTCAGCGCCAAGGTCTATGCCTCGTATCAGAAGTTCCTCAGTGATTCCATCGCCTTTGCCGCCGTATCGGATCAGGCCTATCAGAATGCGCGAACTGAACAATAGCATCGGCAACATCATGCCGTCCGGACGACTGACAGCTCGACAAAAGGCATTGGGGGAATATGCTTCATCGCAAACTTGAACAGGAATCAGCTGCCTGGGTTGAGTCCGGCTGGATAACAGCCGATGCGCGGCAGAAGATTCTTGCCGGCTATCAGCATGACACACCTTCACTGCTGATTCGTTTGATCTCGGTTATTGGTGTACTGCTGCTAGGGGTTGGTCTGATCAGCTTTATTGCCGCCAACTGGGAAGCAATGCCAAAACTTGCCCGGCTGGGCGTGCTGATGGCATTTTTGTGGGGAAGTTATCTCGCTGCCGGCTGGAGCCTGGGAAAAGGCAACCTACCCAGAACAGGAGAGGCGCTGCTGTTGCTGGGGGTGATTGCCTTTGGCGCCAACATCATGCTGATCGCGCAAATCTACCACATCAGTGCACACTTCCCTGATGGCGTATTGCTGTGGACAACAGGCGGCATTCTGACTGCATGGCTGCTGCATTCGCAGTCATCAATGGTTATCGCTGTGGCGTTATCACTGATCTGGAGCGGCACAGAGATGCTCACTTTTGATCAGCTGCACTGGCAGTGGCTGCCGGTATTTACTCTGATGCTGACCCTGAGCGTCCGCAGAGAGTGGTTTGCCGCCTTCACTCTACTGGTGATTGCCTTCTATCTCTGGATGTGGGTGTTTCTGACAGTGCTCATGCCATTGACAGGGAACGACTATGCACCTGTGTGGCTCGGTCTGCTGGTGGCCATCGTGCTGACAATGACAGGTAGAGTGTTGAGCAACTGGATAGCAGAGCGCCGCTATGGTGACATTCTCACATCCTGCTCCCTGATCGCCGCCATGCTGAGCGGCTGGTTACTCACTTTCCCTGCAATTCTCAAGACTGTGGCTATCAATGCCGGCGTAGAGTGGTATACAGCTGCCATGCTGATAGTGATCGCCACAATCACTGCTGTTGACCTCAAGCAGCTTGAACCACAGCAGCGCTCATCACTGCATACAAAGTTCGGCTTACTTTTTGCGGCCGGTTTTGCATTGATCGCCATCGCCTTTCTGGTTAGCGGAAAACTCAACCCCATTGCCTTCAACCTGCTCTATTTCCTTGCCCTGGTATGGCTGATTATCGGCGCCGCCACAGAGCGGCATGCCTCTCGGCTGAACCTCGGCTTTTTCACTTTTGCCATATGGCTGACTGCTCGCTACTTCGATACTTTCTGGGATCTGCTGGACCGCTCCCTCTTTTTTCTCATTGGCGGTGCGCTGTTTATTGCAATCTCCATCGTACTGGAGCGCAAACGTCGCGCGTTACTGGCCGATATGTCGCATCAGGGGCGGGAGCAATGAACAAACGCCTGCTGATACTGCTGCTGATTCTCACACTGTCGCTGGCCTTGATGGTTGGCAGCAAACTGTGGACCCTGAAAACTGGAGAGATCATCGAACTCAGGGCCGAGCCTGTCGATCCCCGCTCGCTGTTCCGAGGTGACTATGTCATCATCACAACAGCCATTCATCGTATCAATCAGGAGGATGTCGGAGGCGACAGGGAGTTCCACAAAAATGACACCATTTTTACCCTCATCGGAGAGCAGCCCGATAACAGCTGGAAAGCGCTTTCCATTCACCATCACAATCCCCGAAAACAGCAGCCACTGGATAAACAGCAGACTGTGATCAAGGGATCTGTTAGCCGGATATCGGGCTCTACCTATCACGCCAGCTACGGGATCGAAAATTACTTTATCCCTGAAAACAGCGGCAAAGAGATCGAACAGGCAATCGGCAAGCATGCGATCTCTGTGCGTATCGCCGTGGACAGCGCAGGCAATGCCGCCATCCACTCTCTGCTGCTGGACGGTAAAACGCTCCATGAGGAGGGGCTCTTTTGAAACTCACCCTGCCGCCGCTATCGCTCTATATCCATATCCCCTGGTGTGTGAAAAAATGCCCCTATTGTGACTTCAACTCCCATGCGCTCCCTGCCGAAATCGATGTCAGGAGCAATGAAGCCTCATATATAGAGGCGCTTTTAAAAGACCTCTCGACAGAGACTGCCATGATCAGTCATCGAAAACTTGAAAGCATATTTATCGGTGGCGGCACTCCCAGCCTCTTCAGCGCCACAGCCATCACGCAACTGCTCGACGGAGTGCGCTCACTAACAGAGCTGAAACCCCGGGCCGAGATCACACTGGAAGCGAATCCCGGCGCCACGGATGCCGCATTTTTTGCCGGCTACCGGCAGGCAGGCGTCAATCGTCTCTCCATCGGCGTGCAGAGCTTCAATGATGCGCATCTTCGCAACATCGGGCGTATTCACAGTGCAAAACAGGCGCTGGACGCCTTTAATCTGGCCTCAGAGGCTGGATTTCAAAACATTAACCTCGATCTGATGTATGGTCTGCCCGGACAATCCCTCGCCCAGGCAATGGATGATCTGAAACAGGCCATTGCCCTGAAACCACAACATCTCTCCTGGTATCAACTCACCATTGAAGCCAACACTCTCTTCAGCAGCCAGCCGCCTGACAGCCTGCCGTCCCATGAAGAACTGGCAATAATTTCCGATGCCGGAATAGAGCTGCTGGAAGATCATGGTTTCAAACAGTATGAGGTTTCTGCTTTCTCCACCGAGGGCCATCAGTGCAGGCATAATCTTAACTACTGGCAATTTGGCGACTACATCGGCATTGGTGCTGGCGCACATGGCAAGTTGACGTCACTGGACGGGCATATCAGGCGCCGCCGCAAGCAGCGCTCTCCTGCAGCCTATGTCGAATCGATGCATTCAGGAGATGCGCTCTCCAATGAAAACCGGTTACAGGATGAGGATCTGGTTCTGGAATTCATGATGAATGTACTGCGCCTCAATCACGGCGCACCCGCAGTCACTTTCGAGCAACGCACCGGACTCTCTCTGCAGGCCATTCAACCCCGCTTGCAGCATGCCAGACGGGCGGGATTGCTGGAGCAGGAGCCGGCGACTCTCAGGGCGACAACGTCCGGACGTAGATTTTTAAATAATCTGTTGGTAATTTTCAGCTGAGCAGAATGACAAACATTCTTTTGTTTTTCCACAGATGAACAGGGATGCACACAGATATTGTTTTGCATCCCTGTAGGCGAATAACGACGGATCTGACGCTTTGAGCAACAGATCTCTCCTTCGTCGAGATGACAAGCCAGCAACTGAGGAATCCTGTTTTTCATCTGTGTTTATCTGTGTGCATCTGTGGTTAAGAGGTAGGTTCTCAAAAAATCCGTGCATTGCATCAAACATGCTGCAGGGGGGGATAAGCGACAGCGCATCCACCATGATTCAGGCACATTGGTGGATGCGGCAAAAAGACGCCTTATCCCCCCTACAAACTCCCACTCCACCGGTTTTTTCAGTGCCTCCCTAACAACACCCTCCTTGACAACTGAGAGCAGAGACAGTCTACTTGCGCTGACTCTTTTTATGGAAAAACAGGTATCTCATGTGGCGTAAGTTATTCCGACCAAAATGGCGGCATCGAAACCGGGATATTCGCGCTGAAGCAGTCCAGCTGCTGTCAGCTGACGATCCCAATCTTGTCGAGGTCGTTCGCCAGGATGCGGATACAGGTATACGCCGGCAGGTATTGCGGCGCATTACCGATATCACTCTGCTGCTGGATATTGCAGAGAGCGACACTGACTCATCCGTATCCCGGGCAGCCGGCAGACGCCTCTGGTATCTGCTTGCACAGAGTGAAGATGCCACATCTGTGCAGCGGGCCCAAAGAGTGCTGAAAGAGCATGGCAACAGTGAAATGGCGGAGTACCTGATTCGCCACAGCAACTCTCCCGAAGTGCGCTTGCAGGCGCTTGAAGAGATCCAGCGACCCGCATTGCTCAGCGAGGTCGCTCTCACTGATGCGGATACAAATATCCGCCTGCAAGCACTGGAACGCATCACCAGACTCTCCACGCTGAAACGCATTGCCAAAGAGGCGCGGGGCAAAAACAAGCGCGTTGCACGCCGTGCGCGTGAACTGGTGGAGGAACAGACTTTACTGCAGGAGTTGCCTCGCCTGCAGCAGCAATTGTGCGAAAAAATCGAATCCCTTGCTTCACTTCAGCAACCGGATCAAACGACTCTGCATCAACTCAGCCAGCAGTGGGAGAAGGTTGGCATCGATGCCCCCCAGGAGTTGAAAAGCAGATTCAGCAGCGCTCAACTGCAGATCAGCAATGCCATCGAGACATCACGCAACAGCAAGGCGCAGCAGGATCATCAGCACGAACTCTGCGAGCAGAGCGACGCACTACTGCTTGATCTAGAGCAGAATGCCAATGCACCGTCACTGAACCTGAATGAAGTGGAGGCTGCTGAATGGATGCTGAATAACAGCTGGCAACAGCTTGAAGAGGATCTTGACGCCGTTAACCCTGCACTCAAGAGTCGTTTTGCTGAGTCGCAGCAGAGACTTGCGCAGCGTCGCCGGCAAATTGATCAACACCGCAAGCAGCATGTACAACTACACACCATCATTGCGGATATGCAAGCCCTCGCCGCAAGCGACGCTCAGCTGACAGCATCCCGTTTAAAGGCGATCGAATCCCGCTGGCTGGCACAAACATCGAAGCCAGATGCCGAGATGGAGAATCATTTCCGCCAATATCACTCTCAGGCAAAACAACGCCTGCAGGCAAACATTGACTCTGCAGCAAAACTTGAAGCCGAACTGGATCAGCTTCTTCAACAGCTTGAGCATGCACTGGATCAGGGACAACTGAATGCTGCAGGCGCCGCCCGCAGCAAAGCACAACACGTCCTGAAGAGAGTGGAGAAGCTGGCGACAGCACAGCTGCGGCAGCGCAAGGCGTCCTATCATTGCCTTCAGGGGCGCTTCTCGGAGCTGCGGGACTGGCAGCGCTTCGGCAGCGATCACGTACGTGAAGATCTGATTAATGAAATGCAGCAGCTGATCCAGTCAGGATTGCCTGCAAGAGAACTTGCCAACAGTGTGCGTGATCTGAGAAACCAGTGGCGCCTGCTGGATCGCAAAGGCGACCCTGCTCCGGAGGCAATCTGGAACAGATTTAATGAGATCGCCGAGCAGGCTTATACGCCTGTCATTGCAGACCGGCAGCGGCATCAACAGCAGCAACGGCAGGCGGCGCAGCAACGCGCCGAATTCTGTGAGCTGCTTGCCAAAGAGCATGCGCAAATAGAGTGGGGCAATCCCGACTGGCCAGTAATTGACAAGCGCATACAGGAGGTGCGAAAGCAGTGGCGCAAGCTGGGTGGTGTCGATTCCAAGGCCTGGAAAAAGCTCAATCAGCGCTTCATCGATACCGTCAAACCCTTTGACAAACAACTTGAAAAGGTGCGCGAATCAGAAAAACTGCGCCGTGAGCGGCTCATCAAACAGGTACAGCGGCTCGCAGAGGAACCCGATATCGATATTGCCATCCAGCAGACCAAGGCCGCACAGGCAGGCTGGAGACCACTCGTCAACGCCAATAAACAGGTGGAACAGCAGCTATGGAAACAGTTTAAAAGTGCAACCGATGCTGTTTTTGCACGCCGCACCGCGATACATGAAAGCGAACAGCAGGAGCAGCAGGCAAATGCCTCTGCCAAAACAGCAATCTGCGAAAAACTGCAGCAGCTGATCACCACTGACCATGAAAGCTGGTCTGCGGCTCGCAGCGAGCGTGATCAACTGATGGATGAATGGAAAACCATCAGTCCGGCTCCCCGTCAGCAATACAAATCACTGCAGCAGAAATTCGATCAGCTCACTCGCGCGTTTGATGCGGCTGAAACTGCAGCGTCCAGAGAACAAACTCGCCACCATTTTGAACTGCTGCTGCAAAAAGCCGAGCTCTGCGACCAGATGGAGCAGCAACTCTGCAGCCAAGATACTGACATCGGCGCTCTGCGTGAGCAGTGGTCTGCACTGCCGGTACTTCAGGCAGCGATTGAATCACGCATGCAGAGACGCTGTCAGCGCATCATCGATGCATCGTCGAGTGGCAATGATGCGATTGAACAGCTGTGCGCTCAGCGCAATGACAATCTGCAGAGGAGCCTGCGGCTGTGCCTCGAAATGGAGGTGCTCCTCGATATCGACTCTCCCGGAGCCATCCATGAGCAACGCCGGCAATGGCAGCTCACCCACCTCTCCGCAGCCATGACAGGTGGACTCGCTCAAAACGGGAGTTCAAGCAAGAATGTCAGGCGGCTTCTTGAAGAGTGCTGCGGGAACGGCCCGCTGCCGCAAGAGAGCCTGGCGTCAATCAGGCAAAGAGAGCAAAATATCGTTGCCGCCCTGCTCGAGTGATAGTGATATAATTCCAAGTGTTTTTTTGTGAACACTTTTAAGAGAATCATCTCAGGGCTGAAAAGAACAGCCTCAATCCACACAATGGAGCAATATAAATGCTAAACAAAGTTATTTCGGGCCTGTCGGCTCTTCTGATAATGACCAGCGGCACACTCTTTGCTGAAGATGCGGCCCCGAAGGAGAAAACCGAAACTGCGGCCCCAGCGGCGGAGAAAACAGCAGAACAGAAACCTCCGATGGATGTGGAGCAATTCGAGGACTGGACCAAAGAGTGTGAAATGCTCAAGGATCCCAAGGGCAAAGAGATCAAACTCTGCCAGATTTCCCAGACGCTCGTTAATAAAGAGATCGATCAGCCTATGCTGAAAGTCGCCGCCGGCTATGTTCCCGGCAAGAAAGATGCTGTCATGATCATCACGCTACCGCTTGGAGTCATCCTGCCTCCAGGCGTTCAACTCACGGTTGGCGAGGGCAAGGCAGCCAGGGTGCCAATC
>Ga0209013_10001692_pt1 | contig 20280 bp, 11 predicted proteins | sample Cruoilmetagenom2_FD_187291 | JGI IMG/M metagenome (GOLD analysis project Ga0209013, IMG submission 187291) | Oil polluted marine microbial communities from Coal Oil Point, Santa Barbara, California, USA - Sample 2 (SPAdes) (version 2) | ecosystem: Environmental > Aquatic > Marine > Oil seeps ...
GAGGCCATGGCTGACCCTGCGCCTGCGCCCGCCGCGCCAGCACCGCCTCCTGCTGCCGCGCCTGCACCGCCTCCTGCCGCTGCGGCACCGCGGCCGCGGCCCGCGCCACCGCCCGGTCCGGGCGGTCTACCCTGGCTCCCCAACGCGCCTTCCAGGAGCCCCTGAAACTCCTGACGGCTCACCTCGATCGCGCCGAAGCGGGCGAGGTGTCCGGTGACGAACTGCGTGTCGAGCAGGGTAAAGCCTCCGTACTTTAGCCTGGCGACGAGATAGACCAGCGCGATTTTGCTCGCGTCGCGCGCCGTGGAGAACATGCTCTCGCCGAAGAACGCGCGGCCTAAGTGGACGCCGTAAAGACCGCCGATCATCTTCCCGTCCTGCCAGACTTCCACGGTATGGCAATGGCCGAGCTTAAACAGTTCGCGGTAGAGACTGCGGATGCGGCCGTTGATCCACGTGCTGCGCCGGCCCGCGCGGGGCGCCGCACAGCCGTCGATGACGCCCTCGAAGTCGTGGTCGACTTTAACCTCGAACCCGCCCCGGCGAATGGTGCGCGCCAGACTCTTAGGGATGTGTACGTCGTCTAAGGGGAGGATGCCCCGGCGCTCCGGCTCGATCCAATACAGCGCGTTGTCATCCGCGCTCTCTGCCATCGGAAAGATGCCGCACGCATACGCCTTGAGCAGCACCTGCGGCGTGATCTCGATCATCACGTCGTCGATGGTGGTCATGACGCGCTACCCCGGGCGTTCGGTATTCGGCGCCAGATGGTCCTCGAGCCAATGAATGTCGTAGCTCCCGTCGACAATGTCGGGCTCTGAGATGAGCGATGAGAACAGCGGAATGGTGGTCTCGATGCCATCGACGACGAATTCTCCGAGCGCCCGCTTCAACCGCATCAAGCATTCGTTGCGCGTGCGGGCGTGCACGATGAGCTTCCCAATCAGACTGTCATAATACGGGGGAATGGTGTAGCCCGCGTAAGCGCCGGAATCGACCCGGACGCCAAGTCCGCCTGGCGGGTGGAAATGCGTGATCGTCCCCGGCGAGGGCCGGAAGGTGAGCGCGTTCTCCGCATTGACGCGGCATTCGATGGCGTGGCCGATGAACGACACGTCTTCTTGGGCCAGCGTGAGCGGCGCACCGGCCGCGATTCTGATCTGCTCGATCACCAGGTCGAGCCCGGTGACCATCTCGGTCACGGTATGCTCCACCTGGAGCCGCGTGTTCATCTCGATGAAGTAGAACTCGCCGTTTTCGTAGAGGAACTCCACGGTGCCCACGCCGCGATACTTGAGTTTGCGCATCGCATCCGCCACGATCTCGCCGATGCGTAGGCGTTCGTTGTCGTTCAGAGCAGGCGAGGGTGCCTCCTCCCAAAGCTTCTGATTGCGCCGTTGCAGCGAACAATCGCGTTCGCCGAGATGAATGGCGTTGCCTTCGCCATCGCCTAAGACCTGCACCTCGATATGCCGTGGCTGGCCGAGATACTTCTCCAGATAGACCGTATCGTCGCCGAAGGCCGCGCGCGCTTCGTTGCGCGCCGTCGCCAATGCAGGCTCAAGCTCGTTCTCGAAATGCGCGAGCTTCATGCCGCGCCCGCCGCCGCCCGCGGACGCCTTGACCAGAACTGGAAAGCCGATCTCGGCCGCGATCTTTTTCGCCTCGTCGTAGTTCGTGACCGGCCCGTCCGAACCTGGCACGACGGGAATGCCGAGGGACTTCGCCGTTTCCTTGGCTTTGATCTTGTCGCCCATGAGCCGGACATGCTCGGCCGTGGGCCCGATGAACGCGATGTTGTGTTCGTCGAGGATCTCGGCGAAGCGGGCATTCTCGGCCAAGAAGCCGTAGCCCGGATGCACGGCATCGGCGCCGGTGATCTCGCAGGCGGCGACGATGGCCGGAATGTTGAGATAGCTGTCCTTGGCGGGCGGTGCGCCGATGCACACGCTCTCGTCTGCGAGGCGGACATGCATGGCGTGTGCATCCGCCGTGGAGTGAACCGCCACCGTGGAGATGCCCAGCTCCTTGCAAGCACGTTCGATGCGAAGTGCGATCTCTCCCCGGTTTGCGATCAGGATCTTGTCGAACATAGAGCGTGGCTAACCCTGCTCAATCACCACGAGCGGCTCGCCGTATTCCACCGGCTGACCGTCCTCGACAAGGATGGCGAGGACCGTGCCAGCCTTGGGCGAGGGAATGTGGTTCATCGTCTTCATGGCTTCGATGATGAGGAGTGTTTGACCCGCAGACACGCGGCTGCCGACCTCGACGAAGGGTGGCGCGCCGGGTTCGGCCGACCGGTAGGCGGTGCCGACCATGGGCGAGGTCACAGAGCCCGGATGCACGGCGACGTCTTCGGTCTCGGAGGCGCGCTTCGGCTCGCGATGCTCTTGCGGCGGCGCAGGTGGTGGTGCGCCGTTGCCGGTCGTCATCAGCGTCGTGGTGAGATTGACACCCCGGGCCACCCTGAAGCGGCCGCTCTTGAGCTCGATCTCGATCTCGGTCAGACCGGTCTCCTCAAGGAGCTCCGCCAGCTCTCGGATGAGGTCTTTATCGAGGTTACCCCCGTCTTTATTCATCGGCGTCCTTTCTTGGCCATCAACCGGCCTTGGCTTCCGCGAGCGAGGTGGCGAGCGCCTCGATGGCAAGCTCGTAGCCCAAGCCTCCGAAGCCGCAGATCACGCCCTTGGCGGCCTTTGATACGTAGGACCGGTGACGGAATGGCTCACGGCGGAAGATATTGGATAAATGAACTTCGACAATCGGTACCGAGCAGGACAGTAAGGCATCGAGCAGGGCGACCGAGGTATGGGTGAAGGCGCCGGCGTTGACAATCAGCCCTGCGGCACGCTCGCGCGCCTCCTGGACCCACGAGACCAGCTCGCCCTCGTGGTTGCTTTGCCGGAACACGACCCCATAGCCAAGGGCCTTCGCCTTGCGCTCGCAGCGCGCGTGCAAATCGTCCAACGTCTCGCTGCCATAAATCTCGGGCTCCCGCGTGCCAAGCAGGTTGAGATTAGGGCCGTTGAGGATGTGGATCGTCTGGGCCATGACCGGAGCGGTTGCCTGTTTAGGATAAATCGGCCGGAACGGCCGCGTTTCAGCATCGGGAAACGCGCCCATTTATCAGCTTTTCTGCCGTTCGGCAAAAGCGCCGGGCGGCAAACCCGGCCCCTTGCCACCTAGGGTTAGCCCCTAGCAGGTGGCTGTGCAGCCCTTTTCGCGCACCTCGGTTACCTTTTCGACCAGCTGGTCGTAGAGGTCGTCAGGCGCGCCGGGGATGATCCGGTCGCCGACCAGGTAGAGCGGCGTCCCCTGCAGGCCGAGTGCCTGGGCGAGGCCCCGGGCCTCGTCGAGAGCGGCTTGGACCTCGTCGCCCTCCATGTCTTTCTCCAGCTGCGGAACGTCGAGCCCGATCTCGTTGGCGATGCGCAGCACCTTTTCCTTGTTGGCCTTGCCGGGCGCCGTGAACAGCTTCTGGTGCATCTCCATGTATTTGTCCTGCTTGCCCGCGGCGAGGGCGCCTTTGGCGGCGTCTTCGGATTCATCGCCAAAGATCGGCAACTCCATGAAGACCACCTTCACCTTGTCGTCGTTGTCGACGAGCTTGACGACCTCGGGCATGGCGCGGCGGCAGAAACCGCAATTGTAATCGAAGAACTCGACCACGGTGACGTCGCCGTCCGGATTGCCGGCGCCGAAGGCTTTGGTGGACCGGAACAGCGCGTCGGAATTCTCGCTAATAGCCGACACCTGGTCGGCGGCTTGCTTCTCCTGCTGAATCTTGTCGAGTTTCGTTGTCATCTCGACGAGAATCTCGGGGTTCTCGGTGAGGTAGTTACGCACCACCTCGATGACCTGCTTCTCATCCAGTCCGCCTGTGGGGGCGGTGGCGACCCCTGGCGCCGTGCGCCCGACAATGAGGAGCGTCGCAGCGCTCACGATGGCGGCTACGACGGCGGCCACCAGCGCGGTAGCGAGTCCTGTCTTAGAGGTCATGCTTAGCTCTCCAGGGTTTGGTTCGAGTTATTTCTTCTTCGGCAATTGAAAGGAAAGAATGTCGTCGGCTCTGATCCAGTTCGGCGAGCCCTCAGGAAGTCCGGCCTTGGCCCGCTTGGCCTGTTGTTTCGCCCTGTCTAAACGACCTTCATAGAAATAGGCTTCCGCCGACGCAAGTGATGCGCGCGCCATGAAATTGCGCTTTGCCCCGCTCGCCTTGGCCAGATGGGCCTTGCGCGCATAGGCCGTCGCAAGCTGCCGGTAGCCTCTCGCGGATGAGGTTTCGCGGACCAGCGCTTGGCGTAGATTGCGAATGGCTTCGTCGAGATAGCGGTTGTCTTCGGTCCCGATCAAGGCTTGCGCGTACATGATCTGAACGATCGCTTCGTGCGGTGCAAGCTCAATGGCTTTCTTGAGGGGAGCAATCGCCTCCGCCCCCCGGCCACTCTCGAACAGGAACTGCCCTTTGGTCTCATAGAAATAGGGCCAGTTGGGTTGTTCGGCGATCAGCTTGTTGAGCAGCGGCATGGCGGCGTCCACGCCGGACTGCCGGTAGGTCGCGATTGCGCGCGCATAAATAGACGGAAGCGTCGTGTCGCTCGACGGATAGCGGTTGAACGCGATCTCCGGCTTATCCAAAAAGCCCGACAACTTCGCCCGGATCAGGTCGTGGCGGAACTGAAGCTCGGGCGAGTCCTTTTTGTCGTAGTAGGGGCTCTGCTCCACGAGTTGCCGCAGCTGTGCGATACGCGTTTGGGGTAAGGGGTGAGACATCAGGTACGGGTTGATGCCTTGAACGCCGCGGAGCTTCTCGGCCAAAACGTCGAAGGTCTCGATCATGCCGCGCCCCGATTGCTTGGTGGCATTGAGGAAGCTCATGGCCGCCTGGTCGGCGGACGATTCCTCGGTCTGCCGGTAAGCGAGCAGACTGCGCAAGGCGGCTTGCTGGCCGCCCATGGCCGCCCCCATGCCGAGCTGACCCGCGTTCGGGATGCCGGCGATCGCGCCGCCCGCCACGGCCGCGAGGCCGAGAAGTTGCAACATGAGCGAGGCCGACTTCGCCCTGGCCATCTGCGAGCGCAACCGCGCGAGATGGCCGCCGGTGATGTGCCCCGTTTCGTGCGCGATGACACCGATCACCTGGTTCGGCGTTTCGGCGATCATCAACGCGCCGGCATGCATGAACATGTTGTGCCCATCCACCACGAAGGCATTGAAGTTACGGTCGTTGACGATGTGGATGCGAATGTTCTGCGACCCGACGCCCGCGGCGCGGAAGATCGGCTTGGCATAGTCGCGGATCAGCGCCTCAGTCTCGGCATCGCGAATAATGCCGCGAGCCTGCGCCGTTGAGCAGATCACGCTACCGATGAGCGCAGCGACAAGCACCGTGCGCAGGCGCGACGGCGTTCGACGAGAGCGGGAATGAGCCAGACAAGGCATGGTCGGACGTGATCGTATTCGCTTAGTGGGCAGCGGCAAAGACGCCTATTTTGTTTTGCCTTCTTAGGGCGTTAGGTTGGCACGCCGCTTCCGGCCCCCGCCGTTGCCAAGCTTTGATTTGCTTGACTTTTGAATGAGGCGACAACGTGACGGGCCCGAAACGGTTGCGATCACTTAAGCGCGAGGTTCGCTCCGTGAACGATGACGTCGAAATGGAAGGGCTGCCCAGGCCATTGGCTGCGGCGCGGGCCATCGATCCTTTCATCGTCATGGACGTGATGCGCGATGCCAACGCGCGCGAAGTGGCCGGCGAGGACATCATCCATATGGAGGTGGGCCAGCCCGCCACGGCCGCGCCGCGTGCCGCACGCGAACGGGCCGCGGCCGCGCTTCGCGACGACCGGTTGGGCTATACCGAGGCTTTGGGGCTGCCCGCATTGCGGGAGCGCATCGCGGCGCATGTGAAGGAGCGCTACGGCGTTCGCGTCGGGCCGGAGCGCATCGTGGTCACGTCGGGATCGTCCGCGGGCTTCGTGCTGGCCTTTCTCGCCATCCTCGATCACGGTGCCGGGCTTGGCCTGCCGTCGCCCGGTTACCCGTGCTACCGGCAGATCCTGAAGGCGCTCGGCATGCGTCCGCATCTGATCGAAACGTCCGGGCAGGGGCGTTGGATGCCGACCGCGGCCGATGTGGACCGGCTTGGCACGGACGGCGCGTCCGGGCTCCTACTGGCGAGCCCAAACAACCCGACCGGCACTATGGCGATGGGTGCGTGCTTGGCGGAGATCGCCGATGCGTGCCGCCGCGCTCGGCTGTGGCTGATTTCCGACGAGATCTATCACGGGCTCGAATACGGCGCGCCGGCTGAGACGGCGCTGGCGCACAGCGACACCGCCATCGTCGTCAACAGCTTCTCCAAATATTTCAGCATGACGGGCTGGCGCGTTGGCTGGCTTGTGGTGCCCGACGCACTCACCCGTACGATCGAACGGTTGGCGCAGAACCTTTACATCTCGCCGCCGGCCATATCCCAGATTGCGGCACTGGGCGCCTTCGATGGCATCGACGAACTTGAGGAGATCAAGGCCCGCTACGCACGCAACCGCGCCATGCTCTTAGAGGAGTTGCCGCGCACCGGCCTCGACACCATCCTCCCTGCCGACGGCGCGTTCTATCTCTATGCGGATATCAGCCGCTACACCGGCGACAGCGCCGCCTTCGCGCGTGACATGCTGCGCGAGATCGGCGTGGCCGCGACGCCCGGCATTGACTTCGATCCCGACCGTGGCGGCTCGTATCTGCGCTTCAGCTATTCGGGATCGGAAGACGAGATGCGCGAGGCCGCACGCCGTATCGGCGCTTGGCTCAAAGCAAAGTAGCGCAAAAGAAAGAGGCGCGCCGGAGCGCGCCTCTCATGCAAACTGTCCTACAGCGTCTTGGGCGTCTTAGCCGCGCGACCACCAGCCTCGGCGGCGCGGTGCGTCGTCGTCATCGTCTTCGTTTTCGACGTGAATCTCCGACGGTGCCACCGGTTCCTCGCGAACCGGCGGAACGCTAAAGGCCGGCTCCGGCTCGTGGGACTCCGGCACGGCGCCTTCGCCGACTAGTTCGACATCGGCCGCCGGCTTGGCGTCGTGATCCTTGCCGTTTGTTTGGTCCTCGGGCGAAGCGACCTCTTCGGCGGGCTGTGCTGCGTCTGCCGCTGGAGCATCGGCAGGGTTTGCCTCCGCGCCGCCCTCGCTTTGGGTGTTCTCCTCGCTCGCCGCTGCTTGTGCACGTTGACCGCGGCTGCGCCGGCCACCGCGGCGGCCTCTGCGGCGAGGTTTGCGGGCAGGCTCGCCTTCCGTGTCCGCGCTTTCATCTCCCGCGGTCTGGACCGCGTCGGCGTCTGTCGCTTCTGAGTCGGCGCCCTTGGCGCTTGCGGGCGCTTCGTCGCCGTCACCTTGACGCCTTGAGCGCCGGCGCCGTCTCGGCCGCCGCTTGCCCGTATCGCCTTCGGCCTCGCCTGAGGCATCCGCGCCGTGATGCGCCCAATCCATCTGCACGACGGTGCTCTCGCCATCGATGAGTGCGCCTTCTGCGCCCCGCTCGATCACGAACTGCGAGATGTGCAGCTCCTTATCCGCCGTGATGGTGATCGGCACCTGGTAGCGCGCCTCGATGTCTTTCACGTGCGCGCGCTTCTGGTTGAGAATGTAAAGCGCGACATCTACGGCGGTGGTCGCCACCAGCGGCACCACGCCGTCGGTGATGAGCCGGTCTTCGACCGAGCGCAGGATATCCAGCGCCACCGATTCCACAGAACGCACGATGCCCGTGCCTTGACACATAATGCAGGCATCGGTGGAGCCTTCCAGCATGCCCGTGCGCAGGCGCTGCCGCGACATCTCCAAGAGGCCGAAATGGCTAATGCGGCCCATCTGGATGCGCGCGCGGTCGTTGCGCAGTGAGTCCTTCAAGCGTTTTTCGACATGCCGATTGTTGCGGCGTTCGTCCATGTCGATGAAGTCGATGACGATCAGGCCTGCAAGATCGCGCAAGCGCAATTGCCGCGCGACCTCCTCGGCCGCTTCGAGGTTCGTCTTGAGCGCCGTGTCCTCGATATTGTGTTCGCGCGTCGCCTTGCCCGAGTTCACATCGACGGAGACCAACGCCTCGGTCTGATTGATGACGATGTAACCGCCGGATCTGAGCGTAACCTGTGGCGAGAACATCGCCCCGAGTTGGCGTTCGACCTGGTAGCGGATGAAGATCGGCTCCGGCTCTTTGTAGGGCTTCACGTTCTTCGCATGGCTCGGCATGAGCATGCGCATGAAGTCCTTGGCCTCGCGATAGGCTTCGTCGCCCGCCACCAGAACCTCGTCGATATCCTTGTTGTAAAGATCGCGGATCGAACGCTTGATCAGGCTGCCTTCCTCGTAAACGAGGGCAGGGGCCGTCGATTCCAGCGTGCGATCGCGCACGGTCTCCCACAGCCTGAGCAGATAGTCGTAGTCGCGCTTGATCTCGGTCTTGGTGCGCTGTGCGCCCGCGGTGCGGATGATCAGCCCCATGCCTTCCGGCACTTCGAGTTCACCGGCGATTTCCCGCAAGCGCTTGCGGTCGGTCGGCTGCGTGATCTTGCGGCTGATGCCGCCGCCGCGCGCGGTGTTCGGCATCAGCACCGTGTAGCGGCCGGCGAGCGACAAATAGGTGGTCAGCGCTGCGCCCTTGTTGCCGCGCTCTTCCTTGACGACCTGCACGAGAATGATCTGGCGCCGCCGGATCACCTCTTGGATCTTATAAGGCCTGCCGCGGCGCCGGCGCGCACGCTCCGGCACTTCTTCCATAGCGTCCTCGGAGCCGACGGACTCGACGGCGTCGCCGTTGCCATCCTTCGCGGCGGCTTGCTCGCCGTCGTCATCGTCATGCTCGTCGTCGTCGCCATCGTCCGTGGACTTCGCGCCGGCTTCGGCCGCATCGTCCGTGGCATCGTCACTCTCTTCGGCGGACGCTTCAGCGGTCGCGTCGGCATCCTCGGACTCTGTCTCTTCGCCGCCGGGTTCGGCAGCCTCGGAGACCTCATGAACGAGATTGCTTGCTTCAAGTGCGATGTCGGGCGAGCCGTCGTCATCGTCGCCGGCCTTCTTGTCGACCTCGCCGTCCTCGCGGGGTGTCGTGTCGATCTCGTCGACTTCGTCGAGTTCGAACTTTGCGATCGGTGGTGCGCTCGCGACGCCTCGGGACTCAGCCTCTTGGGGCTCAGCCTCTTGGGGCCCAGCCTCTCGGGGCTCAGCCTCTTGGGACTCAGCGTCTTGGGACTCAGCGTCTTTGGACCTCGCCGTCTTCCGCGGCCTCGTGCTTTTTCGCGGCTCGCCACGTGTGCGTCCACGCCGGCCCCGGCGCCGTCGGCCACGGCCGTTCGCCGCCTCGTCGTCCTCGGCGGCTTCCTCGGCCGAAGCGCGGCTGTGTTCCGCCGCCTCTTCCTCGAGCAAGGCCTGCCGGTCCGCAACCGGGATCTGATAATAGTCAGGATGAATTTCAGTAAAGGCCAAGAAGCCGTGACGGTTGCCACCGTAATCGACAAATGCCGCCTGCAAGGACGGCTCGACCCGGGTCACCTTCGCGAGATAAATATTACCTCTGAGCTGCTTCTTATTCGCCGATTCGTAGTCAAATTCCTCGACACGATTGCCTTTTACTACGACGACCCGGGTCTCCTCCGGATGCGCCGCATCGATAAGCATTTTGCTTGCCATGTTGTGTGTTCTCCGCCGCGCGGGCCGAGAAGAGCGGCTTAAACAACCGCCTCGCCGGGCGTGTACCGGAAGCCCGCGCGCGCCAATGACCAATAGACCATGATTCGAAGCGACGACCCATGTTGAGCCGGGTATCCGGCCTCATGGGTTCGGCCATCCGTGGCCGCCAAGCGGTCAGTGGCATCAAAAAAGCCCGGGAATCCCGGAGACTTAGCTGACAACCCTGAGCGTGCATCGCCAAATCCTCACCTGCCGCGTTCAAACGCGGCGAGCAGTTCGATTTTAGGCGGCCATCACAATGAGAGGCCGCCTTCCTGCGTCCCGGCCGATTCCAAGGGCCTGACGCGCCAAAACAAATTCCACCCATACCGCCCATATGGCGTCCAGGGGGCTCGGACTCAATGGTTTGAGTCTGTGTCCTTATTAGGGGGTTGCCCGGAGATTTGGCAAGTGCCGAAGCGAGGCCACCAAGTCGGCACAACGGTCGCTTAACCAGGCGTGGTTAACAATTGCCGTGATTTCGATCCTGATTTGGAGCAGCGCCGCCAGGGAACGGCCACGGGTCTCGGGCCGTTTAGAGCTGAAGACTGCCGGAAAAGGGTAAGGGCGAGTGGAAGCTATGGGCGTGCTGCGTGTTTTCGGTGCTGCCGCGGTACTCGCGGCCGGGGTGCTCGCGCCGGCCGGGCTCCCGGGCGCGCCCGCGCTCGCAGCGCCGCAAGGTGTCGTCGCCAACGACGCGCGGCTCGCCGGCGACCGCGAGCGCACCCGCTTCATCGCCGACCTGTCGAAGAAGGTGGATGTGCATGTCTACGCCCTCGGCAATCCCTACCGCGTGATCGTCGACGCCGCCGATGTCCATTTTCAGATGCCAGGCGGCATTGGCACGAAGCAGCGTGGCCTCGTCACGGCCTTCCGCTACGGTCTGTTCGCCCCGGGCAAATCGCGTATTGTCCTGGACGTCCGCGGGCCGTTTCTCATCGACAAGTATTTCGTCCTGGAGCCGCGGGACGATCAACCGGCGCGCCTTGTCGTCGATCTCATTCCAACAGACGAGAAAACCTTCGCCGACAAGCTCGGCAAGGCGAAGGAGGCGCGCACAAAAGCGTCCGCCGTGCCGCTGCCTCAGGCGCCCAAACGCCCAGCCAATGCAAAGCCCATCGTCGTGCTCGATCCCGGTCACGGGGGCGTCGACCCGGGCGCCAGTAGCGCCAACGGCGTGGCCGAGAAGGGAGTCGTGCTCAAGTTCGGAAAGCGCCTCAAGGAGAAGCTTCTCGCGACGGGACGGTACGAGGTCTACATGACGCGCGAGGACGACACCTTCCTGCCCCTGAAGGAGCGCGTGGCCATAGCTCAGAAGAAGGGGGCCGGGTTGTTCTTATCCATCCATGCCGACTACTTCCCGGCCGAGATCGACGATGCGCGCGGCGCCACCGTCTACACCTTGTCCGAGCAAGCCTCCGATGCCGAAGCCCGAGCGCTCGCTGCCAAGGAGAACTTCTCCGATGCCATCGCCGGCGTGGAGTTGCCGGAGGAGTCCGATGAGGTGGTTGCCAACATTCTCATCGATCTCGCCCAGCGGGAGACCAAGAATCGGTCTGTGGTCTTTGCCCGGTCGATCGTCGGCGAACTCGCCGCCAAGGGCACGCTCCACGACAAGCGCTTGCGGTCTGCGGGCTTCCGGGTGCTCAAGGCGCCCGACGTGCCGTCCGTGCTGCTGGAGCTGGGCTTCCTGAGCAATGCCGACGACGAGAAGCAACTCACCTCCGAGGCTTGGCGCGACCGGATGGCCACATCGGTGACGGCGGCGATCGACGGCTATTTCAACAAGCGCATCGCCCGCAGCCCGTTCTGAGCGGGAAGGTCTGGCCCTAAGGCTGCTCCCGCAAGGTCCGCAAATTCCATGATTTCGGACGACTCTTGCGTTTTATTGCCATATTCTTGGCTAGGTTGGTTTGGGTGCCCCGCCAGGCGGAACGCGGGGTAGGGACGGTAGGAAATCTATGGACATCACGACACCAGTCACGCCGCCCAAGCGAGGGCGAAAAAAGAAACGTCGCGGCTTCTTCCTGCGCTTTCTCGGCTTCATGTTCGCAGCGGGCATGATCCTGGCCATTGGCGTGGCGGGCGCGGTTGCGTTCGTGTTGTGGAAGGCATCGCAAGACCTGCCGGACTACGAAGTGCTGGCCAAATACGAACCGCCCGTCATGACGCGCATCCACGCCAATGACGGCCGGCTCATTTCCGAGTTTGCACGCCAGCGACGTATCTACGTGCCGATTACCGCAGTTCCAAAGCGCGTGATCGAGGCGTTCCTCTCCGCCGAGGACAAGAATTTCTATCAGCATGGCGGCCTCGACATTCAGGGCATCATCCGCGCCATCGTCACCAACATGAGCGCGATGCAAGCCGGCGGCGGCCATATGGTCGGCGCTTCGACCATCACCCAGCAGGTGGCGAAGAACTTCCTTCTGTCGAGTGAGCAGAACATCGAGCGCAAGCTCAAGGAGGCGATTCTCGCCATCCGCATCGAGCGCGCCTTCACTAAGGATCAGATTCTCGAGCTTTACCTAAACGAGATCTATCTCGGCGGCGGTGCTTACGGCGTGGCGGCAGCTGCGCAGAGATATTGGGGCAAAGCGCTGAACGAGCTGTCTTGGGCGGAAGCGGCCTATCTCGCACTCCTGCCGAAGGCGCCAAGCCGGTATGACCCCTGGAAGCACGCTGAACGCGCGCTGACGCGGCGCAACTGGGTGATCGACCGGATCGTCGGGAACGGCTTTGCGACGCCTGAGGAAGGCGAGCAGGCCAAGGCCGCGCCGCTCGGCGTGCTGGCGAAGAAGTACGGTCCGCAGATTCACGCCTCGGAGTATTTCGCAGAGGAAGTGCGCCGCGAGATCCTCGACAAGTTCGGCGAGGACAAGCTTTACGGTGGCGGCCTGTCGGTCCGCACCACACTCGACCCGCGGCTCCAAGCGATCGCCCGCAAGGCGCTGGTCAAGGGGCTGACCAAGTACGACCGCGCCCATGCAGGCTGGCGCGGCGTCGACAAGACCATCGAAATCTCCGGCGATTGGGGCAAGGCGCTTGCCGAAATTCCGGTGTGGAAGGATATCGCGCCCTGGAAACGGGCAGTCGTTCTCGAAGTGTCGGGCGATCAGGCAACGATCGGCATCCGGCCCGGGCGCGACAAGGAAGGCCGCTTGGTCGAAGAGCGGGAGACCGGCGTGATCCCGGCGTCGCAAGTCAAGTGGACGCGTAAGTCCATCAAGTCCGCGCTGAAGCCGGGCGATGTGATCTACGTCGCGCCACTCGAGCCCAAGAAGAACAAGGATGGCGAGGTTGCGCCGGCGGAGACGGTTGCGGGCAAGTGGTCGCTCCAGCAGCCTCCCAAGGTCAGCGGCGCCATTACGGCTATAGACCCGCACACGGGTCGCGTGCTCGCCATCGTAGGCGGCTTCAGCTTCCATCAGAGCCAGTTCAACCGCGCCAGCCAAGCGCTGCGTCAGCCCGGCTCCTCGTTCAAGCCGCTCATCTATCTCACGGCCATCGACAACGGCTATACGCCGTCGAGCATCATCGTCGACGGACGCATTTGTGTAAGCCAAGGCCGCGGCATGCCGCCCTGGTGCCCCAAGAACTACTCGGGTGGAGGCGCAGGCCCCTCGACCTTGCGCCGCGGCATCGAGAAGTCGCGCAACCTGATGACGGTGCGTTTGTCGCGGGATATCGGCATGCCCGTCATTGCCGAGTATGCGAACCGCTTCGGGGTTTACGACAATCTGGTACCGGCGCTCGCTATGTCGCTCGGGTCGGGTGAGACCACGCTGCTGCGCATGGTTAACGCCTACTCGATGATCGCCAATGGCGGCAAGAAGGTTGAAGCGACCTTCATCGACCGCGTCCAGGATCGCTATGGCCGCACCGTCTGGCGTCACGACAAGCGGGACTGCAGTTCGTGCAGCGCGCGCGAGTGGACCGGACAGGGCGAGCCCGAGCTTATCGATGTCCGCGATCAGGTCGTCGACCCGGTTTCCGCCTATCAGATGGTTGGCATCATGGAAGGTGTCGTTCAGCGTGGAACGGCAACGAGGCTGAGAGCGTTGAAGCGGCCGCTGGCCGGCAAGACCGGCACGACCAACGATTACAAGGACGCCTGGTTCGTCGGCTATACGCCCGACATGGCCGTGGGCGTCTATGTCGGCTACGACCAGCCGAAGCCCATGGGCCGCAGCGCCACCGGTGGCGGTCTGGCCGCGCCCATCGTCAAGGACTTCCTCGCCGAGGCTCTCAAGGACGTTCCGCCGGCCGAATTCCGGCCGCCTGAAGGGGCCGTCTTGGTCCGCGTCAACTCCAAGACGGGTCTTCCGGCCCGTGGTGGTGGAGGCGGCACGATCGTCGAGGCTTTCAAGCCGAACGAGGTTCCCCCCGGTGCGATTCCGCTGGGTCGAGATGGCAAGCCCCAGGGCCAAGCGGCCCAGGAAGGTGCGCAGCCGGACGGGTTCCCCGAGTATCCAGCTGAAGCTCAGGCGGGTGCGCCAGGGCAACCGGCTGGTGCCCAGGCCGCAGCGCCGCAGGCCGCGCCTCAGCCGCCGCCTCAGGCCGCCGCGCCGCCACCGCGCCAGCGCCGCGCACCGCGGCGCGAGCGCGGATTGTTCCGCGGTTTCTTCTAGAGCTTCGTTTAGGGGCTAGGACCGGGCGCGCCTTCCGCCCGGCTCCGTTCTATCGAATTTCGACATCAAATTTTGAGGACTACGCATGCGCGCCGAAACCGAGGCGGTCGTCAACGACATCAAAGAATCCTTGTCTTTGCTGCGGAGGCATCTTTGACCCCGATCAAGCAAAGGCGAGACTGAGCGCGCTCGACGCCGAGGCCGAAGCGCCCGACTTCTGGAACGATGCAGGCCGCGCGCAAACTCTGATGCGCGAACGCCAGCAGATCGAGACCTCCCTCAACGCCTTCGATCGCCTCGCAAACGAACTCGACGACAATCTCACGCTCGTCTCCATGGGCGAGGAGGAGGGGGACGACAGCATCGTCGCCGAAGCGGAGGCCGCGTTGCAAAAGCTGCGGGCCGAAGCCCACACCCGCGAGGTGGAGGCGCTGCTGTCGGGGGAGGCGGACGCCAACGACGCCTTTATCGAGATTCACGCCGGCGCCGGTGGCACCGAAAGCCAAGACTGGGCGCAAATGCTTGAGCGCATGTATCTGCGCTGGTCGGAAGCGCGGGGCTACAAGACCGAGCTGATCGGCGAGCATTACGGCGATGAAGCCGGCATCAAGTCAGCCACGATCCTGGTCAAGGGCTTGAACGCCTATGGTTGGCTGAAGACCGAGTCAGGCGTGCACCGGCTGGTCCGGATTTCGCCGTTCGACTCCAATGCGCGCCGGCACACGAGCTTTGCTTCGGTGTGGATCTACCCTGTCATCGACGAGAACATCGACATCGAGATTGATGAGAAGGATGTCCGCATCGACACCTATCGGGCGTCGGGCGCCGGAGGTCAGCACGTCAACACAACTGACAGCGCCGTGCGCATCACCCATGAGCCGACCGGCATTGTCGTGCAGTGTCAAAACCAGCGGTCGCAGCACAAGAACCGCGCTACGGCATGGGCCATGTTGCGCGCGCGGCTGTATGAAGCCGAGCTCAAGCGGCGGGAGGAGGAGGCGCTGGCCGCCGCCGCGTCGAAGTCAGAGATCGGATGGGGCCACCAAATCCGGTCCTACGTGCTCCAGCCCTATCAGCTGGTGAAGGATCTGCGCACGGGCGTGGAGAGTACGAATCCGACGGCTGTGCTCGACGGCGATATCGACGCCTTTATCGAGGCGGCGCTCGCGGAGCGCATTCACGCCGACCAGAAGCCGGAAAATAAGCCGGCCTAAAAAACCAGCCTAAAAAGCAATGAGCGGAGGGCCGCAACCGGCACCCCGCTCATCGCGCAATCTGATAGTCCGCTACTCCGCGGCGCGGCCCGAGAACGGATTTTCTTCCGAGTCGGCTGACTTTGCCGAACGCGCTGACGGTTTCTTTCCGTCGGCCATCGGATCGTCGGACCGGCGTGACTTCCCTTCGAAGTAGGCCCCTTGCTCGATAGCAAGGCTCTGATGGTGGATGTCGCCTTCGACATGGGACTGCGATTGGAGCGTCACCCGAAGGCCACGGACCGATCCCGTCACCTTGCCGCGCACCACGACGTCTTCGGCCCGGACGGATCCATTGATTTGGGCCTTGTCGCCAAGCAGCAGGGAGCCACAGTCGATATCGCCTTGAATCTCGCCATCGACCTGGATCTCGCCCTTCGACGCGACGTTACCGATCACCGTCAGGTCCTCGCCGATGATCGAGGGGACCATCTTGCTCGCGCCGGAATTGGCTCCAGCGCTCGGACTTGGGCTTGGGTTCTTTGAGTAGGTCGCGGGCCGTTCGGTGAACGGCGATGATTTCTCCGAGCTGCTCGGTCGCTCACCAAGCTTGGTGACAGCCTCGGCAGACTCAGGCTTCTTCGTGAACATACGTGGGTACCTCCCCATTCAATACGAGTGACGCAGCGCAAGACGCAAACGAGTACCAGATCCCGCGACAGGTGACAGCTAAACTGCTGAAATGGTGTGGACCCAGTGTTCAAACTCCTGACCGTGACAATATCCCCTCGACCTATCCTTGTCATGGGATTCTCTGTCCCAGAAAGGGCCCTTGCCGAGACCCGGCCAGGCCCGGTATTGGGCTTGAATCGCCTTGGTTTGGCCGATTTTCGTCCCTCTTATGCCTTGAGTCCTTGGCCTCTTGGGGTACAGAGGCGGAAGGCGGGATTAAAGGTGCGCCTTGGGGGTGCCGGTCAAGTTGCCATGAGCAGACCAGGGCTCGCTGGTGTAAAACCAGTAGCGAGGTCGGTTGTTGCGCATGGCTGCGTGCTATCCGCGGCCGCGCAGCCAAGCGGGCTTGGCCAGATTTATGGGGCCTGTGACTGAATGGGCGAACCGATCGCAGGGGCTCTGGCTAAGCTGACCGCCGGCAGCGGTAAAGCCCTTCGCGCTCTGCCCGGCCAGGGCCGGGAGCTGGTGAAGCGCGTCCCTCCGCCTGTTCAGATCCAGCTTGCCAAGCTGTCGACCCGCAGTGCCCATCTCTTCCGTGAGATTTTCGCCGGCATCTTGGTCGTCGGCTTGATTGCCATTGTTTTTGGCTATGGCCGCTTAGCCAAGGGGCCGGTTTCGCTTCCGAACTTCGTTGAGCCCATCGAGACGGCGATCAACGATCAGTTGACGGATCTGCACGTCAAGATCGACGACGCGGTGCTCCAGCGCAGTGACGATGGGCCCGGCGTGTTGTTCCGCCTTCGCGATATTCGCCTCATCGACAAGGACGGCGAGGTCGTCGCGCAAGCCCCGCTCGCCGCTATCGGCATGAGTGGCAGTGCGCTCCTTTCGGGACGAGTCGCCCCCGGAAGCGTCGACTTCATCGGCCCGCGGCTTCTGATGTCCTATACGGACGACAAAGGCCTCTCCTTGGCCTTCTCCAAGAACGACGCGCAAAGCGATCAGTTGATCCGCGGCGCACTTCCCGCAGGTAAACCGCCGTCTGATGCGTTGGTGCCGCCGGCCGCGCCCTCCCAAGCGCCGCCGGCCAGCAGCCCTCGTCAGTTCGATCTGACCAAAACCGTGGAGGATGTGTTCGACCGCACGAGGGCTGGGGACACGTCCTATCTCACCCGTTTCGGTTTCAAGGACGCGATCGTTGTTCTCAACAACGATGGCGCGCAGACGCTCTGGCAGGTTCCCGACTTTGCCATCGATCTGGAGCACCTGGACAAGCGCAGCATTCTGGTGGGGCAAGCGAACGTCGCGTCGAGCCGGGGGGATTGGCAACTCGAAGTGCGCACCGAGCAGCGTACGAGGACGAACAGCCTCGGCATTACCGCGCTGATCGAGAATCTGGTGCCTTCCGGGATTGCCGGTAACTTCCCGTCCATCGGCATCCTCAAGGCGCTCGACATGGCCGTGGACGGCAAGGCCGACGCGGAGCTTTCGAAGTCCGGCGACTTCTTGTCCGGCGAAGCGAAGCTCAAACTGGCACCGGGACAGATCACCCCGCCCTGGGATCGTGACACGCCTGTGCGCATCGATCATGGCGATTTCACCGTGCGTTACATGCCCGAGACGGACGTGGTGGAGATCGCGCCTTCGACGCTGCGCTGGGGCAAGAGCAAAGCAACGTTCAGCGGCGAGTTCCGCCCCGTCCGTGATGCCCAAAAGAAGGTCGTCACCTGGAACTTTTCGATAAAGGGCGACGACGCCGTGTTCGGCGTCGAGGAGCACGGACTGGAGCCCATCACGATTGACGAGTGGACCGCCGTGGGAAGTCTCGCGCCGAAGGACGGTCACTTAACGCTGTCGCGTTTTGTCATCCGTTCGGGAGATGCCCAGATCACGGCGTCGGGCAACGTGGTCGACGCGCCCGATTCCCCGGCGATCAGCCTCGCCGGCGAAGTCTCTCCCATGCCGGTCGACACGCTCAAACTGCTATGGCCCAAATTTGTGGCGGGCAAGGCACGGGAATGGGTTCTGGAGCGGGTGACCGGCGGCCAGCTCCTTGGCGGGCATTTTAAGGTGGCGCTTCCGGCCGGCGCGCTCGCGGTCCTTGAGCAAGGTGGCGATACGCCCGAAGGCGCCGTCAATGTCGAGCTCAACTTCAAGGACACAGGCATCGCCTATATTTCGGAGTTGCCGCCCGTGGTCACGGGTCAGGGAAGACTCACGATCACCGGAACGGAATTCACGGTCGATATCCCCCGCGCCAAGATTGTCGTGGCTGAAGGGCAAGAGATCCAACTTGGCGAAGGGCGCTTCTACATTCCCGATCTGCGCGAGGATCCGCAGCAGGGCGTCGTTTCGTTTCACGCCGGTGCCCCGACGCCCACGGTCATGAAGCTTCTCGACCATGAACCCCTGGGCTACCTCCAGGAAGTGGGCATGAAGCCCGATTTTCTTGGGGGCAGCGCCGAGGGGGCATTCACCCTGGCCATGCCGTTGAAGCACGATCTTGATTTCAAAGAGATCAAGATGAGCGGCCAGGCGCAACTCAACGATGCCATTGCCTCGAACATTGTTGGCGACATGGGCATCGAGGGCGGTGCGCTGAACGTGGGCCTGTCCGAGGAAGGCGTCACGGCGCGCGGGGACATCAAGATCAAGGGCGTGCCCGCCGAAATTTTCTGGCAACGCGTGTTCTACGCAGCAGACGAGGAGCAGCCGCCGATTCAAGTCAGCGCGAACCTCGACGAAAATTTGCGCAAGCAACTTGGTATCAAGGTCAATCACCTCGTGAAGGGGACGGTTCCGCTGACCCTGTTCGTCAAGGGGCTGGGGCAGGGGACTCAGCAATTGAGCATGGAGGCGGACCTGGGCAATGCGGAGCTCTTGTTCGGCAGCATGGGTTGGACCAAACCGGCCGGCAAGGCGGCGAAGGTCAGCTTCGACGTGGACCAACAAGACGACGGCTCAACCGGCCTCGACAATTTTAAGATCATTGGCGACGACATCGCCGTTCACGGCAAGATCGCGCTCGGGCCAGAGCAGCAGCTGAAGAGCTTCTATTTCTCCGACTTTTCGGTGAACGAGCTGACCCACATGGAGATCACCGCGAAGGTTCGCGAGGACCAGGTTCTCGTTATTCACGCCGAAGGCCCGAGCTATGACGGCAGGCAATTCTTCCGCTCGCTGTTCTCTGCGGGCCAACTGGCTGAAGACGGCTCGGCGGAGCCCGACGATCCTTTCGGCATCGATTTTACGGCGAAGATCGGGCGCGTGATCGGCTTCGACGACACATACGCCACGGACATGGACGTCATGCTCAAGAAGCGCAGCGGCCGGCTGACGGCGCTGCGCGGTAAGGGCAAGCTGAACGGCAAGTCGGCGGCCAGTGCGCAGCTGACGATGAAGAACGGCGCGCGGATTCTCAAGGCCGAGTCGCTTGATGCCGGTTCGGTGTTCCGATTGATTGGATTCTATCGCAGCATCGAGGGCGGTCAGGCCTCGCTTCAGGTCAATATGGACGCTGGCGGGCGCGGCACGAAGTCTGGAACCCTATGGGCGACCAACTTCAATGTCGTTGGCGATCGCGTGGTCGCCGACGTGCTCACCGATCCGAGCTCCGTCGCCGTGCTCGGTCAGGAAAACAAGAAGCACATCGCCAGATCAAAGATTAAGTTCAAACGGCTGCGCGCGCCGTTCGTCGTCGGCGGCGGCAAGTTCCGCTTACGCGATGCCTACATCAACGGACCGCAGCTCGGCGCCACCATGCGCGGCACGGTGGACTTTAAATCGCAGACCGTCGCCCTTGGTGGCACCTATGTGCCGCTCTACGGTCTCAACTCCGCGCTCGGTGCCATTCCAATTCTTGGCCGCGTGTTTGTCGGGCGCCAGGGCGAAGGCGTGGTGGGCATTACCTTCGCCATCAAGGGTAAGCTCGATGATCCCACCGTGCTGGTCAATCCGATGTCGGTCATGGCACCGGGAATCTTCCGGCAAATTTTTGATTTCCACGGTGGCGGTGTGCCGGCGGGACGGGCGGCCGCAAAGACGAAGCCGGAACCGACCAGA
>Ga0209013_10001693_pt1 | contig 20277 bp, 15 predicted proteins | sample Cruoilmetagenom2_FD_187291 | JGI IMG/M metagenome (GOLD analysis project Ga0209013, IMG submission 187291) | Oil polluted marine microbial communities from Coal Oil Point, Santa Barbara, California, USA - Sample 2 (SPAdes) (version 2) | ecosystem: Environmental > Aquatic > Marine > Oil seeps ...
AGAAGGGCTTCCGCCTGCCCACATGCCATAACGTAAAAAATAATGTCCGATTCTGGCGCAGACGACAAAGACGAATCGAACCCCGGCACCGAGCCCAGCGCGCAGCCAAAGGCCAAGCCCGAGGCGCTTGGGGAGGCCGGCTCTGCGGCGCCCCGCACACCCGAAAAGCACTCCTACATCCGCAAGCTGGCGCATGAACTAAAGACGCCGATTTCCGCGATTGTGGCCGCCTCCGAGGTCATGCGGGACGAACAGCTCGGACCCATCGGTGACGAACGCTACCGGCGCTATGCTGCCGATATTCATGACAGCGCCAAGCTGATGCTGGCGATCATCGACCGCATGCTGGCGCAGCGGTCGCGCGATCCAGGTCAGCCGTCGTTGGATTTCACCGAAGTCGATCCCGTCGACCTGCTGCACGCCACGATTTCGGCGATGTTGCCGCTTGCGGAGACCTCCGGCATACGGCTGAAACTGGTGCAGCCCGGGCAATCGCTGCCAAGGGTGATCGCCGATGCCTCCACGCTAAAGCAAATCCTGATCAATCTGCTTACAAACGCGCTGAAGTTTACTGCCAGAGGCGGGCAGGTGGTGGCGACGGCGTCCTATGAGCTGGACGGCCCGCTGACATTCGAGATCCGCGATACAGGGCGGGGCATGACGGAAGCGCAGATATCGCAGGCGCTCAAGGGCCGCTTGCCCGAGGGACAACTCCGTGACGGCGGCGGACTTGGCGTCGGCTTGCCGCTCGTCAAGACGTTGGCGGAAGCCAACGGGGGGAGGCTCCAGCTCAAGAGCACACCTCCGCAGGGAACCACAGCGTTAATCATTTTTCCTAAAGAGCGGGTCGTCCTAGTGTGATCTTTGGCCCATCCACGACCTGGCTCGTTCCTGTTAAATTGCAACTGTCCTGCTAGATTTTGGCCGTGTGGCCGCCGTCGAGCGGTGCTCGGCTTTAAACGGGTGACCCGGCATGCAAGAGTCGCGGAACCTGAACAACTGTTGGAGATCCGATTTGACAAGAACACTAAGAGGTTTCGCCACTTTACTCTCGGTATTGTGCCCCTGCTGGGCGGCACTCGCATTGGCCGACACATCCGCGGGATCAGAGGAAGCGCAATTTGTCTTTGGAACTCCCGACGAACCATCAGAAGCTTGGCTGCTCGCTGCGGGAGGCCGCATCTACGACAATTGGTGGGACGCTCTTGACCGCAAAGAGCCGACGGACGCACACCCAGCCTATCCCGAAAGCGGTCGTAAGACGGGCTCGACGACGTGGCGCTGTAAGGAGTGCCATGGCTGGGATTATCGTGGCCGCGATGGGAGATATGGTGAGGGTAGCCACTATACCGGCATAAAGGGCATTGATCGAGCAAAGGGCAGCGACCCCGCCCGGATCGCGAAGTTGTTGCGCGAGAAACCGCACAGCTATTCAGCGGAAATGATCAAAGATGACGAACTCGCGCGGGTGGCTGCTTTTGTCAGCGCAGGCCAGGATGAGACCGCTAGATTCGTCGACCCCAAGACCGGTGCTGTCAAAGGCGACAAGAAACGCGGCGAGGCGATATTCCAAACGACCTGCGCAGCCTGTCACGGCTTTAAAGGCCGATTGTTGAACTGGGGCACGAGCGAGAAGCCGGCCTACGTCGGTACCGAAGCCAATGCCGCGCCCGATGAAGTGCTCCATAAAATCCGCAACGCCCACCCAGGAGCAGCAATGGTCAACCTGCGGGTCTTTCCGATTGAAGACGCGGCTGCGGTGCTGGCCTACGTAAAAACGTTACCGCAGAAATGAGCTGGCAATCGGGATTTCCAGTCCCCTCGTTGGGAGAGGCGACGCGCAAGCTAGCCGGTCTTGGCCAGCGGGTGAACCGGTGGCGTGGCAAGCGCCGCTCATCGCCGCTGTGGACCGTCGCGATTGCCGCAATCATGCTGGTGATGGCGTTGCCGATCGTTACGGTCGTCGTGCTGGCTCTCACACCCGAAGAGAATATCTGGCCCCATCTCGTCGCCAACGTGCTGTTTGGCCCCCCCCCTGCGATCGCCATGTTCTTGGCCGGTCTCGGCTGTGTTGGTTTGGCGTTTTATGCGTGGCGGCCAACGGCACCGGCGGCAACGCCGCTTGGCTACCTTTCGGTTGCCGCGCTGGTGCTGGCTTTGGGATCTTTTCCCGGATCAATCGGCCAAACCGTCCTGCTGATGAGCGGCGCCGGCATTCTGACTATCGTCACGGGCACCGTCGCCGCGTGGCTCGTCACGATGTACCGATTCCCGAGCCGCGCCATTGTCGACCGGCTACTGGTCATCCCGCTTGCGATGCCGACCTACATTATCGCCTATGCGTACGTAGAATTGCTCGACTATGCCGGTCCTTTGCAGACCTTCGTGCGTGACCTATTCGGCTTCCGTTCGTCGCGGGATTACTGGTTTCCGGAGATCCGTTCGATCGGCGGTGCTGTCTTTATCATGGCTTCGGTTCTCTACCCCTATGTCTACCTCACGGCACGGGCGAGTTTCGTCCAGCAGTCGGTGTGCGCGCTCGAAGTTGCCCGAACACTGGGGCGAACGCCGCTGGGAGTTTTTTGGGCCGTTGCGCTTCCACTCGCACGACCTGCGCTGGTTGCTGGTGTGGCCCTTGTTTTGATGGAGTGCCTCAACGACATCGGCGCTGTCGAATACCTGGGGGTACAGACGCTGACCGCCAGCGTTTACAGCACCTGGATGCAACGTTCGAACTTGGGTGGCGCCGCGCAGATCGCCACCGTGATGCTTGGCTTCATCGTAGTGTTATTCGCCGCCGAACGTATGGCGCGCGGTTCCGCGCAGATCCACCACACAACGGGGCGCTATCGGTCGATCCCGTTCCACGATCTCACAGGGTGGAAGGGCTACACCGCAGCGGCAGTTTGCGCGGCACCGTTCGTCGCAGGTTTCCTGGTACCGGTGCTGGTGCTGATCCGCTTGGCGTGGACCGCTTCGGAGGATGCCGCCGGCAGCCGTTTTTTCGAAGCAGCTTCGAATAGTTTCTTTCTTTCTGCTATCGCAGCGGGCGTTGCTGTTTGGCTGGCATTGACGCTCGGCTACGCCAAACGGGTGGCGGCGAACGGATTCACACGACCAGCTGTCCGTATTGCCGGGCTTGGATATGCCGTTCCGGGCACCGTGCTGGCACTCGGACTGCTGATACCGCTTGCCGGCATAGACAACAGCATCGATGCGATGATGCGGTCGACTTTCGGTGTGTCGACGGGCCTGCTGTTTTCAGGGTCCATCTTCGCCTTGATCATCGCCTATTCGATCCGTTTCCTGGCGGTCGGGCTGGGAACGATCGAGGCTGGACTGGAGCGGATATCACCCAATCTCGATGCGGCGTCCCGGGCGCTTGGGGAGACCGCGCTATCGACGCTAGTGCGGGTGCATTTGCCGTTGTTGCTGCCGGCACTAGGCTCCGCCGGGCTGCTGGTGTTTGTCGATGCGATGAAAGAGCTGCCAGCTACCTTGCTATTGCGGCCGTTCAATTTCGATACCCTGGCCACTCACATCTACGAACTGGCCGCATTGGAGCAGTTCGAGGAAGCGGCCTTGGGCGCCCTGACCATCGTTGCCGTGGGGCTTATTCCGGTTCTCCTCCTGCACAGGGCCGTCGCGGGGGGACGCCCTGGAAGCTGATCCTCGTCAGAAGCTCAGTTGACGCTGCGCAATGCAAATGGGATCGAAACGGACGAAAATACGTGTGACTCTCCCAAGAAGGACGCCGAAACCTTCAACGTAGCCGGGACAAGCACATATGTACGCAGATATGTACGATGTCATCTCAAACACCGATCCGTTGGCCCTGACGGCACTTGGCGGGTTAGTGACCGTGTTCGTTGTGACCATCGGACTGTTCATATTCATCATGACCCGTAGCGACCCAAAGAAGAACACCGGCGCGCAGTAATCCTGCACACCCGTCCCGAGTGAGACGTGTGAAGCTCGATCATTTTCTGGCGTTCGTCGACGTGCGGGAAGTGGGGCGGATTTGGTGTCCAGCGCGTAACTTTGAGTTCTCAACAGTTGCGTGTGCGGGTGGCCTCGCTTTCGGCTGGCTATGATCTATTGTCGCTACAAGTTCATGGTGCGATTCACGTTTTCTTCCACGTCTAAGCTACTTGCCAGCCAGTCGTCTGGCCAATAGAACTGGGCTCCGGCGCTTCGGGGTGGGGTTGTGAGGCTTTACAGACTGTGACAAGTTCTTCTTGCGGCATGTACTGCGTAATATTTTGATGGCAGGACGATGAAGCGAGAAGACCATCGACAAACTCGTCGTATTTTGGCTTTCGCTGCATTCGCAGTTGTTATTGGTCTGACGTTGCCGTTTTTCCTGACGGAAGATCCTGCTGAGACGATACTCAAAGCGTCAACGGTCTACGCGGCGGACCAAGGCTCCTATACACTCAGCGAACCCCTGCAAATCCTGAGCGAACCGCGCATTCTGGTGAGGCGCGGCACGGTCTCGTTGGCACAGCCCAAAGGCGCCACGCCTCTCAGTTCACGCGGCGTCGCGAAGCTTCTGGACAGTGGTAAAGGCGTTCTCATCCTGCAAGATGCCGACATCATCATTGGCGGTAGCAAGAAGGCGGTTGACAGCAAGACATCGCAAGCAAGACAAGCGCCGCTTGCACGTGCGCTCGCCTACATGCACCTCAGCGCGCTCATCGTCGAGGATGGAACTCTGCGGTTCGCAGCCGACAAGGGGCCGACCACACTGCACCACGTGCAGTTGAGAGTGCGCCCGGTTCCGGGAGAGAGAATGACCGCAGCGGGCAGCTTCGAGTTGCTCGGCCGGACCTTAAAATTCGACACGACGATTGGTTTTAGTGCTGCCGACCGGGCTGCACAACAACTCCCAATCCGCGGCACTGTTGACGGTGGGACGCTGCTTCAAGCCTCGTTTGATGGTCAATTCGCCCTCGGGGATGGCGGCCGGCTCAACGCGGATACCTCGCACCTGCAGGTCAACGATGTTCCAATCTTTGCGCGTTGGCTTGGCTTGTCTTGGCAGACGGAATTCGGCCTCAAGACTTTCACATCAGACGGCCGGATGGAATGGACCGGCCAGGCGCTCCATTTTCCAAGCGCACGGTTCAAACTCGACGCCAACACGGCGGCCGGTTCCTTGATGATCAACTGCGATGGCGAACGGCCGCTGATCGATGGCACCTTGGCGTTCGAACGCTTCGAACTCAGCGGGCTTATGGCCCGAACCGATAGCGAGGCCAATTCATCCATTATTGCATCGACTGTGAAGCAAACTGTCGACTGGTTGCCGCCGCACCTTCATAAATTCCTCAGCGAAGCGAGTCTGCCGATCCTGCGACAGCTCGACATCGATCTTCGGGTTTCAGCGGAAAGCACCGTCGCCGGCGAACTTGCACTCGGTCGTACGGCCGCTTCGCTGACACTGCACGATGGCCGCATTCTTGTGGACTTTGCTGAAATGCAGCTGCCGAACGGTGGCTCGGGCAGCCTGCAGCTCACCGTCGATACGAGCCGACCCGTCGCGCAATGCGGCGTGCGCGGTCAACTCAAAAGCGTTCGCTTCGAACACCTAACGAATTTCGTTTTTCCGCATCAGGTCATTACTGGGCCCGCTGATGTCACCATGGACCTCAACTGCGACTGGTACACTCCTGACACCTTCATGCGCAGTCTAGAAGGTCCGGTCGAGGTGCAAATGCGAAACGGGGCAACGTTGCGCGCCAATCTACCGGGTCTCGTCAAAAGCATCGGACTCGGCGAGGCTCCCACGAGCGGATGGGGAGACGCGGCCAGAGGGCAGATGGGGCTGCAAAGCATGTCCGCGCATGTGGTGTTTAAAAACGGCGTGGCGCGGATCAATCGGCTTCATGGTGCACGGCGGGGACGCAGCGAGGTGGCCGTAACCGGGACGTTCAGCCTTCACCGGCGCAGTTTGGACCTCAGTTTGTTTCCACGTGACGAGCAGAATGTCGGCGAAGAGCCAAGCGTGCTCTACATCAACGGTCAATGGGACAAGCCAATGCTGTTTCGGCGGCCCTTCCCTAACAAAGCCGAAAATCCCCTCTACCCTAACGAAACGCCGTTGCCGGCGGCTCCGAAATCACGGGGTCAAGCTTCGACTCGCGGATAAGCGGCGCAGTATCGGGAATTGGGGTCTTTGGGAAATCTCTAGCTCTCGCGGCGCTGCCTGCAAGACTGAGTACGTTTCTCCCCCCTACGTCCCTGTCGCGACACAAAAGGGTTTGGTATCCGATGAGCGAATTTTTGCCTCCGCCGCTCTACATGCTTAACAACATCGACTTCTGTTCGAGGGAGCGGGCTGGTCATACAGCTTGGTTCAAGGTCGGCATCTGCGCCATTGCGCTCTGCTTGGTGATGCCGGTTCAGGAACTTCGCGCGCAGCCCAGCCCGCCGGCACAACAATCCGAAATCACCGAAGGAGAGGCGGACCAACCCGCGAAGCAAGCTGCTGAGGAGCAGCGGCCCGATGCAAACGCAGAACGCCCTGCAACAGCGCCCGACGTCACTTCCGATGGCGCCCAAGATAAGAGTGCCGCGGAGCTCGACGAAGAGCGAAACGTCGACGCTGCCGCGCCCACTCAGGACGGCGCCGAGCAACAGGCTCACCAGCGAGATAGCACTGTTGAATCCATTCCGGACTCGCCATCCGAAGTAATAACCGCGAAAGAGCCTGCCGCCAGCGAGCCGGAACCGAACAAGCTCAATGTTGCGATCTGGTCCGGCGCTTATGGTGCCGCTCAAAGGGAGGTGGTGATCAATCGCTTCAAGGCGAAGCGGGACATCGACGTCGATGTCACCGTCCGGACGAATGGGGCGCCGATCGAGCTTGGCGAAGGGAAGCCAGGTGTTTCGCTCGACGCCGGGGAGTTTTCCGCTGTCGAGATCGAGGCAGGATGCAGCGCCGGGCAACTTGTAAAAATCGCCTCGGGCGAACACGCGCATGCTGTGACCGGCAGCGATGGCGCCAGAGCGGATTTCCTGCCTGGTAGCCTGAAACCTTGCGGGATTGGTACGTTCGCCTGGTCGCATGTGATCGCAATCAACCGCAAGGCGTTCAAGAAGCTGAAGCCTCAGAGGCTCGTTGATCTCTTCGATGCAAAACGGTTTCCCGGCAAACGCGCCTTGATCAAAGATCCACGTTTTTTACTTGAAACCGCGCTGATGGCGGATGGGGTTTTGCCTGGTGAAGTTTACGCGCTTCTTGCGACGACCGGTGGGCAGGACCGCGCATTTGCAAAACTCGAACAGATCAAGAAACAGATCATCTGGGTTGATTCAAGCAAGGCTGCGATCAAAGCGCTCGGATCTGGTGATGCGGCTATAGCGCAAACCTTTAGCGGGCGCGCGTTCTTTTCCATCGCGCGGGGTTTGCCGCTCGACATTATCTGGGACGGCCAAATCTATTCGATGACCTACTGGGCGATCCCTACGAAAAGCACGCGACAGGATCTTGCTCGGGAATTCTTGCGGTTCGCGACCGAGCCGCAGCAGATGGCGGCCATCGCACAGCGCTTTCCGTATGGCCCCACGCGGACCTCGGCATTGGCGTTGACCAAGCGACACATGACGGCCGGTTTCGACCTCGACGCCTTCCTACCGACGGCTCCAGAAAATCTCACCACCGCGCTTGAACATGACGAAAGCTGGTGGCGGGACAACCGCGAAAACGTCGAGGCGCGTTTCATGGCCTGGCTCTCCGGGTTGGAGGCAGCGGAGGCCGATGACGCTCAAAAAGCGACACCCGCGAAAGCCGAATAACTCGATCATCCGTCGATGGGACCGGGGAGCGCGCGAGCGTGCTCCCCGGTCTTTTTTCATGGATCGCGATTAAGCAGACGACTGGGTCACCACGTCCGGCGCGGGCCAACATCAATGTGGAACAAGCCGCCGCCATAGTGCTTGTAGCCGCCCACCGAGCCGTGGCCCTTCAGGTAGGCGTAGGCAGCGCGATGATTGGCGTGCACGCGAAAATCAACAGCACTGCCCGACAGATGCTGTGAACGCTTAGCGCCACCGGCTCTGGCATTGCGCTTCTTGCTGCGGCAGGTCGAGGATACGGTCACAGGACCGAATTTGGAGGCGACCTGATAGACGATCGACTTCAACGTACCATTCAGGCAACCAGCCGAGGCAACCCATCGGACACCGCTGCCGGAGAGGCTCTTGCGGCTTTTGGGCTGATATGACGGCGATAGAGACGCAACCTTTTTGTATTTCTTTTTGTAGGCATACCGCTTCGAAGACTTGGAGCGCTTGGACTTGCGGTATTCTGCGGTTTTTCCGCTATAGCGCTTTTTGCCGGAGTAACGCCGTTTTCCGTTGCGGTACTTCTTATAGGCCTTCTTTTTGCGCGATTTTTGATAGGTCTTTTTCGCGGGTCGCCTTTTTGTTTTTTGCACTTTATAGGCCTGTCGCTGCTCGACGCGGCGTTGCCGGTAACCTTCGTAGCGGCCCGCCAGCTTCGACTGCATTTGTGTGTAACCAGCCTGCGCTTGCCCAGCATCTCCACCGAAGGGAACGCCAGCTAACAGCATCGCCGCCGTTATAATGCTCAGAAACGCAAGGACTTTCTTGTTGAACGGACGCCGAGTGAGCCTTCCGCTGGGCTGTAGCAATGTACGCATTCACTTTCCCTCAAAAGCCGCGACGCAAAAGTTTATTAATCGTGGCATTCCGCCGCAGCATTTCGGATACCGCGAAATAGAAATCCTCCCGCAATTTTTTGATGGCACGCGTAAAGAAAAAAATTTTGAATCAAACTGTCGATAATTAGTATGGTTAACGACCTAGATGTTTTCATGCCCCAATGCCCGGCGCAGGGGTAGTGACTTAAACGAATTTGTCGCAGCCAAAGAGTTCCGCACTCAACCCCGAATGTTATTTCCGAGTGATTGCAAGTATTCAGGCTGATTGGGGCCAGGGGGGGGTGACACGTTGCGCATGCACGCAACTTGTGTGGACACAGAGGATCAAGTGAAACAAACCGACGGGATGGTCAGCTTTATGCCGCCCGTCGCCAAGTGGAAGGCGACAGAACGGTGACCACGAGCGCCACGACGATGCCGAGCGGGCCGCCAATCGCTGCGCCCGCGCGCCCATCGATCCCGAACCAATTCGCCAGCTCGGGGCCAAGTTCAAGTGCGTTTCGACATGCCTGCGGACTTTCGGCGGTCTCAGAGGCGCAAGTCTGAAGCAGCTCTCGCAACTCATCCAGGAGCCATGGCGGCGCATCGGAGACCGACGCCCAAGACAGAGCGAACTGCGGTGCGAATATGCCGGTTGTCCCGACGACGTAATAGAGACAGGCCGCAAGACCGGTGAGGCCGCCCAGCGCCAGCGCGATACCGTTGATCCGTGGCACCAATGCTGCCAGCAGCAGCATCGGGAACAACGATGCGCCCAACACAGCGAAGGCCCAATAGAGCCGATTGACCGGGGATTCGCCCAGTAGGACGACGATCACGGTAGCTGCTGCCGCGAAAGCGATCGTCAGGGGAATACGCAGTCCCATGGAAGGCGGGGCTTTGACTTGATCGGCGTTCGTTTTTCGCAACCAGCCGGTCGAGACTTCCACCGTCATACGCAAGGTGGCCGCCGAGGCGAGAACGGCAAGCAGCCCGATCAGCGCCGCGAATGCCCAGGGCTTGGGTTCACTGAAGCCGGCAAAGGCGGGCATTAGGAGAACGACGGCGCCCGGATTAATCGCCAGATCGACGATGCGCAAGCGGCCTGAAGTATCGCCGCAAGCCGCAGCCGTCTCACCCGATGCTGTCGTCGCATCAGCAACGACGGGCGCTATGTCGCCAGGCGCTTGTGTCCGACAAACCCTCATATATCCGGCTTGCTGAGCTTGTTGCAGCCATGTCGGCTGGTCCTTGACGTGAAGCCCGGCGGCGACCTTCTGGTAGAGCTCAAGCTTTGTAAAGACAGCGGCGGCAGGCAATGCGGTCAGTATGATGGCCGCCACGACAAGCCCGAAAGCGGCCTTTTGTCGGGATGGAAACGCATTGCGCGACCAGGTGGCCTCATTTGACGGATCCGCGGCAGCGGTTCTACGCCGCCACAGCGTGTGGGGAAGGACCGCCGCTCCCAGAAGCATACTCAATGTGAGCGCGACGAAGTTGAGTTGCGAAACTTGAACGAATGGCCTTGCAAAGGGCGGCATGCTTAGAGGATCGCCCAGTCCCTCAACAAGCAGCGCCCGTTCCGTCACGGTCAACTCGCTGAGAGCCTGGCCGTAAGCCAATTGTGGAACGAAACCGACAGGCAGTTTGCCGGAGATCCCCCACACCAGGGTCCAGATTACCGATGCAAGCGCTACCAGCACGACAGCCAGCAGGGCGTACCAGAACCGGCGTCCCGGAGTGAACGATAGAAACCCAGCCAGCGCGGCCACGCCGCCGATGACGGTCGGGGTTTGCCAGTCTTGCTCACTGGCGGCGGCGGCCACGGCAAGACCAGCGACTTCCATTTCGATGGATACCAAGATGACGAGACCAGCAGCCATTCCTAGACCCGCCGCTGCCGCAGTGAAGGCGCTACCGGTAACGCGGCCAAGAAGATCATCGACGTGGAGAGCACCGGCCCGGTCAAGAGCTGGAGCGATGAACACCAGCGAGACAAGCAGGCCGGCACTGAGCCCAAGATAAAGCGGCAGTCCGTCGTGGCCGTAGACAAACAAGGCGCCCGTCAAGGTCAAGACGGTCCCGGCCGTCAGCCAGCTTCCGCAGGCCGTGAGCGAGGCAAGGAACGCGCTCAATCTTTGCCCTCGAGCGGTGCGGTTCCACGGACCCGAGAGCCAGAGCCCGAGTAGCGCGACCAGAAGCAGACCGCCTTGAGCGGCTAGGTAATAGCCAAGCGGAAGACCGCCAATGCCGAGCCCGTTGAGAGTCGGCGCCGCAAGCGGCAACACAAGGGTGAGGAAAGCGGCACAGACGATCGTGAAGGCCGCAGCCCACGGCCTTGGCCGAATGGGCCGATGTGGTGTCTCGGCCACCACGCTCCCGGCGTTGTTTTCGACAGACGAGCCGTGCGTCATCCTCACTCACTCCGGAGACGTTTCCAGCCAGCTGCTGGCGGCCTTGCTGGGTCATTTACCGCTGCGGCTACTGGATGTCGATGAAACGTTGGAATTGGATTGGTAGCATTGTCGAACAATGTGGCCGGCCGGCGTCCCGCGCTAACGGAATGCCGCCTATAAGAGATCGTCCCGGATTGCCCGCACCTGCGCCTTGGCTGCGTCGGACAACAATCGGACGTCATTTTGCAAAGTGCACATGCCGAAGCCCTCGGCAAAACGTTTCTTGGCCGTTTCGGGACCGTCAGTATGGATTGCCGCGAAGCGATTGTGTCGCTGCGCCGCCGAGAGCGCCGAGCCGATCGCTGCAACAACGGTGGGATCACTTGGGGCCATTGATGGGGGGGCCCCGAAAGCCAGCGAGAGGTCGCCCGGGCCGACATAGATCCCATCCAGCCCAGGGACGGACAGGATCGCGTCCAAATTCTGCATACCCTCACGGGTTTCGATCATGGCCAACAATATTATCTCGGCGTCGGCGGCTGCGGCGTAGTCTCCGCTTGATCCGGCACCGGAGTATAAAGTGGCCCGGTTGGGACCGAATGATCGCGTCCCTCGTGGGGGATAACGGCAGGCAGCGACAAAGGCCTCTGCCGTGTCCGCAGCGTCAACCATCGGGCAGATCAACCCGTAGGCACCGGCGTCGAGGAGCTTCATCATCAAGCCGGGATCGTGCCAGGGAACCCGCGCCAAGGGGATTGTCTGCGTCGAGGAAATGGCTTGCAGCATCGCGAATGCGGTCTCGTAAGACATGGCGCCGTGCTGGAGATCAATCGTCAGGCTGTCGTAGCTCTGATGGGCCATGATTTCTGCGGCATAAGAGCACGGAATTGAACACCAACCATTGATCACAGGCCGCCCCTGCTCCAGGTGAGTTCGCACGACGTTTTTGCGCATGGTTTACCCTAATCTTTCCTTCCGAACGCGGAACAGTCAGCCCAAAGAATGCCTGGAGAAGGAAAGCTTCGCATTAGCGAACGGCCTTTCCAGGGCGCATCGTCCTCATGTACACAATCGGAAGTATTTCTCACTTTTTCCTGACGTTGCGCAATTATCATGCTCCGAATTCAAGCTCTGAACTTATTATTTTGCTCAATGCAGATAAGTTTTCAGAAAGTGCACTGCAAAATTTATTGTTGCGTCGCAGTGCAAGTCGTTAGGAATGGGTGTACGCTAGTTTCGTAACACGTTCGCAGAACTGCGGGCCTGTGGGCAAGACAGCTCATACAAAACGAGGCCTGCTCGCCCAGCCGCAAACACGTTGTTCAAGCGTGGGCCACCTTTCGATTGGAATGGTAATGGCAAAACACTCTAATGGCATCCCGAGCGAAGCACGACGGGGCTCCGAACCGGCTGATGAAGCCTATCTGCGCCTCGTTGGAGAGCGCGTTCGATTGATGCGTCTGCAGATGGGCATGTCGCGCAAGGCGCTGTCACATGCTTCCGGCGTATCGGAGAGGTATCTTGCTGAACTCGAGAGGGGTTCGGGCAACGCTTCGCTGTTGGTATTGAGAAGCATCGCCGACGCTCTCGGAACTCGCGTGCACGACCTGACCATCGAGGATGATGATCGACCGATCGACAAAACACTGGCCATCCATCACTTGGAGAAACTCGGCGCAGCGCAAGCTGCGGAGGCGCGCCAGCTGCTCGTCGACCGGTTTGGACGCAAGCCGCCTTCCCGTGTCGCGCGTATTGCGCTTGTCGGAATGCGTGGCGCTGGAAAAACAACATTGGGTGGGGCGCTGGCGCAGGCTCTATCGTTGCCCTGCGTCGACTTGGACCGCGAGGTCGAGCGCGCTAGCGGCATCGAAGTATCGGAAGTGTTCTCGGTTCATGGTGAGGAAGTCTACCAACGGCTGCAGCACGAATGCCTGAGCAACGTTCTGAACAGCCTGCCGCGCGGTGTCATCAAGACGGGAGGTGGGATCGTCCGGTCGAAGACCACCTATAATCTCTTGCTGGCTGGATGCTTTGTCGTTTGGGTGCGCGCGTCGCTCGATGAGATCCATCGCGGATGGGGTGAGGAAGCCTTCGACGGTGACGATGCCTCCGCGGCAGAAGTGCAGCCCAAGCTTGAAGCAGCGCTGGCTGAAAGAGCGCCGCTCTACGAGATGGCAGACGCTGTTGTCGACACCACGGGGCGGACCGTCGAGCAAGCAGTTAACGAGGTCCTGAAGCTGATCGAAGAACGTGCGGTGCGGCCAGGCCGAGCCGCATAGAACTCGTTGGAGCCGTCATCAAGTTAACTGGCTGGTCGCGCGCGTTACCCACCACGATGGTTTAGGGAGTGGTTGCTTGCGATCGACGCCTGCGCCGCGCGTTTATCAAAAACGTGCACGTTCTCCCTGAAACAATCGCTCAGATCGCGCCTGAAACCGAACGCTTTGCCGCTAGATGGAGAATGCACTAGGAGGTCAGACGGCGGCATTCCTCGTCGGCCGGAAGCGGGTCGCAACCAGGGTTTTTCACACAGGCCTCAAGTGCGCCGCGGAGTTTTTCTGAAAAGATACCGCTCAGCACTCCATTGTAGAGACCGTGCGCTTGCAGTCCACATTGATAGAGCTTGACCATGCGGGCTCCGCCGTAACGCATCGCCGAGGTGTAATCCTTAAGAGCACCAACCTGATCGCCGAGCGCTTGACGGACGTGCGCGCGTGTGTCGAGGGCATGAGGACTGTTGGGTGAAAGTTGAAGGGCGCGCGCCACATCGGGTTTGGCTTTTTCGTACAGACCGGATTTGTAATAAGCCCAAGCCCGGTTATTGAGCGCAACCGCAAAATCCGGCGAGATATCGATGGCGCGATCATAGTCGGGAATTGCCAGCTCGTAGCGACCCTGCAATGAATACGCGAGCGCACGCATCGCGAATGCGTAGCTTTTTTCCAGTGGCGGAAGCGGCAATTCCAGAAGGCGCGAGCAGGCCTCGATGCGACCGCTGCCGTTTGGACCGAAGCAATCTTGCTGGGTATCGGCCGTCACGGGACCCGATAGGGCAGTTAACGCCGCCGCAGAGAGGGCACCGAGCCACAAACCCAGCCTTTTGATAATGCTCAAAGAAAACCTCCTCAGCGAGGGCCGGAAGTGTCCGGACCGGAACGCCTGGGCTGCACGATTATTAACCGGTTAACGCAGCATAATTGGGGCACGCGAAGCTTAACCCTTCAACACCTACCAACATGCTAGATTGGCAGCAATTTCGACCGTGAACACCGTGAAAGCATCACAAGAGTGAAAGACAAGCGTATCCTTCTTATAATTGGCGGCGGGATTGCCGCCTACAAGTGCCTGGAACTCATTCGGAGGCTGCGCGAGCGCGCCGGCCATGTAAGAGTGGTGATGACGCAGGCCGCGCAGCAGTTCATTACGCCGTTGTCGGTTGCTGCGCTCACCAACGAGCGCGTTGTCACCGAACTTTTCGACCTCGACGACGAACGCGAGATCGGTCATATCCGCCTCAGCCGAGAAGCTGACCTGATCCTGGTCGCCCCTGCCACGGCCAATCTCATCGCTAAGGCGGCCAATGGGCTTGCTGATGATCTGGCCAGCTCAGTGCTTTTGGCCTCCGACAAGCCGCCGCTAATTGCGCCGGCCATGAACCCACGAATGTGGCTGAGCCCTGCAACTCAGCGCAATGTTCGTCAACTTGCAGCGGATGGTGCCCGTTTCGTGGGACCGGAGTTGGGTGAAATGGCAGAGCGAGGCGAAGCGGGCCCAGGGCGTCTCGCCGAAGTCCCCGCTCTGATCAAAGCCATCGAAGAAGGGCTGCCAACTTACGACCGTGAGGCGATCAACGCCTTCACGGCGGGAGCGCTCGATGGCCGGCACGTTGTGGTAACCAGCGGGCCGACGCACGAACCTATTGATCCTGTCCGCTACATCGCCAACCGGTCGTCTGGAAAACAAGGCCATGCCATCGCAGCTGCCGCCTTAGCAGCGGGCGCACGCGTAACGTTGATCTGCGGACCGGTCAATCTACCCGACCCGGCCGGCGTGGAGACGATCAAAGTAAAAACGGCCGCCGAGATGCTCGTCGCCGCAGAGCAAGCCTTGCCGGCAGATATCGCCGTCTTCTGTGCGGCAGTTGCGGATTGGCGGGTTGCCCGGCAAGGCACACAAAAAATCAAAAAGCAGAAGGGTGGGCCCGCTCCGGCGTTGGAGCTGGTGCCCAATCCCGACATTCTGAGAACGATTGCAAAGCAAAAAAAGGGTCGTCCGGAACTCGTGATCGGATTTGCCGCCGAGACCGAAAAGGTTCTCGAGCATGCCAGCGCCAAGCTGAAGCGCAAGGGATGTGACTGGATCGTCGCCAACGACGTCTCAGCCGAGACCGGAGTCATGGGCGGGGACCGCAACAGTGTGCACCTGATCCGTAAGGATGGACACGAGAGCTGGCCCGAATTGTCGAAAGACGAGGTTGCAACAGCGCTTGTTAAAGAGATGGCGCGGGAGTTCGCACTCGCCGAAAAAAAACGCAAAGAAACAAGACCATGAGAGCCAAAGTACGCAAGACATGATGAAGAGTAGCAAGCCAAAATCCGGCCCGGTCACCGTGAGAGTCACGCGACTTTCGCATGGTACGGACCTGCCGCTGCCAGCCTATCAGAGCGCTTTTTCATCGGGTCTCGACCTGGTCGCGGCGGTTGGCTGGGATACACCGATAACCCTGTTACCTGGTTCGCGGACGCTGGTGCCAACCGGTCTCCAGCTCGCGCTGCCGGAAGGTTATGAGGGACAGGTTCGTCCCCGCTCCGGACTTGCGCTGTCGAGCGGCATCACTGTGCTTAACTCGCCTGGGACCATTGACGCTGATTACCGGGGGGAAGTTGCCGTTTTGCTGGCGAACCTCGGTGGCGCTCCATTCGAAATCCGTCGCGGCGAACGGATCGCGCAGCTTGTCGTTGCCCCAGTTGCAAGGGTGGAGCTCGTTGAGGTCGAGGCGCTTGCGGAGACGGAACGCGGCACCGGTGGATTCGGCTCGACGGGGAAGGGTACCGCAGCAGCAGAGGCGGACCAGCCAACCAACAAAGCCGATGGCAAACCGGAAAAGAAGACAAACAAGAAGGTGGCTGCAAGGAAGCCCGTCAAGAAGGGACGCAAGTAGGATCGCGGGCGGAGCCGCGGATCGTCCATTGAGCTAGTGGAGAGGCACATCCGCATGGCTGCGGTTTCGGCCTGCGCTTTGTTAGGCTCGCCAACCGTCTTTCGACGTTTATTCAGGCACCGCTCGTGAACGCCTTCGATCAGGCCGCATTATTCCAGTCGCGTCGATAGCGCGCCGACACCATGGATCTACTTGATCCCTAAAAGCTCAGCGAGCGTCATGATCCGCCCGTCTTCGGGGTTCGTTTCTCGAAGCCGCATCAGATTCCTGCGAGCGCGCAATCAAATTCATCAAGTCAGCTCGTAGCGACTTAATCTGCTCTTCGGTCATCCCGAGCTGTGTGGCCAGGTAACGTCTGGCGTCCAGCGTGCGAGCCTGCATGATCTTGCCTTGATCAGTGACATAGACCTGCACTTCTCGTTCGTCACGCGTACCGCGGCGGCGTTCTACGAGCCCCATGCTCTCGAGCCACTTGACCAACGGAGTAAGCGTGCCCGAATCGAGCATCAGCCTGTCCCCGATCGCGGATATCGTAGACCCGTTGTGTTCCCACAGGACAACGAGCACCAAGAACTGCGGATAGGTGAGACCCAGCGGCGTGAGTTTGTGTCGATAGGTCTTGGTGACAGCCCATGTTGACGCGTACAGCGCAAAACACAGCTGGTTTTCTAGCCGAAGTAGCTCGTAGGCTGATTCACGTCGCCTGGCTCCTCTTCTTCGCGCTAGTTCTTGATTATGAGCGCGATACTCAGAAATTTACTCGAGCACTCCGGGTCTAGCGCTCGTAATCGTCCGACGCGCTTCTCACTTGAATTCCATCGTAGCAACGCGGTTCGTCTCAGCCTCCCATCCGGCCTCAAAAAACCTCTACGAAATACGGCTCCCAACTTCATCGGGGGCTCCGAAGTGCTCGAAGTAGCGCGGGTCGATATTTTCGACCGGTAAGACTATCAACACGTCGGTGGTCCCAAATTGGCGATCGATAACGGCACCGTCACCGACAACGGCTCCCAACCTCAGGTACCCCTTGATAAGCGGCGGCATGGCTTTGAGAGCGGCACGCGCATCGACATCCTCTTTCGCCATCCTATCCATTGGAACGTGAAGGTGATCATGGGCGCGACATCGCCACTTATTTGGCGCGAGGGCATTGTGATGTAGGAAGCTCAGCGAGACTGAGTGCTCATCAGGGTCCGTGCCAGGGAAGCTGGCGCAGCCAATCATGACGTCGACTTTATGCTCACGCACGTAAGCCCAAAGACCGTGCCAGAGGAGTTCAACGGTACGTTTGTTGCGGTAAGGCTTCAGCACGCAAGAACGGCCCAGTTCCATAAACTTGTAATTGCGGCGATGGAGTCTTATCAATGGCGCGATGTCATATTCGCCCTGCGTGTAGAAGCCGAGACTGCGTTCTGCCTTCAATTGCCGCAGAACCCGATAAGTCCCGACTACTACGGGCCGCCGATGCTGTCGCCATCCGCTGCCGGTGGTGGGGGCGGCGTGGTCGATGACCAAAAGATGATCGCAGATCGCGTCGTAGGCGTCTTCATCGCGTTTGCGCATCCGAGCGGTGATGCTCGGTACCGCTGACATTTCTTCGTAGAAGACATTAAAGCGCAGTGCCTGCGCCTCGTGGACTTCATCTCGACTTTGCGCTAGCCGTACTTCCAGGGAGCCAACCCTGCCAAACGAGCGTGGGGGTAGTGGGCGACGGCGCGGCTGCAGCGCACTCATACGATGCTGAGCTGCGTAAGGACCAGCCAAGCGACGGCCGAATGCCGATACGTCGTAGTCCCCCGTAAAGCCGTCCGTTTCCAGTCGCTCTCGTGTCATTGACTTAGATCCCCATATGGACGCGATCACCACAGAATACCGGCACGCTCTCGTCATGTTTGTCTATTTATGTGTGGTGCCAACCCCCCGGATTCCATGGCGCGGCTTGTAGCAATGTCAAAGGCTATAAATGTGGCCTCTTGCTATTGGCTCAATTGCAACCACGACTTATATGCAGCACACAACACTTTGAAATTATTTGAAGGTGTGTTTCCGGAGCGGTCAAACAGAGACGCCGTCAGCACCCATGTTATTTTTCTATTAGGCAGCGGAGCCACGCTGATAGGAGCAATTTCGAAACGCATTTTCCAAGACGCGATGCAGATCTGGGGGGACGAAGGGCTTCGTCAAGCAGTCGTCGAGACCAGCCTCGAGGTAACGTTGCCGATCCTCGGCAAAAGCATGAGCTGTGAGAGCAATGATCGGCGGGCAGGCCCGTTCCGTTTCGTCGTCAGCGAACACGGCTCTAATGCGTTGCGAGGCTTCCACACCATCGAGACCGGGCATGAAAATGTCCATCAGGATAGCATCGGGCATGCGCGCTGCGCCTTGCAAAGCGCGGCGCATGTATTCCAGCGCATCGAGTCCATTGCGCGCCGTGAGCGCCTCATGGCCGGCACGCTCGACGACCTTCACTGCAAGCAACTCATTGATTGCATTATCCTCAGCGATGAGAACGACGCGCCGTTGATGCGGGATCGTCGGTACGAGAGCATTTGGCCACCCTTGTCTAGCTTCCTCGGCGAAGGGCTTCGGCTGACGTTTGAGCCCTTCATCAGACCGACCAATTTGCTCAATCAATGACGCTGGGCGAACGGGACGGATTGCATATCTTTTGAAGCCCGCTGAATGGAGTTGGAGGAGTTTCGCACGCGAGTTGATTGCCGTTAGGGCAACACCAACGGGATCCTTCACTCGGAGGGCGGCCTCTTGCATGAGCAGTGCGGCTTTAACTGGATCGGCTGTCGTGTCGACCACGATGCAATCAAAGCCGGTGCCCGACTTGCAACTGCGGAGGGCGTCCACTGCGCCGGCGAAGGACGTCTCGACAACCTGCGACCCGTTGGCCAGGAGTATTCTAGCCATAACATCGCGCTCGATCAGTCTATCGAATGCGAGAAGCACGCGATGCGCCGGCTGGGGAAGGTGGGCTTCTTGATCACTCTGCCGCGCGCTGATCAAGACAAGGTCGGCGGTAAATGTCGATCCGGCTGCAAGAGCGCTGTCGACGCTGATATCGCCGTCCATCGCCAAGGCTAGGCTACGAGAGATCGCGAGTCCTAATCCGGTCCCACCGTGTCTTTGATCTAAGCCAGATCCGGTCTGCTCGAATTCCTCGAACAGCTTGGCGCGATCTGCCGCGGCCAGACCGACACCGGTGTCTTTCACGGAAAACAGGAAGTGCTGACGCTTGTTTGTGGCATCGGCGCCGGGTTCACACCCGCCCACCTCAACCGACACGGTTATACCGCCGGTATCGGTGAACTTGATAGCGTTGGAAAGCAGATTCAGGAGCACCTGACGCACTCTCGCTGCATCGCCGACGGCTTCTTGCGGGACATCCGGCGATACCCTCCAAGCCAGCTCAAGGTCCTTCTCGTATGCCCGAGGCGCCAGTAACTCCACCGTCGCCTGCACGGTGTCAACGATGGAGAAGCGCTCCTCGCGAAGAGTCAGCTTGCCCGCTTCGATCTTGGAGAAATCAAGGAACTCATCGACTAGCGACAACAGGATGCCTGCGGATTGATGGATCGCACTGACGAAGCTGCGCTGTTCGTCGCTCAGTTTGGTATCGAGCAATAGAGCCGACATGCCGAGGATCCCGTTCATCGGCGTGCGAACCTCGTGGCTCATCGCGGCGAGAAAACGCGACTTAGCTTGATTGGCCGCCTCGGCGGTTTTTCGAGCCTCGGAAAGGTTTTGTTGGTATGCGCGTTGCTCGGTGATGTCCCTGCCAACGAGTTCGAACTCGCGTAGGCCATGCTGGTCTGCAGGGAGTACATGGACCTGCCAGGAAACCCAGCGGGTCCCCTGCGGTGTCACGATCTGCTGATCCTCAAGGGCGCCCACTGTCTCTTGAAGCGGACCTGCGGTGGAAAGGACCTCCGAGGATAATGGTGAGCCCAACACATCCTCGCGCCCGATATCGAACATCTGGCAGAATGACTGGTTGGCGAAGGTCACGCGACGCTGACGGTCTATGCGTAAGATTAGATCGGAT
>Ga0209013_10001694_pt1 | contig 20276 bp, 14 predicted proteins | sample Cruoilmetagenom2_FD_187291 | JGI IMG/M metagenome (GOLD analysis project Ga0209013, IMG submission 187291) | Oil polluted marine microbial communities from Coal Oil Point, Santa Barbara, California, USA - Sample 2 (SPAdes) (version 2) | ecosystem: Environmental > Aquatic > Marine > Oil seeps ...
TATCGAGGGCGCATCTGTTAGCCTGCTCATTGATGAAACAGATGAAATAATATCAACAACGCTTACTGATGCCTTTGGAGATTTCTGGTTTAGAAAACTGGATGTAGGAGCGTACTCCCTGCTCATAAAAAAGGATGGCTATTTGCCCATCACTGTTAAAGATATCAGTACTGAGAAGGATGTCAACGTAGGAGACATTGCTTTGTATGAGGAGGCTGTCCTGGTATAAAACCTTGTAGGTAGAAATGGGAGTGTTTAATACTGGATACCCTTTCGGCAAGACCTGGATGTAATCCCTGACCGGAAGTTGCGAGAATCCCCCGGCCTCCTATTTTCAGAAGGCTGGGGGTTTCTCCCTCATTGGGGCAATGATCAAAATGTGTCAAATTTGACAATGTCACATTCGCCACGTCCAGGTTCTACAAGTTGTTACCCGTTATTTTTGAGGCTTTGGGACAAACCGCATATGGGCTACACAGTCAAAATTGGGCTCGTTCTCCCGGGAAATGGGGGTTCCGTCGACAGTTGAGCACAGAGAATTAGCCGAACTTATGTCTTGTGCGAATCACGCATTCGACTGAAAGGAGAATATATATTCGAAAAATGTCTGTCCTATCCCTGTAAACGCTAGAATACGCGTTTTTAAAAATACTTAGGAGGATCGTTCAAGATGACTACAACTGACAAGTGGCAATGGGAAGAAAATGGGTATACCGTGACCCGGAGCAACGCTTGGTCCGGGCCTGGCTGTCATGACGGCTGTGGAGTTCTACTGTATACCAAAGACGGAAAGTTGGTTAAGGTTGAAGGAGATCCGGAAAATCCTTTCAATGCGGGACGTCTATGCGTGCGCTGCCTGGCATTACCCGAAGTGACCAACCACCCGGATCGCTTGAAATACCCGATGAAAAGAGTGGGTAAACGGGGAGAAAACAAATGGGAGCGTATCACCTGGGACGAGGCCTACGATACGATTGAAAAGAAGTTCAATAATATCAAGGATGAATATGGACCTGAGTCAGTAATTTTCGCACAGGGCACCGGTCGCGATATTATGGCTTATATCGGAAGGCTGGCGTACTCTTTTGGCAGTCCTAACTGGGCCTCGCTAGGACTCACCGGAAACGCGTGTTACCTACCTCGTGTAGCGGAAATGATGAGTACAACGGGGGACTTTGCGGTAGCAGATTGTTCTCAATACTTTCCAGACCGTTATGAAAATCCCGAATATGAGCTGCCGGAAACGATGATCATATGGGGAAATAACCCGATCGTCTCAAACCCGGATGGCTTCTTCGGTCACTGGGTGGTAGATTGTATGAAACGCGGCACAAAACTTATTGTGGTAGACCCGCGGCTAACGTGGTTAGCTTCAAAAGCTGAACATTGGTTACAGATACGCCCAGGTACAGACGCTGCTCTGGCCCTGGGGATGCTCAACATCATCATCCAGGAAGAGTTGTACGACAAGGATTTTGTCGAGAATTGGACTCATGGTTTCGACGAACTCAAGCAGCGAGCTGCTGAATACCCGGTAGAGCGAGTATCTGAGATCACCTGGATCCCTGAGGAGAAGATCGTCGCAGCTGCCCGGTTATATGCCAAGAGTACGCCAGCCGCGATCCAATGGGGATTAGCGGTGGACATGACCAGGGAGTCGTTGCCAGCAGGTCACGCGATCTCAGCTTTGTGGACGATTACTGGAAATCTGGATGTTCCCGGTGGAAACATCACAGTGATGCCCCCCTTTGGTGTTTACCAACCGTGGCTTGGGGCCTGGGGCGCTGAATTACTCAGCGAAGAGGCCATGAGCAAACGAATAGGCTTGAATAAGTATCCAATCTTAGGGCATGGTTTTCTGATTGCTCAGTCTGATGAAGTATCAAAAGCGTTGTTGACAGAGAAACCGTATCCCATCAAAGGCGCCTGGATCCAAACTAACAATCCGTTAGCATGCATGGGAGCTGATCCCAAGAAGATTTATGCCGGGCTTAACAAGTTGGACTTTGTGGTGGTAGTTGACCTGTTCATGACGCCAACAGCGATGGCGCACGCCGATATTGTTCTTCCAGCGGCTACCTATCCTGAGCGAGATGGTCTGCGGGCGCTCTGGTACCACCTGGGAATAATTAACAAAGTCGTTCAGGTCGAGGATGCCAAATCTGATATGCAGATCAACCTGGAACTCGGTAAGCGCTTCAACCCCGAAGCATGGCCCTGGGAAAACGTTCAGGAGATGTTCAGTGAAATGATCGCCAGTACGGGGTTTACTTTCGAAGAACTCAGGGAAAAAGGTGGTCAGATATATCAACCGTTTGCCTATAAGAAATATGAAAAAAAGATGCAACGGCGAGATGGTGAGCCCGGTTTCAACACACCAACAGGACGTATGGAGCTCTATTCCACCCTCCATAAGGAGTGGGGACTCGACCCGTTACCCTATTACGAAGAGCCTACGGAGAGCCCTTACAGCACTCCCGAAATGTATGAGGAATATCCCTTAATCCTGACTACTGGCGCTCGACCCTGGGCTTTCTTTCACTCTGAGCAACGGCAGGTAAAGAGGTTACGTCAACTCAAGAAAGATCCACAGGTGGAGTTACATCCAGATACGGCAGGGAGATTGGGCTTCAAAGAAGATGATTGGGTATGGATCGAGAATCGAATGGGTCGATGTCGGCAAAGAGTAAAAGTCACACCTATCATCGATCCTCGGGTAGTCAATGCCGATCACGCCTGGTGGTTCCCGGAGAAGGATCCTGAGAATCTATTTGGGGTGTGGGAGTCAAATATTAACCAGCTCATGCCTCAGTTGCCAGGTAAAAGTGGGTTTGGCGGAAACTATAAGTCGCTGTTGTGCAAGATATACAAAGTAAATGAAGGAGAGGTCTAATATGGCTCGCTATGGTTTGCTCATCGATTACGAGTACTGCACTGGTTGCCATTCATGTGAGATAGCCTGCAATATGGAGCATGAATACCCTGTAGGTAAATGGGGTATTCAACTGGCCGAGATTGGTCCCTGGCCAATCAACGAGGAAAAATGGCAATTTGCGTATATTCCCGTACCAACCGATCTTTGCGACTTGTGTGGTACACGGTTTGCGCAGGGGAAGCAGCCCGCCTGTGTGCACAACTGCCAGGCAGACGTGATGCGCTTTGGACCGATTGAGGAACTGGCGAAAGAATTAGCCAAGAAGCCCCGCCAGGTTCTGTTCGCCCCGAAGTGAAGAACTATCAGGAGAGTTCGCTTACCGTAATAAGGTGTGTTTAATTCAGCAACACGCGGGGCTGCTCCAAATACAGAGCAGCCCCGTTTCACACCTCACCAAATCGTCTTTTCTTATGCATAATTGATGATGGATCATTCTTTGGAAGATGGGTTGAGTTTGATGCGTACATCTACGATTGTTAACTGCCAGTTGACTGCCCATTTGACCAAGTTGCAGTTCCCAAACCAAAACACAATTTTTTGAGATGAGGGATGCTTCTCCCCAGATGTATCCAACAAGACTCAAAACTCAATCTCAGCATTAGTGAGCCATAAAACGAAGCGATAGCCAACTAGCTTCTTGACAGGATAAGAAAGTATATTACCAGGAATGGCTTGTGATTTGGGATTTTACGTGACTGTTCGTGAAAATTGTAACAAGTGATACAAAGTTATTTCTAAATATTTTATATAATGAATTTACTCAGTACCAAGTACGTGATATTGAAACCGGAGAGCAAACGTAAACGAATAAAAGTGTAACAAACAATACCAAAAGAGAGAAATCGAGGTTTCCAATGGCGAAGCTTGAGATTTTCCCTCTTTTAGGATAGTCGATTTGGATGTCATTTGTTTTATCGTGTTTTCAGTGGAGTCATGTATTGAAAACCGAATCCAAGCCAGGTTTTTATTGAGGAGGCTCTATGATTTAAATAGCAATTCACTGGATTGGTTTATAAAGCACCAAGGTTCCAAGCAAATAGGAGAAAGAAATGCCAAACGATAAAGTGACTTATAACTATTGTATGGGCACAGGGTGCCATGAGCTGTGTGTCCTAACCACCCGATCTGCCAATGGCAAGGTGGTCACCTGCGAACAAACGGTAGACCCTGCTTCGGGTGAGTTCATAACCGGAATCTGTCAGAAGGGCATCGTCTATGCCAGATATCCATATTTGGAGCATCCCAAACGACTAAAATATCCCCTCAAGCGAGTTGGCGAGCGCGGTGAGGGGAAGTTCGAGCGTATCTCCTGGGATCAGGCTATGGATGAAATCGGAGAGAAGCTCAATAAAATCCGTGATGAACATGGCTCAGAGGCTGTCCTGGTAAACAACTTCGCATCCAGCTTTCCAGGCGCCTTCACATCACTGCATATGCCGCTAACCTGGCTTTTCGTGCATGCTTTTGGAGCCAGTTTATTCCCTTGGACCCCAGTTGATATCAGCATCGCCTGGGCAAGCATCATAAACCATGGGAGTTTCTTCGGATATGCAAACTATAATTCCAAGAGAATGACCAAATCTCCCTATATTCTCATCTGGGGGGCTAGTCCGCTTGGATGGACGATGGCCAGCAATACGACTCGTGACATCATGGAGGCAAAGGAGAATGGCGCCAAGATTGTCACTATTGGCGTGGTATTTGATAGCACTGCAGCTCTCTCCGACAAATTCGTCACAATCAATCCGGCTACGGATACTTACCTTGCCCTCTCTATGGCGAACATCATCTTCCGGGATGAGCTTCTCGACCAAGATTTTCTCGCTCACCACACGGTGGCGCCGTTTTTGGTCCGGAACGACAATGGGCAATTCTTGCGTGAATCGGATGTAGACTCGGAGGGTGATCCCAACAATTACCTGATATGGAATACCGATCAAGCAGCCCCACAATCTGTCGCACCCCACGGGCAGATCCCTGAGGATTCTGCCCCCGATCTTTATGCCGAACAGGTTATCAACGGCATCCCTTGTTCAACCGCGCTGGTAAAGATAAGGGATGAGGTCGCTGAGTGGACACCCGAAGCCCAGGAAAGTTTGACTGGCGTCCCAGCCGAGGTGGTAGAGGAGATCACGCATGAATATGTAGAGACTGAGAATTCCGTGCTCCAAATATCGGCGGGTTTGAGGTACAAGAATGGCGGCCCAGCGGTTCGAGCTGCCATGATGGTCCCCGTTTTGGCTGGAAAGATTGGCAAAGGGGAAAGCCTGGGATTGGCCCTGGGAGGTCAAATGGGAGAACATCCTGTTACTTTTAACGATCTCCCGCTCATCTTCCCCGGAGGAGATCCTACAAAGGCCAGAGGTAAATTCCCACTGACCCTGGGTGAGATGTTCGAGGCTGGCTTCCCCTACAAAGCCCTTCTCAACATGATGGGGAACCCGGTACAAACCTGGCCCAATCGACAATTGTGGACTGAGAAAATCCTGCCCCAACTCGACCTGATTGTGGCTTACGAAGTTAGGTTGTCAGATACGGCCTTGTGGGCAGACTACGTGCTTCCCGATACCTGCACCCTGGAGCGTTACGAGTTTGCCATCATGGGAGACCGTCTTATCCTATGTGAGCCAGCCATTGAACCAGTAGGTGACGTCAAGGATTCTGCCGATTTTTATCGAGAGCTGTCCAAGCGTGTTGGCATAGGGGAGTATTTCGAAAAATCTGCTGAGGAATGGCTTCAAGTCCGGCTACAATCCCCAGACCCGGCCATCGCCGGAGTGCAACCACCGCTTACCTGGGAACGCTTGAAGGAAGAGAAGATGGTGAAGTTGAATTTGCCCGATGAGTTAGTAAACAGCTGGGCAAATAAGGACTTTCTCACCGATTCTGGCAAGATAGAAATCTATTCTGAGCATCTGGCGGAGGTTGATCAAGCGGTTCCTAAATACTTTGAACCGTATATCCTGGGTCCGGATAGAACGAAATATCCGCTCCAGCTTTATGTAGGCCGTCACCGGGTCTTTATGCAAAGCCAGTTCAGCGAATTTGATGATCTTCGCCAAATTGCGGGCGGTGAACCCATTACCTGGTTGCACCCGAGCGACGCGGCACAGCGCGGAATTCGAGATGGGGATCGAGTCGAGGTCTTCAACGACGGTGGACGTTTCCGTTGCAAGGCCCAGCTAAGTGAGAAAATGCAGCCGTCTATCACTCGGGTTTCCATGGCTTACGCGGCTTCAGATTGGGATGGAGATCCACCTCAAGCTTTAATGACCCCGTTAGGAGTTCCTGAAGTAGAAGATTCTCTTAACAAGGCCACGCATAAATATTGCCGCTCACACATGGTGGTGCCTGAGACCTTGGACATGGAGTTACATATTGTTGTCGCATGGGAAACCATGTGGGATAATCTTTGTGAAGTTCGCAAGTTAGAGGAGGTGTAGAAATGACTCAAAAAGCGATTTTGATTGATCTGAATCGTTGCACCGGCTGCTGGACATGTTCGCTGGCGTGTAAGGTGGGTTACAAACTGGACAGCGATGAATGGTGGCAACATGTTCGCACCATCGGGGGGGGAGGAATAGATGAGCCATCTGGAAAATATCCGGATCTTTGGATGAAATGGATGCCGATCCACACTCAGGATTGCATCTTGTGCGATGAACGAACCGAAGAGGGCTTAGAACCCTTCTGCACCTACAACTGCCCCAGCAAGGCAATGACCTTCGGCGACCTGGATGATCCGAATAGCCCGGTCTCGATTCGCATGGAGGAGGTGCGTGAGATGGGTTATCGCATCTTCAAACTGCCTGCATGGGAACGCACCCGGTCAGAGATCTTTTACGCCGAATGAGCGGATAACTGATCAAGGGCGCAGGATAGACAATTCCTGCGCCCAATTCTTTTTACCTTATTTTTATTATATATCATAGGTTACAAATCACTAAGACATAGTTTGATAATATCAGGAACAAGTGTTCTTAATTGATCGATTCTAAACAATACCGATGAAGAAAAGTGATTCGCAATTTACTAAACTCAAAATAAAAGGTAACACAATTTTAGATCATCGATGAGTACATGTTTTCGCGCATATTTAAGAAATACCCTGTGAGCGTGCATATTTAAAACGGTCATCAAAAAGTTATGACACTTATGGCTTTGGCAACTGAGAGTATCTATATTGACCCCGGTGAAAAGGTCTATACTACATGCTGCCCGGGTACTGGTGATCATAACGGGTGTACGCTTTTTACCCATGTTAAAGATGGTCACATTACCAAAGTCGAACGAGCCATTTATCCGAATGGAGAGGAAGGCATTATCTGCTTGCGCGGTTTTGCCAGCGCCAATCTGTTCGATCATCCAGATCGACTCACAAAACCCTTGAAGCGAAAAGGCGAACGGGGCGCTGGCAAATGGGAGGAAATTTCTTGGGAACAGGCGTTGGACGAAGTCGCAGTGGAAATATCAGGGTTGGCTAATAATTTCGGACCACAATCTCTCGTCATCCTTAGTTCTGGTAGCAGCCATGCACCCTTTAGCAGCATTCACTCTCACATCGGTGCCCGATTCGCCAATCTTTTCGGGGCTACAGATTACTTGATAGGCATTCCAATGGATAATAACGCCATTGCAGCCAACCACTACGACTTTGGCTCTGGTATTGAAGATATAGAAACTGACTCCGCTGACTTAGTTCATAGCAAATATATCGTCATTTGGGGCGCAAATTATGCCGAATCATCGCCAAAGGATATGAAGGGTGTCATTGAGGCCAAAGTGCGTGGTGCAAAGTTGGTAGATGTCGGCGTGATCTTCGATCAGACAGCCGGTTGCTGCGATGAATTTGTGGCTGTCAAACCCGGCAGTGACGCCGCCCTGACCCTCAGCCTGGCACAGGTGATTGTTAACGAGAACCTCCATGATGAAGCTTTCCTTCGCGATCACACAGTGGCTCCTTTCCTTGTGAGACAAGATACAGGTATGTTCCTGCGAGCTTCAGATGTTTTCGAGGGTGGCGATTCTACCAACTATATAGTGTGGAATACTCAGGCTAATGCGCCAGAGACATTGGCGCCCGACACATTCCATTTTGACTACTCGCCAGCGGTGACTGGCATTTATGATGTAGCTGGAATCACCTGCGAACCGTCATTCCAACTCCTGGTGGAGAAACTGGAAAAATATGCACCTGAGCAGACGGCTCAACTGACTGGGGTGCCGGCAGAAAAATGCCGGCAATTAGCACGTGAAATGGCGACTATCAAGCCCATGACCATCGCCATTAATTTTGGTCTACGCTATTGGCAAGCCTGTCAAGCACACCGGGGTATCAACCTATTGGCCGCTTTGACAGGCAATATTGGGGTTCCTGGTGGAGGTGTTTTTCTGCCAAAGGTGATCTCTCCACCTGTATTCAATGTGCCGGCTATAATCAATTCCACGAACTCTATCAGTTCAACGCTCCGTTGGGATATGGCTATGAAAGCCATGGAGACCGGGCAGCCCTATCCAATCAGAGGCATGTTCATCGTCGGCAACAACATATTAAATTGCGCACCCAACAGGAATGATTGGCTTAATAAGCGTTTACCCAACCTGGATTTGATTATCGTTAACGACATCTTCATGACCGATACAGCCAGATACGCGGACTATGTTCTGCCCGACGCAACCGTCTTTGAACGCAATGATATTGACTTCCAACATGGCTGCGTTGTGCTCCAGCAAAAAGCGGTGGAGCCCAGGGATGAGGTGCTCAACCGCGTTCAAATGTGGAGTGAGTTAGCCAAGCGCATGGGGTTAGGAGAATACTTCGATAAAAATGAAGAGGAATGGATCGATATAATGCTGCTGTCGGGTCATCCATGGGTAGATGGGATTACAGTCGCCGAGTTAAAAGAAAATGGCGGGTTAGTCCCGGCTCGTGTTCCAGTCCAGCAGCCCAAAGCCTTCAGCGAAGAGAAGTTCAAAACCACTTCTGGAAGGTTCGAATTCTATAGCGAAAATCTTGTCGAAAACGACACCGCTATGCCAACTTACAAGCCATCGTTGGAAAGCTCTCATACAGGTCCTGGCAAGAAATATCCTCTCTCATTCTTAAGCCGCCGCAAGCGATTCCGCACACAATCGCTTTTCGCCAAAGACGCAGACATGCTGGCTCTCCAGCCAGAACCAGCTTTGGATATCAATCCGGTTGACGCCAAAGCGCGGGGCATCCATAATGGCGATCTGGTGCGCATCTACAACGATCGAGGCCAACTGCGCGTACATGCTCGTCTGACCGAAATTGTGCCGCCCGGAACATGTAATTTTGATAATGGATGGTACGGCGAACAGATGGAAGGTGGTCATTACGAGGAATTGGTTTTAGATGCAGGTTGTGATATCACCTTCAGCCAAACCCATGAGATATGGTGGAACCGGATAATAAAATCGCATAGTTGGTGGGAATTGTTCTTCGCCGGTCGACCGGATACGATATGGGATTGCGCTGTTCAGGTAGAGAAAGTTTAGGAGGTAGGACATAGCTGCAAAACGAGGTATGCTTGTTGATTTGCTGCGGTGCACCGGGTGTGATACTTGTACGCTGGCTTGCAAGCAAGAGAATGATCTGCCGGAAGGAAATTCGTGGGTTCGTGTACAAACCATCGGTGGTCCGTATCCCGACGATCCTTTGGGTAAATACCCCGAGCTCAAGATAGACTGGCGACCCGTTTTTATGGTAGATTGCGACTTTTGTGAGAAACGTATTGAGAAAGGTTTTGCTCCATTCTGTGTTGATAACTGCTACACGGATGCGCTCATTTTCGGTAATTTGGACGACCCACAGAGCGAGATTTCTCTAAAGATGGAAGATCTTGAGAAGCAAGGCCGTGTTATCTTGAAGGACGGCGGTCGTATTACATCCCACGAGCATATTTATTACGCCTATTACTGATGGATCATATTTATGGTAGATATCTCTAGGCGAAGGGGATACAGACATTTTCTGTGCCCCGGAAGTTAGTGATTTTTTTGGTTATTGTGATGATTTACTCATGCACAAAATCTCTCGAATTATGAGGATAAAGGAGTAAGGAAAAATGTGTTTTCGACCCCCTGTAATACCAAAATTGAATAAATGCCCGCAGTGTGATGCAATCAATGATGCTAAGGCAGAAATATGCGCTAACTGTGGGGCCGAACTACCAAAGTCCCCCGGGGCTCCTGAACAAGTTGATGGGACACCTGCACCGAAGGCGCCCCCTTCCCCAGGCCAACCGGGAGCCCCCTCACCTCCGAAAGCTCCATCTCCTCCAAAAACCCCTCCTTCCCAACCAAAGGCACCGCCTCCCTCGCCTGAGAAGCCCGAAGAAGAGTGATTTAGAGAGAAATTTGTGTAAAAAATCAATAAAAACTGCTTGTTACGAGGAGTAATTTAACCTTGCAATTGGTATTCTTGGGCACTGGAGCAGGTTGTGGAGTGCCGTCATTCTTCTGCACCTGCAAAGCATGCCAGGAAGCGAGAGATGAACCTCGCTTCAGTCGGACGCGCTGCGGATTGGTTCTGATGGGAGATGAAACTGTACTGGTAGATGCACCACCAGAACTGCGCTCCCAGCTGATCCGAGAGAACATTAAAAAGATTGACCGCTTTATCCTGACCCACTGGCACTACGATCACGCCGGTGGTTTGGGCGAGCTTGAGTTTTATGTGCGCACAAAACGCCAGGAGATGATACCAACTTATATGAGCACTGTTACTAAAGAATGGTTTGATTCAACCCACTGGTTTATGAAAGACTGCCTGGTGGTCGAGACGTTTGAAAGTGGTTATCATGTGGAGATCGATGAAATGGTTTATACCGCTTTGGATGTGCAACACGCTCCCGGTACGTTCGGCTTGGAGATCGAAGCCCCATCGGGTCGACGGACAGCTTACACTTCCGACACTGGCCCTCTGCCTGAACACACCCATGAGCGGCTGAGGGGTGTAGATAACCTGATCTTGGACGCGACCTTTTGGGGGCGCAACTGGATGCCAGAGGACCACCAATCTGTAGAAAGCGCCATTAATATCGGATTAGAATTGGAAGCTAAGCAGATTTTCCTGACGCATTTGTCCATGCATCATGATCAAATTGTAACCAGCCAGGAATTGGAAGCTTTTCTACATACCTTCGGAGATCACATTCACTTGGCTTATGATGGTTTACGGATTGAAATATGAATGGAGAAAATAACTTTGACGAATAACTTAGCCTTGCAACACGATGATGTACAGGTGAAAAAGTCGGCGTGTTTCTTTTGCCACCAAAACTGTGGCGTTTTAGCATACGTCAAGGATGGCAAAGTGGTTGATATTGAAGGTGATCCGGATCATTTCACAAACAGAGGGGGACTATGCAGTCGGGGGATTATCGCGCTTAAAAATCTTGACCATCCGGCGAGGATTAACCATCCGCTCCATCGCGTTGGTGAGCGCGGCGAAGGCAAGTGGGAGCAGATTCCCTGGCATCAAGCTCTGGATGAAATCGCTGAAAAACTGGTGAAAATCCGAGATAAGTTCGGTCCGGAAGCGGTAGCGACCGCCGGCGGCACTCAGCGTACCGACGATTGGGCTCGGCGTCGCTTCATGAATCTATTCGGTAGTCCAAACAGCTTTCACAATGCCCACCTATGCTGGATTCCGACTTTTATGGTGGAGACGGCAATCTATGGTTGGTGCCCATTTGATATGGACCTGGGAAACAGCCGCTGCCTAGTGCTCTGGGGACACAACCCTGGTGCATCTTACATGCCGGTTATGAGGGGCATTAGCGATCTCAAGGATAATGGGCTTAAGGTGATCGTGATCGATCCTCGCTTCACGGAGACGGCTGCAAAAGCGGACCTGTGGTTACCCTTACGCCCAGGCTCCGATGCAGCCCTGGCTTTAGCCTGGTTGAACGTCATTATTTGGGAAGGACTGTATGACCAGCAATTCATTGAAAACTGTTGCGTTGGGTTTGATGAGCTAGCCCAACATGTGCAGGGTTTTACGCCGGAATGGGCTGCTCCGCTAACCTGGTTGGATGAAGATTTGATCCGTCAAGGGGCTCATATGTACGCCAACAATAAACCTGGCAATATCCAGTGGGGGGTGGCGGTCGACCAGATTGGGACGCCTGCCGGTGCTGCGATGCATGCCCGGGCTCTGTTGCGTGCCGTGACCGGCAACCTGGATGCTCCAGGGAGTGACTTACTGACTGGCCCCAGCCCAGATTTCATCACCGATGAGGAAATGGAGGCCAACGAATGGCTTACTAACGAGCAAAAGGCCAAGCAGCTGGGCTCGGACAAATATAAACTGACCACCTGGCCTGGGTATGGGCGCATTGCAGAGCTCACACGTGAAGTTTGGGGCAAGGCTCCCACAGCAGAATGGATGTGCGAGGCACACCCTCCAACCGTTTTTAATGCCATACTATCGGGTGAACCTTACCCGGTGAAAGCACTTATTACCTTGGCAACCAATCCGGTTAATTCCTACGGGGATAGCCAGCGAGTGTTGGAAGCGCTAAGGGCAGTAGATTTTCTGGTCTCAATGGAGTATTGGAAAACGCCTAGCGCTATGCTGGCGGATTACATACTCCCAGCTGCGGGTTGGTTGGAACGCCCGACCATTACCAGCACCTACGGCTGCTCAGATTTCGTGATTGCCTCCCAACGGGCAATTCAGCCTATGTATGAGCGGCATACAGACTATCAATTCTGGCGCGGTCTTGCATTACGTCTGGGTCAGGAGGAAATGTGGCCGTGGGAAAACCTGGAAGAGGCGTTCTACTACCGCATTTATCCCCTAGGCTACGATATCAGCGGTTATGATGAATTTGTTGAGCAATACCGTTTCCACTTTCCAGAGCGTGAGTATTACAAATATGCTCGCCTGGGCTTTGCCACTCCTTCACGCCGGGTGGAATTGTACTCAAGCACGCTCGAAGAATTAGGCTATTCCCCCATGCCAGAATATGTGGGACCAGCGGAGAATGAAATTGACCATCCCGAAGTGGCGGAGGAATATCCTTTAGTGCTGACCACAGGTGGCGGCTTCATGCCCTATTACCACTCGGAGCATTTCCAAATCAAGGAATTGCGCTTCCTGCGCCACGAGCCGCAAGTGCAGATTAATTCTGCTACAGCGGCAGAACTCGAGATTGAAGAAGGAGACTGGGTGTGGATCGAAACCCGCCGCGGCCGCATCAAGCAGAAAGCGAATCTGACACAGGCTGTACACCCCAAGGTGGTGGTCACCCAGCGAGGCTGGTGGTATCCAGAGCGAGAGGCGAAAGAGCCCGGATTAGGCGGTTGCCTGGAGTCGAATACCAATGTTCTCACCAGCATAGAAGATGAACACTGCGACCCGATTGGCGGCAGTTGGGCCAACCGAGGGTTGTTATGCAAGGTTTATAAAGTGAATGGTACGATGGAAGAGGTGAACTAATGGCGCGATACGTAATTGTCCTCGATACACGGCGCTGCATCGGCTGTCACTCCTGTACGGTAGCCTGTAAAATCAACAAAGACCTGCCAGTCGATATGATCTACAATCCAGTAACGATTGTCGGTCCTTCCGGTGTGTTTCCAAACTTGCATATGACCCATATCCCGCTGCTGTGCATGCAATGCGATAATCCACCCTGTGTTGATTGTTGCCCGACCGGTGCCTCACAACAGCGAGATGATGGTATCGTGTGGGTGGATGAGGATAAATGTGTGGGTTGTAAGGCCTGCGTGATGTCTTGCCCCTATGGCGCCCGTGTTCCCAACCCCGCAAAAGGCATTGTACAAAAATGTGATTTCTGTATGGACCGTGTTGAACTGGGCGAAGAACCTTTCTGTGTCAAAACTTGTCACCAACGGGCACGGATATTCGGAGATCTCGAGAATCCAACCAGCGAGGTTTACAAGTTGGTGAATAGTGAGCACGTGTTGCGGTTGCTGCCAGAGCTGGGGACAGAGCCGCACGCCTTCTACATCATGGACTGAGGAGCCAATCCGATGAAACATAAAGAAGATGTTTGGGGTTGGATGCTAGCAGTAGATTTTTTCTTCGTTGGGATGGGGGGTGGCATGCTTGTGGTCACCGGCTTAGCGGGTTTGTTCCTGAGGCCCGGGGTGACATCTCTGCTGGGCAATTTCGCTGCCCCGTTGTTTATTTCCATTGGAGCAGGATTTTTAATCCTAGAATTGGGGCGTCCACTGCAGGCCTGGCGGGTGTTTCTTAACCCGAAGGCGATCTTGACGATCGGCGCTTGGAACATGCTGGTTGCGATCGGTTGTGGTTTGCTATACGCTTCATTTGGGATTCCAGGTATCCCTTGGGCTGATTGGGCAGTATTGCAGCAAATTCTGGCGTTTGTATGTGTAATTGTCGGCCTGGTGGTAGCCACATATCCAGGTTTTCTGTTAGGCTGGCACAAAGCACGCCCCTTCTGGACGGGTCCTGGCATCATTGGGCTGTTCTTGATCAGTTCCTTGGTGACAGGAATCTCAGCGCATATTCTTGCTGGAGCGATCCTATCGCCAATTTCCAGCAAGTTGCTTAACAGTATGCCAGGGCTACTTGCCGGTTTATTAAGCTTGCAGCTTGTGCTCTGGGTCGGTTATATTTTGGTCAAGCGCACTGGGACAACCGACCGGGAAGCGATTGCGGTTGCTGATTGGATAAACGGAGAGTTGGCGCTGGCTTTTTGGGGTGGTTTGATTTGCCTTGGAACCCTTCTACCCCTGATTTTGCTACTCCTGACTTCAGAAACGGCACATACAATTGGAGCATTGCTGGTTATCCTGGGGGGCGCCTTGATGCGTTGGATGGTAGTTCGTAGTGGTGAACACCGCACCTGGCTTCCTGGAGAGCAATACTACTTGTCGAAGCTTCCAGAGGGCGATGAGGCTTTTCTTAATGTCTGGGATTACTAGCTGTGGGACCACTTATACCAAGGCTATGATACAGGTCATTGGATAGTTTGGTGCTGAAATTTTGGACCGGATTTAGAAACCTATGGATATAGAAAAGTCTGAACAATATCTTGAAAAATTCCGCGATGATTGTACTAATTGCGGCGATTGCCAGACTGTTTGTTCAATCCTAAATGATTTCAGGTTGTCACCTGGGGAGATCGCAGGACAGGTCGCCTATGACCAAGTGAATAACGATGTATTAGATGTCATCAAACGCTGCGCGCTTTGTGGGCTCTGTAGCCAGGAATGCCTGGAGGAATTAAATCCAGCCGATATGTTTATGAACGCCCGCGAGGTGTTGGTCCAGCGGGGGATCATTACTTCAGAAGAGTATGATGTCATGTTGGTAGATCGGGATTGGAACTTCTTCACCATTTACCGCGATACTTTCGGAATTCAGTTCGAGGATTTGAAAGCCGAAACTTACGACACGCTGTTTTTCCCGGGATGTACGCTGGCAAGCTATGCACCCGAGCTGACCAGGGTGGTTCACCAATGGCTGATTGGAAAAGGGTATAACGTAGGCTTCACTGAGATGTGTTGCGGGAAACCCCTGGTCAGCATCGGGCTCAAAGAATGTATGGATCAAATGATGAACGATTTGCGGCGTCAAATGCAAACAGCGGGAGCATCACGCTTAATAACCGCCTGTCCGAATTGTTTACATTTGCTCGCTGAGAATTTAGATGATATCCAAGTGCTTTCCCTCTACGATTTAATGGTGGCAAAAGGGCTCCAACTCCAAGGTACAACTCGATTGACCATCCATGATTCTTGCCCAGACCGGTATAGCCTGCAGACTGGAGAGGCACTTCGTCAAGTGCTAAATGGATATGAGTTAGTAGAAATGGAACATCATGGGAATAACACAATCTGCTGCGGCTCAGGCGGGATTGTGTCTATGATCGATCCGGATCTGTGTTTCTCACGTGCACGAGAAAGGATGAGCGAGTTTGAGCGGAGCAGAGCGGATTTATGTGTAACTGCCTGTATGGCATGTTCGCAGCGCCTGGCGAGTGCCGCAAATCCTGGAGAGGTGGTCCACTGCCTGGAACTGATATTCGAACTGCCGGTGGATTATACTCAAATCCAGGGCAACATCAAAGCCATGTGGGATGGCGAGTGGGGAGTCTATAATCTGCACCGCCTATCCCAAGCACAAATTATGACTAGGGAAGATGAGACGTCCTATGACTAGGAATTTAGGAAAACGCACCCTCGATTACACTGAAAGCCTGTGCCCGATCTGTCTAAAGGTCGTAGATGCACAGGTAACCGAGCGGGATGGCGCGGTATATATGAGGAAGGAATGTCCCGATCATGGACCGATGATAGTTTATCTGTGGCCAGACGTAGAGCATTACAACTGGATACGTTCGTTTCGCTTTCCCAAAAAACCACCAAAAACAGAGATTGCTCTGACAAAGGGATGCCCATTCGACTGCGGTTTGTGTTCAGAGCACTTACGGTGTGCCACACTGGCGGAGATCGAGGTCACCCTGCACTGCAACCTGCGTTGTCCAGTTTGTTTCATGTCCGCGGGAGACTCGGAACCTGACCCATCCATGGAGACATTGGAGTCGATGTACACCACCATTCTACAACAGGCTGGTCCTCAAACTAGTATACAACTAACCGGTGGAGAACCAACGGTCCGAAAAGACCTCCTGGATATCATCCGCTTGGGGCGTGAAGTAGGTTTTCCCGCCATAGAAGTCAACACGAACGGGATTGTACTTGCTCGTCACCCGGAGTACGCCCAGCAACTTAGAGATGCAGGAGCGACGGGGGTCTATATGCAATTTGACGGGCTCAGTAGAGATGTGTATGAAAAGATCCGCGGGGAAGATCTCTTAGCGGCTAAATTGCAGGCTATCGAGAATTGCAGAGTTGCAGGATTACAGGTCGTTCTGGCGATGACAATCATCTCGGGGATCAACCACGAACACATAGGCCAGGTGTTGAACTTTGCCTTAGACAACCTGGATGTAGTCGTGGGACTGGCTTTACAGCCCGCCTTTACCTCGGGGCGCTTTGATATCCGCGAAGAGAAATCCCTGACGATGGGGGATGTACTTTTTATGTTGGAAGATCAGAGCAATGGCATGATCAATGCTTACGACCTCTGGCCTCTGGGTTGTTCCCACCCACTTTGCTCCTGCGCAACGCACCTAATTAAAGATGGTGACAAGGTGATACCGTTCACGCGTTTGATCTCTCGGGAAGAGTGCCTAGCACTTTATGAACCAAACAGCCCACAGGGTTCGATATTTGCAGACATTATTGCAAAGCGCGATGGAGAAATTAGCAGAGGGCTGTCGCTGGTTGTGATGAATTACATGGACGCCATGACAGTTGAATTGGAGCGCCTCAAGGAATGCAGCATGTTAGAAACCATGGAAGATGGTCGCCTGATCCCATTTTGTGCTTACCAGTTGACCAACCTGAGCGGTGAACGCATCTACACGCCTTGGGGCAGAGATGGAATTCGTCGCTCGGAAGTGCGGAAATATGCTTGACGGGAACTTCGTTCCGACGAATTGCAGGTTATGTGGCTACTTGTGTGGTTTGATCGCCCAGGTGCAAGATGGTCGCGTGGTTTCACTGGAGCCGGATCCAACTCGCTATCCTTATGACCCTGATATCGTGCGCGGCTGCCGGCGCTGCCAGAGCAACCTGGAGTTGCTTGATCACCCCCAACGGATGAATTATCCTTTGAAGCGGTTGGGCAAGCGCGGCAGCGGAAATTGGATGCGCATCTCCTGGAATCAGGCATTAGATGAGATTGCCGAACGACTGGGTACGCTTCGGGATCAATACGGCCCCGAGACGCTGTCGACCAGCATTGGGGGACCTCACGCGTTGTATTGGCCACTGCACCGCTTTATGAACCTATTTGGTAGCCCGAATAATATCGGCATTGGGCAGATATGCTGGAACCCGGCTATTTGGATCAATACGCTCACCTATGGCTGGTCCATTGAAAATGAACTGGAACCACGGGTAACCAAGTGCGCCATTATTTGGGGGATGAACCCGGCCGAGTCCGACAACTCCCTTTTCTGGCGCACAGTGATGGGCTACACGCGTTCGGGTGGCAAATTGATCGTTATCGATACGAGGCGCACACGAACAGCAAAACGTGCGGATCTTTGGCTGCCCGTGCGCCCGGGCAGCGACGCAGCCCTGGCGATGGGGTTGTTGCATGTCGTCATCGAAGAAAAACTCTATGACCAGGATTTCGTTCAAGATTGGTGTTTTGGATTCGAGGCGCTCAAGGAGCAAGTCGAAGAATTCCCACCACAGGTTGTAGCTGAAATCACTGGTCTAGCTACAGAAGCCATCTTGAAGGCAGCCAGGCTTTACGCCAAAAACCCTCCGGCATCCATTATCAGTGGACGCGGCATCGACCAACTCGGGCATAACAGCATCCCAACACACCATGCCATCGCCATTCTGAGGGCTATCACGGGCAATCTGGATGTCTATGGGGCTTCACACCTGGCAGAGATGCCCGACTTCGTACCCGAGATCGATTTGGAACTGAGTGATCGTTTGCCCGAGAGCGCCCGCGCCAGGCAGTTAGGTCGGGATCACCTGTTGTTACAAACCTACGCCGGGTACGATCTGGTACGCAACTACACCCAGAAAGCTGGCAAACGCCTGCCGCAACGTTATCTGACCTCCGCCCACCCGAACCTGGTCTGGCGCGCCATGACCACTGGTGAGCCTTATCCAATCCGCGCTATGATCGTGATGGGCAGCAATCCGCTGCTCTCACAAGCTGACACGAACCTGGTCTACCAAGCGCTCAAGAGCCTTGACTTGCTGGTGGCTTTGGAAATGCAGTTGACTCCTACTGCCATGTTAGCGGATTATGTACTGCCAATCGCCGGCGGTATAGAACGCCCGGTTTTGCAGACCCACGCCGGGACGGCCAATATCGCTTATGGGGGGGGCGCTGCAATCGAGCCGCTATACGAGCGCCGGACAGATTTTGATTATTGGCGGGGCCTGGGAATCCGTCTGGGGCAGGTGGCTGACTGGCCCTGGGAAAGCTTCCAGGAAAGCCTGGATGCAACCTTTGCACCCATTGGTCTGACCTGGAATGATTTCTGCCAACATGGCTTGTATTACACGCTCCCCGTTTACCAGAAACACCAGCAACAAGATACCTCTACAGGAGCAGCGGGCGGCTTTGAAACACCGAGCGGTAAAGTGGAACTGTACTCCCAAATCCTGGATGAATTGGGCTACCATGCGCTTCCCTCTCCCAGGTCACTGGAACCAGCAGAGCCTGCTTACCCGCTTTTATTGATCACCGGCGCTCGCCAGCAGCCATATTATGCCTCCGCTTTTCGCCAGGTAAAAAGATTGCGAAAAATGCACCCAACACCATTAGTAGAGCTTTCTCAAGAGACGGCCGCAGCGCTTGATTTATGTGAAGGCGATCTGGCCTGGATGGAGACATCCAAAGGACGCGCTCAATTTCAGGTACAGTTCGCTGAAATGTGCGCAGGTATCGTTAGCATCGAATATGGCTGGTGGTATCCGGAACTGCTCATCCAAGAACCCCAACTAGGTGGTGTATGGTTGTCAAACGCCAATCTGTTGACCAGCGCAAATTTCGAGGATTGCGATCCCTTGCTAGGCCAGTGGCAGTTCAATGGTTTAGCCTGCCGTGTTTATCCAGTCAAAGGTAATGAACACCGGATTCCCAGAGATGAAGACCAGGTACACAAGATTGAAGAGGCTTTGGTTGTAAAAACCTGATCACGGAGTAGAAACAATGAATGTGAAAAAACACGCTTTCATGCTATTTACAAAAGCGCCCATCTCTGGGCTGACCAAGACCCGTCTGACAGAAGATCGTGGAGGGGTTTTTACCCCCGAAGAAGCTGCATCCTTCTATACGGCCTGCTTGCTGGACGTTGCTGAGATAGGCTTGAAAGCCCTAAAGCAGCTCAACGAGGGCGCAACACACCATAATGGGGATGCACCCGAGCGTTATCATTTTGTTATATGTTGCTCACCTGCCAGCGAGCAGCACGTCATCGAGCAGTTACTTGACGCACATGGTCCCTGGCCTGACCCAATATCCTATATCAATGATCGTGGGGCGAATTTCGATGAGCATTTTGATGATGCATTCCAGCAGCTCTTCGAGCAAGGTTATCATTCGGTGGTGTCCATTGGTGGCGACTTGCCTACGATGCCGGTAAACCACCTAGTGCTTGCCTTCCAATGGCTCGATTATTTCGATTCATTCTCGGAGTCGGGCGGCTTTGTCCAAGCGCCGTGCCAGGCCTGCGGCGTCTCTCTGGTTGGTTATACCAAGGATACGCCGATGGAC
>Ga0209013_10001696_pt1 | contig 20265 bp, 21 predicted proteins | sample Cruoilmetagenom2_FD_187291 | JGI IMG/M metagenome (GOLD analysis project Ga0209013, IMG submission 187291) | Oil polluted marine microbial communities from Coal Oil Point, Santa Barbara, California, USA - Sample 2 (SPAdes) (version 2) | ecosystem: Environmental > Aquatic > Marine > Oil seeps ...
ACCCTTGGCGGCTGGCCGGACGGGTTCACTGCTTTCCTCAACACTGAATGAGCGGCCAATCTTGTCCAGAAAGTCATCTGCAGACAGATCATTGAGATCCCTGATGATGCGGTTGTAATCAAATATCTGAACCTGGTCGTCGGGGAACAAAACCGCCAGGAAACTATCACAACTGGTTCCGCCATCTGACTTCTTATCAGCACAGACACGGCTAGCCGCCGCAGACCGGTGATGGCCGTCTGCAATATACATCCGCTCCATGCGCGAAAACGATTTGTCCAGCCAATCAACCTGTCCAGCATCATCTACTATCCAGAAACGGTGCCTGATACCGTCATCCGTAACCAGGTCATAAACCGGCCGGGTAAGCTTCACCTGGTTGACCATCTCGTCAATGTCATTCTGCTGACGGTAGGTCAGGAACACCGGTCCGGTCTGGGCACGCAGGGCCTTGATCTGGTTGACGCGATCGTCCTCTTTCTTCGGCCGGGTATGCTCATGTTTGCGAATAATGTCTTCATCGTAGGCCTGTATGGATGCCGCAGCAGCGATGCCTGTCTGCACATGCCCATCCATAGTCAGTTCGTAGATGTAGTAGCAGGGCTGTTCATCGCGGATCAGCATGCCCTGCTCTTTCATTTTGTTGAAATTGCTGGCACCCATGGCATAAACGGACGCGTCATAAGGGTTTGTCTCTGGCGGCAGGTCGATTTCAGGCTTCGATACATGCAGGAAACTCCATGGCTTGTCTTTTGCAAGTTCACGCGCCTCGTCCGAACTCAGTACATCGTAGGGTGGGGCTATGACATCTGCCACGCGTTCAGGGACAGGCCGCAGGCCGCGAAAAGCTTGAAGGAGTTTCATAGGGAGAAAATACCGTTGCTAAGATTTGTTTGTATGGCGGGTCAGTCTAGTTGCAAATCGCTATATCAGCAACATGGCTATCCCGCGTTCAGACGTGCATCCTGTGCAGATGTGCGATGCGCTCGTCCAGCGGCGGATGTGACATGAACAGGCGCTTGAATCCTTCACCACGATGTCCGGAAATACCAAAAGCTGCGAGTTGATCCGGCAGCTCGGCTTCTGACCCTGCCTTGAGGCTCTCCAGCGCAGCTATCATCTTTTCCCTGCCTGCCAGCCTTGCACCGCCTTCATCGGCTCGAAACTCACGCTGGCGGCTGAACCACATGACGATGATGGATGCTAGAACACCCAGCACCAGTTCTGCAACGATGGTTGTAATCCAGAATGCCGGGCCATGTCCCTGCTCATTTTTGAATACGACACGATCAACGACCTGGCCGATGACACGCGACAGGAAAATAACAAAAGTATTGATTACGCCCTGGATCAACGCCAGGGTCACCATGTCGCCGTTTGCAACGTGGGTGATCTCATGGGCCAGCACAGCTTCTGCTTCATCCATACGCATACTGCTGATCAACCCGCTGCTCACAGCAACCAGCGCCTTATTCTTGTTCATGCCAGTGGCAAAGGCATTCACTTGCGGTGTTTCAAAGATCGCCACTTCAGGCATTGCGATGCCGGCCTCGTGTGCCTGACGCTGAACTGTCTCGAGTAGCCATGCCTGGGTCTGGTTTGCGGGCTGTTCGATAACCCTGGCGCCGGTGAAGCGTTTTGCTGTCCACTTGGACAGAGCCAGTGAGATGAACGCACCGCCCATACCGAAGGCCGCCGCAAAAATCATCAGGGAAGTCAGATTCAAGCCCTGCTCGTTCAGATAAGGCTCGATGCCCAGCAATCGCATGCTGATATTGAGCACAAAAATGATTGCGATATTGGTTGTCAGGAATAGCAGTACGCGTTTCATGGCGCTCCCCTGTCTGGGATTGTCGTGTTTCAGGTAATATACGATTCTGAATACACTTTTGGGAATCTTTTTTATGACCGGCCATCCGTCAAAAACCGAACAAATCCGCCAATTCCATGCACGCTTCATTATTGCTGTTGTGGAAGCCTGCAGTAAACCAGAGGCACGCAGTGACCTGGAGCCACTATTAAAGCAGGCGGAAGCTGCGGGCTGGAAGGATCTTGCGGCCGTTATTCGCCGTATCAGCAAGGGTGAACGCGAGACAGGTATGCTGGGTATTCTCGATGATGAAGACCAGATACTGGTCAGCTGTATACTCGAAGGCATTCAAAACCCTGCCACGTTGCCAGACCCGGACGAACAGCCAGATGGTTCAATGGCCGCTCCCGGACTCGCCTCGATGATTCATGCTGCAGCACGGGGTGATGTCAATGCGCTTCAGCTACTGGGCAACATGGGCGAACAGATGTCTAAAGTCGGCGGTGACATGTCGCGCGTATCCGGTATTTTCAAACGCCTGGTAGATGGTGAACGCGATGCGGATACTCTGACCAAAGGCATGGGCAAACAAGCCGAAGGCCTGACACTATCCCTGCTGGAAGAACTCGGCAAGCTCGAACAGCATTGACCCGCCTGCCTGCCGAATGGGAACCGCAGCAAGGTGTACTGCTCAGCTGGCCCACCCGGAGTACCGATTGGGCCACAAACCTCATAGAAGCAGAAAATAGTTACCTGTCCCTCATCTCAGCGATATGCCGCTTCGAAACAGCCCATATCTGCGTCAAGGAAAAAGAGACTTGCACTCATGTCATGCAGCGCCTGCAGGAAAATGACATCGACATGGACAATATCGTGTTGCACACCCTGCCCTACGATGACACCTGGACCCGGGACTACGGCCCCATCACGGTTTATCGCGACAGCAAACCTGTCTGGTTGAATTTTCGCTTCAATGCCTGGGGCAGTAAGTATCCGCATGTGCAGGATGATCAGCTAAATCGGGGACTGCATGAAAATGTATCTTTTAACGCCCTGGAACTGATTGATATCGACTTCGTCCTCGAAGGCGGCAGCATCGACTGCGACGGCAACGGCAGATTACTCACTACTACCAGGTGTCTGCTGTCACAAACGCGCAATCCGGATATGGATAAAAGCGCTGTTGAAAACCAGTTGCGAGAGTCACTGGGTGTAAATCGCATCCTGTGGCTCGAACATGGACAACTCGAAGGGGATGACACTGATGCCCATATCGACACACTGGCGCGCTTCTGCAGTGCTGATACGATTGCCTATACACAGTGTACGGATCCCAATGACAGCCACGCTGAGTCATTGAATCAGATGCAGCAGGAACTATATGATATGCGTCAGCTGAATGGTGAGCCTTACAGACTGATTCCTTTACCCTTGCCTACACCCTGTTATAACGATCAAGGTCAAAGACTACCGGCGAACTATGTCAACTTCCTGATCATCAATGGAGCCGTTCTATTGCCTGTGTATGATGTGGAGACAGACGACATTTCACGACAACAAGTGGGCATGGCTTTCCCTAACCATGAAATTATCGACGTACCCAGTCGCGCATTGCTGGAACAATACGGCAGTCTGCACTGCGTCACCATGCATCTGCCTGCCTGAGCGATCCCTGCCATCATTGCATTTAGTGTAAATATTTAAAGATCGTTTAGGCTTCCGGGATGCGTTTTCCTGCAGAAAACGCTGCAGGAAAACGCATCCCGAAATCCTTCACTATGCAATATTTTTTTAGCTCTGCTGAAATGTTACCAATTAGTTAACATAAGGTTTATGAACAGATCACCTTTCATCAGTTGCGTCATCCAATCCGACTTCACAGATGTCTGTGAAAAAAACTGGCAGGGCATCGAATCACTACTCGAACAGGCAGCCGATAACAACGCCAGCCTGGTTGTGTTGCCAGAACTGCATAACGGCCACTACTTCTGTCAGCACGAGAGCAGCCACGAATTCGATCGGGCAGAACCTGTGCCCGGACCAACGACAGACTGGCTGTCTAAACTTGCCGCCAGACTGGACATGGTCATTGTCGGTTCGGTCTTCGAACGGCGTGCCGCAGGGCTTTATCACAATACTGCCGTAGTGCTGGACAGCGACGGGACGCTGGCCGGCAGCTATCGCAAGATGCAGATACCCGATGATCCCGGTTACTTCGAGAAGTACTATTTCACGCCGGGCGACAGCAGCTTTAGACCCATCCCTACCAGCCTGGGTACGCTCGGTGTAATGGTTTGCTGGGATCAATGGTTTCCAGAAGCGGCGCGTCTAATGGCACTGGCAGGCGCAGATGTGCTGATATACCCTACTGCCATAGGCTGGGATTCTGAAGACGATGCCGCTGAGCAGCAACGCCAGCTAGACAGCTGGATGACGGTGCAGCGCGGACACGCCATCTGCAATGGCATTCCTTTGCTCGCGGCCAACCGTACAGGCCATGAGCCCGACCCGGCCGGCCAGACACAAGGCATACAATTCTGGGGTCACAGCTTTATCTGCGGCCCACAGGGAGAAGTCCTTGCTGCAGCGAATGACAATAGCACTTGCTGTATATTGGCCGAAATTGATCCCGGGCATATCGAAGAAGTACGACGCAGCTGGCCTTTCTTCCGGGACAGGCGTATCGATGCCTATGATGATCTAACAAAACGCTGGAATGACGTACAACAAGGAGAAAACGATGAGTGATTGCCTGTTCTGCAAGATGGTCAGTGGCGAAATACAGCCGGATACGGTGTACGAAGATGATGACATACTGGCATTCAACGATATTAATCCGCATGCGCCTACACATGTCCTGATCATACCGAAAAGACACATCGCGACATTGAATGATACCAGCACCGACGACACTGAATTGATGGGCAGACTGACCATGGTTGCTACAGGTTTGGCGAAAGAGGCGGGCTTCGCAGATGACGGCTACCGTATCGTGATGAACTGCAATTCAGCAGCTGGACAATCGGTCTTTCATATCCATATGCATCTGCTTGCCGGCAGGAGTATGTCATGGCCGCCTGGTTAAACACATGATAGAACGCATCAAATCTTTTTTTAATGCCTCCATGAGCAGCGCAGCACGCGATACGATACAAAACACACTGCACAAGAAGCATCTCGCAGCTGCTGCGCTGATGATCGAGGTGCTCAAATCAGACTTTGAGTACCGTGATGAGGAATGGGCAGCGCTGAGGATGGCACTCGAAGAGGACCTCGAGCTGACACATCAGGAGATCGAACAGGTCATCGAGCTGGCCGATGCCGAAGTAGAACATGCCGTATCACTGCATGGCTTCACACGCTGTATCAATAACAGCTACTCCGCACAGGAAAGAGTTGATCTTATAGAGATGCTCTGGCGTGTAGCCTGGGCGGATGACGTACTCAGTGATCATGAGCAGCATTTGATGCGCAAAATATCCTCGCTGCTGTACATTCCACACAAAGATTACATTGGCGCAAAACAGCGTGCACGACATCATTCCCGGAAGACAGCATGAGCCTGAATATTTGACCTAACGTGGTGTAAGGAATAACAATCGGAACCTCACACAGGACAGGAACAGCAATCTCATGATCCCGCTGCATCAGACGTTCATACGGCAGGCAAAAAAAAATGCTGCCGCGACTGCGATTGTTGACCGCAATACCAGGCGTACCCTTACCTATGGCCGGACACTGATTGGCGCACTGCTCCTGGCTCGCCGTTTCCGGCGCTACTCAGATGGTTATCTCGGCGTCATGGTGCCGAACTCTGCTGGCAGCATCCTGACAATACTCGCGACCCTGATGGCCGGCAAGACGCCTGTCATGATCAACTACTCCACTGGTGCATCTGAAAACGCTGAATTTGCACAGCAAAAATGCACTTTTCACACCATCATTACTTCGCGAGCTCTGCTGGAAAAGATCGGTTGCAGGCTGGTACCAGGAATGGTCTTTCTGGAAGATATGATGGAGCAGGTAAGTGCTTATGAGAAGCTGCTCGCTGCATTCAAGTCCAAACTCCCCGCCAGCTGGCTGGGCAAACTGGTGCATCCCGGCACACTGAACGAGACGGCAACGATCCTGTTCACCAGCGGCAGCGAGAAGGCGCCCAAAGCTGTTGAACTCAGCCACAGAAACCTTGCCTCCAACGTTGAGGCCGCCCTGCAGAGTTTTCGTTTTACGGAAGAAGATCGTGTACTGGGAAACCTGCCCTACTTCCACGTGCTGGGTCTGATGGCGAATCTGTGGCTGCCACTGTCAGGCGGCATGCGCATCGTTACCTATGGCAACCCGCTCGACTTCAAAACAATCGTACGCATCATCCGCGAAGAAAAGGTTACCCTGCTGGTCGGCACGCCGTTTTTCCTGATGGGTTACCTGAAGCAGTCTCAACCGGGCGAAATGTCATCAGTTCGCGCTGCCGTGGCCGGGGCAGACAAATGTCCGGCCAGCTTGCGAGATGGCTATGCGGAAAAACAGGGTATCGAACTACTGGAAGGTTATGGTGCAACCGAGACCAGCCCGCTCGCATCGGTCAACCTGCCTGGCCAGAACAAGCATGGCAGCATCGGCCGGCCCGTCGTAGGTGTTCAGATCAGGATTACCGATATCACTACGGGTGAGGAACTGCCAGTTGGCCAGGAAGGCAAAATACTCGTCAAAGGCGACCTGGTCATGAAGGGCTACCTTGATGATGTCGAGGAGACCTCGTTGAAAATCAAGGACGGCTGGTACGAGACCGGTGACATGGGCATGCTCGATGAGGATGGCTATCTCTGGCATCGCGGCCGCCTGAAGCGCTTTGCAAAAATCGGCGGCGAAATGGTGTCACTGGTGCAGGTCGAATCCGTCATTGAAAAATATCTGCCCGATGACACCGAATGTTGTGTTGTGGAAATACCCGATGCACGCAAGGGTGCGATGATTGCGGTTGCCCTGTCCGGTGAACTGGATGAAAAAGAACTGATCGCAAAACTGAAGAAAGATCTACCGGCTATTGCACTGCCCCGCAAATTCATGGCATTCGAGGAACTCCCCAAGATGGGCAGCGGTAAAATAGACTTCCGCACCACTACGGACATGATTAAAACCGCTTTGCGGGAAGAGACTGCAAAAAAAGCTGAAAAACCGAGGCCCCAAAAAAGCTCTACCGGCAAGCACGCGAAAAATGGCTAAGAAACAGGAAAACTCTCTGATACAAAGCAAAGCTGGCATAAGCAAGCACTGGAAGCACGAAAGTCAGCAATGTGCTGCAGGCTGATCAACCAGGGCAGTTCATAAGACCGATCACAACAAACGGTACAGCGAACAATATGCTGACAAGCGGCATAGAACGAAATGTGTTCCAGCCCGCCGTCAATGCTTTCGCAATATCTGCAGCGGAGAACTTTTACGGAGCGAGTGTGATGCTATCCGAAGCCGTCATTAAAAATATTTTAGAATGGCTTTTTGCCCGGCCCTGCGAAGTACCAGATGACCAGACCAATCAGTGGCAGGAAAAACACCAGCAGGGTCCAGAGTATTTTTTCCGCTGTCTTTGCAGAACTCTGAAAAATTGTCATGACCGCATAGATGTCAGCGATCAGTATAACAAGACCGAGTATTCCGGAAAATTTCATCACAATCTCCTATCAGGTATCTATTGAGGGCTGGATTCTAGCGTATGTATTCCAGATTGGACTAGAACTGTATCTCTTTTCTGATCAACATCGGCTGATAGCCGAAGACCGCACTCAAATGATGCAGGAAGGCATGCTGGCCTTCCACATACCACACAAGCATTAAATACTCATTGATAGCCCTGTACTGCTCGTAGAGCAGGTCGATGTCAGTCTCGTCGACGAGATCAAATTGTTTCATCTCATCAATCAATCCCAACCACATGGCACTGACACCCATGATATAGGAAGGCCAGTGGCGTTGAATGGATAACGACCAGGATGGATCAGAGTAGGCTTCTATACCTGGATGACCCGGATTGCTGGTATCTGGATAAATTACTTTCATTACCAGGCCAGCATTGATTGCAGCCTCCAGAATTTCACTTTGTTGTATTTCTTTCATGACTTGCGCCGCAACATCAGGATTTGAATAAAACATAAAGCTGAACTGATGACCGGCGGGGTCACGTGCAGCGCGACGGTGGAAGCGCCACCATAGCAATTGATCTGCATACTGTTTCAAAACAGGACTCACAACAGCATCGGCGAGCAGAAGTGTAACAGTCTGGTCACGTTCCGTATTTTCCGGCCAGGTAATTCTGAAACGGACTTTCCACCATGATAGTTGCTCTGACTCAATGCGTGAATCTGACGGCAGTGCTGTTGGAATCTCAGTTGTTGTTGGCAAACGATGCTGGCTACAGGCGCTCAAAATCGAGGCCAGAATGAAGAATGCAGCAAACCGCTTAAAGAAATACATTTCAAGATGCCATCATGGGCACACAATTAGTGACTGTGGGCAGCCATCGGATTGAATTGCGGCAACTTGACGAGTTCATCCATCGGTATCTTGCCAACTGCCTCAAGCACTTCGATTTCAGCCTCCTTGCCGAGGCCAAGAACCTGATCATGAATGGCGCCCGACAGCATTTCCAGCTGCTCAATGATTTCATGGTTGGCGGGTTTTGACTCCATGAAAAAAACACCTGTACCTTTGACACCAACAGGCTTGCCGTTATCGAGCGACATGGTCAGTCCGACGCGTACGCGCTGATATGGATCCTCCAGTGGTTCACTGAGGCGATGCAACAGAGCCAGGTATTGTTTGTGTGCGCCCATCGGGTCACCATTCAGACCGGCCATCAGGTCTTCAGCAGATATTTCCAGGCCGGCGGATGTCTCGAAGGCGCGGCCGTAATGAATTAATGCTGTCAGCCACAGAGCGCGCTTTGTGTCGTCGTCTATTTCCGCATTTTCGAGCTGGGCCTTGAGGGTGCGGCAACTGATGATTGTTGTTGTCAGATCCTGGGCGATGCCAGCAAGATGGGCAAGGCGTTTGGTCGAAGAATCGATAAATTCGTAAACCGTGATGTCGTCTGTGTGATTGTCTGTCATGGAATGATCCGGCTAGATGGGAATAAATAAACATAGCAATCTGCTGTGAATGAAACAAGAGGCCAGGGAGCCTCTGAACAAGTCTGGGTGAAATAGATTGAGATTCAAAATATTTAGATTCTAGGCAAAGGCCGCACGTAATAGCTAGCTATTGCGAAGGTCTTTAACGAAGAAGCTGGATCTTTTGGGCTCAAGATATTCAGTCATGACTTGTTCAGTGGCTCCCTAGAGCTATAACCAATGCTGGTATCGGTTACGGTTGAAGCCAATCTGTTCAATGATGGATTCCAGCAATTCTTCATCTACACCATCCCAGCCAAGGTCATGCGGCATAGCTTCTACGGGTACATCTTCACAAACGCGTGTCAGCAGCAACGCAAGGCGTGCGTCCTCTTCGTGTTTTTCCAGCAAAGACTGGATACGTTTTGCGCCACGCATTCCACAAGAAGCTACATTGGCCAGGTTACCGTATATACCATCCAGACTGCCGTAACGATTCAGCAGGCCGGCAGCCGTTTTGGGGCCGACACCAGGAATACCGGGTATGTTATCAACGGCATCACCAGCCAGGGCGAGCATGTCTGCAATGACTGAGGGCATAACACCGAAACGATCCTGTACACCTTCCCTGCCGAGCCGAATGTTTCTGGCATAGTCCCACCATTCATCATGATCATGATGAATCAGCTGCGTCAGGTCTTTATCAGCAGTCACAACCGTCACCGGGTGGCCGCATTCACGCATCATTACAGCCAGCGTAGCAATAATGTCATCCGCCTCGTAACGATCACTGACATATTCAGCGACACCGAGTGAGCGCGTCAGTTGTCTACACTGTTCAAACTGCCGTTTAAGCTCTTCAGGGGCGGGTTCCCTGTTTGCTTTGTAGGCTGGATATATCTCGTTACGGTATGAAGTACTGAGGCTCTGGTCAAAGGCACAGGCAATAAAGGCAGGTTTGACACGTGTCAGCAGCCTATTGAGAAAGTCGGCATAGCCATAAACGGCGTTCGCCTGATAGCCATCACGGTCACTGAGATCCTCCGGATAGGTGAACCAGGCACGAAACACATAGATGCTTGCGTCAATCAGATAAACGCGTGGCAGTTCAGACATTGCTGATTTCACGATGACACACTAAACAGGACTGGCGCAGGAATACATTTTTCAACATAATTGCTCGTCGATTTAAAGTGGGAAACAGGTCAATGGCGCAATACATCTATACCATGAACCGGGTAAGCAAGATCGTTCCACCCGGACGCAAGATACTTGAAGATATATCCTTGTCGTTTTTTCCTGGCGCCAAGATCGGCGTGCTTGGTCTGAACGGCTCAGGCAAGTCCACATTGCTGAAGATTATGGCAGGCCTCGATAGTGAAATCGAGGGAGAAGCACGCCCGCAGGCGGGCATACGAATCGGCTATTTGTCGCAGGAACCACAACTGGATGACAGCCTGGATGTGCGCGGCAATGTTGAACTTGGTGTAGCGGAGACCAAGGGGCTGGTTGACCGTTACAATGAAGTCTGTGCCCGTTTTGCCGAACCGATGGACGACGATGAAATGACTGCCCTGCTCGAGGAGCAGGGCAAGTTGCAGGTGGCCATTGAGACGGCTGGAGCATGGGAGCTCGACCGCAAGCTCGAGGTCGCCGCAGATGCCCTGCGACTGCCGCCATGGGAGGCAGAGGTAAGCACGCTCTCGGGTGGTGAACGACGCCGTGTAGCACTGTGCCAGTTGCTGCTGTCTGCACCTGACATGCTGCTGCTGGACGAACCAACCAACCACCTCGACGCAGAATCCGTTGCCTGGCTGGAGCGCTTCCTTGCTGAGTTTCCGGGAACGGTTGTTGCTGTCACCCATGACCGTTATTTCCTCGATAACGTTGCTGAATGGATACTCGAACTCGACCGCGGCCACGGGCTGCCGTTTAAAGGCAATTACTCATCGTGGCTTGAACAGAAGGAGCAGCGCCTCGAACAGGAAGAACGTCAGGAATCCTCGCGTCAGCGTGCCATCAAAGAAGAACTGGAGTGGGTTCGCAGCAACCCGAAAGGCCGCAGGGCCAAGAGCAAGGCACGTCTTGCCCGTTTTGAAGAACTGTCTTCACAAAGCACTCAGCAGCGCAATGAAACGCACTCTCTGTATATCCCACCCGGCCAGCGTCTGGGTGACATGGTCATTGAAGCTGAGGGTCTGTCCAAGTCTTATGGCGACCGGCTCCTGTTCGAAAACCTGAATTTTGCACTACCCAAAGGCGGAATCGTCGGCATTATCGGTCCGAACGGCGCGGGCAAGACCACACTGTTCAGAATGCTGACGGAGGCCGAACGTCCTGATAAGGGCACGCTACGTGTAGGTGAAACAGTCGACATCGCCTACGTCGATCAGTCACGCGACGCACTGGACGGCAAAAAAACAGTGTGGGAAGAGATTTCAAACGGTCTGGATGAGATTATCGTCGGCAACTACCGTACCCAGTCACGCGCCTATGTCAGCCGCTTCAACTTCAAGGGCACAGACCAGCAGAAGCGCATCGGAGACCTTTCCGGTGGTGAACGTAACCGTGTGCACCTGGCCAAACTGCTGAAGAGCGGCGGCAACCTGCTGCTGCTCGATGAACCGACCAACGACCTCGACGTTGAAACCCTGCGTGCACTGGAAGACGCAATCCTCGGCTTCCCGGGCTGCGTAGTCGTCATCTCGCATGACCGCTGGTTCCTGAACCGCATCGCCACGCACATCCTTGCCTATGAAGGAGACAGCCAGGTGACCTGGTTCGAGGGCAACTTCGATGACTACGAAGCCGATCGCAAGCGTCGCCTGGGCGACGATGCTGATCAACCGCATCGGATCAAGTATCGGCGTATTGATACTTAGTGGAGGTGTAGAGTAGAACTCCGTACTGACTGAATGTAAGGGTTAACCGATACCAGTATCTTGTATCCATTCATGTTTCACTCAATGTTGCTGCCAGGTCGTTCAACAGGGCTGAGTAGATACCACTGCAGAAAGTCACTGCATCATCGCTTGTGGACTCCCACGTAGAGCGCCATTCCACGACAGTGGTGTTGCTCATCGTAACCGGCACGAGATGAATTTCACCGATATAGTTCGTGACTTCATCTGCCGACACGGGCGATGGGCCGTCATCAATCGAATAGCGAACGATATGCTGGTCTGTGACGACATCGTGCAGTGTTTCATGGAAAGCCTCATTCAGTATCCGTTTTGCACCCGGCTTTTTCGCGTGGACATCGCCCACAGACTCGCAGCTGCTGACCACATTGGGTGACCAGGACATATCATGAAAATGGCTGACGATTTCCCAGACGGTATCGATGGGGGCATTGACGTGAATAGATTGATAAGTAGATGGCATTTCATACTCCTCCTGTGATTTTTGTAGTGGTTATTATAATTTTGTGAACTAATTATACCTGCTCTCGCAGAAAATCAATCAGGCACTGCACCATCTGACCGTTACCTCCGGGACCGCTGATTGCCCCATCGTTGGCATCCGTCCAGGCATTAACGTCAATATGGGCCCAGGGGACATCATCTACGAATTCGGCCAGAAACATCGCTGCGGTGATTGCACCACCAAATCGACTGGTTGATGCATTAACCAGTGCTGCGACGGGTGAGCGCAGCTCAGCGTCATAGGCTTTGATCATGGGCAGACGCCATAGCGGATCGCCCGCACTCTCGCCTGCACGCACTAGTGCAGCAGACAGCTCATCGTTTGTCGCAAACAGGACACCGACCTTCATGCCCAGAGCCACTCGCGCCGCACCGGTCAAAGTCGCCACATCGATAACCACTGACGGCTTATCAGGTGCCTCGCGTGACACGGCAACAGACAGGGCGTCTGCAAGCACCAGGCGCCCTTCTGCATCGGTATTGTCGATCTCGACTGTCTTGCCGTTTCGTGCCGTCAGTATATCGCCGGGTCGGAAGGCCTGCTTGCCCACCGCGTTCTCGGCGATGGCAAGATAGATATCGACTGACACCACTGGCCGGGCACGGTCCAGCCAGACGGCCAGCCCGGCCAGGGCAGCAGAACCTCCCATATCTTTCTTCATGTTGCGCATGAAAGCCGACGGCTTCAGATCCAGCCCGCCGGTATCGAAAGTAATGCCCTTACCTACCAGCGCGACAGGTGCTTTTTTGCTGTCCGGGTGCCGGTAGGAGATATGCACCAGGCATGGGCCATGCTCAGCTGCTGCACCGACCGCAGTCATCAAACCCATTTTTTCCTCCTGCAATCGTTCGCGAGGCCAGACGGTTACGTGCGTCGTGGCAGAACCACGAAACAGATTGCCGGCAAGTTCGCTATAGGATTGCGGATTCAGATCAGCTGCGGGCAGATTGACCAGGTGGCGCGCTGTATTAACGGCATGGCTTGTAGCTATGGCCTCATTGAGCCAGGACTGTGTGATGTCTATTCTGAGCACAGGAAGAAACGCTTCCTTGTCCGCATCATCACGACTGCTGCGATAGTCATAGGCTGCCAGCTCCAGACCTGTCACACATCCGATGGCAAGCTCTCTGCTGCACGCATCAAATTCCAGCTGCACAGATCCGGGTTTGAGTTGCTTGAGAAGTGAAAACACCTGTCCCATGACATTCCGGCCACGGGAGTAATCGCTATCCTGCTGGAGCATTCCCTGCGGGTCTTTATCCTTTGGCAGGCACCTGGCAATGATGACTGGCCCGGAATCCAGGCTGATCAGGAAGACATCCTTGTTGCTGTCCTTCTCCTGCAAGTACTGCCAGTCTGGAAATTTCTTTGACAGGACATCCAGTCGCCGTTCAACGGCCTCCTGGTTGCCAGCCACTATGACATGGGCTTCCACATTGCTGCCAACCGGTTCGGAGAGCTCCATGGCCTGCTCCAGCCAGCTGCGAGGCATGAGTCCCAGATCCGTCTGGGCTAGCGGTTCAAGCGTTTCCGGGCATTTGTAATTCCCCATCATCAGGAGGCTCCTTCATTGAGAGTCTGGATTAAATGCCTGCTATTATAGCCCCACACTTGGTATCAGGCTGACTTACGCATGACTCGCACTTTAGGCATTTTCTTTATCACACTCGTAGCGATCACCGCGCTGCTGTTGCTGCTGGTATCTCATTCTCCGCGCGTAGTAAAAGATGAACCCACCCCAGCCAGTATCAGCCTCAGTTCACCCCCCGGAAGCATCGAAGAGCTGGAAACACGGTATGTTTTCGACGTTGTTATCCACGAGCAGGACAAGATGGAAGGCCTGCTAAAGCGCATTGAAGAGCTTGCAGGCCAGATTGATACCAGACAGGGTACGCCTGAACTTGCACTTATCCTGCATGGACCTGAAATTGACTACTTCACCGGCCGGAACTACGACCGTTACATGTCACTGGTCGATCGTGCAGCCGTACTGGATAAAAAAGGCGTTCTTGATGTCAAAGTCTGCGACACGATGATTCGATCGCTCGGTCTCGAGCAGGAATCTTTTCCGGACTTTATTGACCATGTCCCCTATGGCCCTGCTGAAGTTAAAAAGCTGATCGAACAGGGATTCGTAAGAATGTAGTGCTCGATATGATGCGTAAATATCTGCTCCTGCTATTACTTTTAGTTGCGTTGCCAGCACTGGCCACTGCGCCTGATCTGAACTTTAGAGACTTCGATGGCAAGGAACGCCATGCCAGTGAGTTCATTGGCAATGGCAAATGGACCGTCGTGGTCATCTGGGAGAACGACTGCCCGATCTGCAACGCCGAGATTCATACGATGGAATTTTTCCACCTCGACCACATGGATAAGGATGCCATCGTACTGGGCATCTCCATAGACGGATGGAAGAAGCGGAAACTGGCAGAGGATTTCGTACAGCGTCACGATCTGACATTCACCAACCTGCTAATTGAGCTGGACATCACGGAACTGCTCAAATTTGGAGGCGGGATGTTCGTCGGCACTCCCACTTTCTACATCTATGACCCGTCAGGTGAGATAGTCGCACGCCAGATCGGCCCGCTGCCCATTGATGCGCTGGAAAACTTTATTACCAGCAGTACCAGGTAGCTAACACGATAGTACATCCCTAAGCCAGCGGCCGATATCCAGGACCTCATCCTGAGTGATTGAGTGCCCCATAGGATAGGTCTTCCATTCCACTTCCAGTCCCCTGGCTACGAGTATTTCTCTGGTTTGTTCACCCAGTTGCAACGGCACAATCGGGTCCTGAGTACCATGCCCCATGAAGACAGAAAGGCCTGCAGTATGCCCGGAAGCTTCTGACATTAAAATGTCCGGTATGGGCAGATAGGTGGACAGGGCTAGTATGCCGGCCAGACGTTCGGGGTGCCGCAGGCCCTGGAACAAGGCAATTGCACCGCCTTGTGAAAAACCTGCCAGTACAATTTTCGCGGGTAGAATTTCTTTCGCCACCTCATCGTCAATCAATCCTGCCAATATGGAAGCCGAATCGCGGATACCTGCTGTATCTTCGTTTTCGTCTATGCTGATACTGCGGATGTCATACCAGCCGCGCATGGCCATGCCGCCATTTACCGTTATTGGTCGAACTGGTGCGTGAGGAAAAATGAATCGGACAGACAGATCGGCGGGCAAGCCCAGCATGGGTACAATAGATTCAAAATCATGCCCATCCGCTCCGAGACCGTGTAGCCATATGATGCTGGCAACCGGATCAGGCCCGGTTTCGATTACAATACTTTCTGGTTCAGAGGGCATCTTCTTTTATGCGTTTATGTACATACAATCTTGACGGCAAGCAGTTGCCAGCTATCGTTCAGAATGAAACCGTCATTATACCTTCACTGGATCCACGATTTCCCGGTCTGGATTCAATGCAGTCATTGATCGATGCCGGACCTGAAATGCTTGCCACACTCGCCGAGTGGACAAGCGTAGCGCCCGATGACTGCATACGGGTATACGACCAGAGCCTCATTTGTGCACCGATTCCCGTACCACGTCAGAACATTATTTGCCTGGGCTGGAATTATGCAGAACATGCTATCGAATCTGCACAGAGCCGGCAGCGTGACGTCAAACTACCCGAACACCCCATAGTATTCACGAAGGCGGTCGGTAGTGTGAATGGACCCTACGATAACGTAATTTGTGACAGTGCTGTCACCAGTGAACTGGACTGGGAGGTGGAACTGGCGATCATCATCGGCAGGAAGGCCAGGAAGCTCAGCCGGGAGAACGCCCTGGAGTATGTATTCGGCTACACGGTCATCAATGATTTGTCCGCACGCGATTTACAATTCCGGCACAAGCAGTACTTCATTGGTAAAAGCCTTGATGGTGCCTGCCCAATGGGTCCTGTCATCACGACTGCTGACGAGATTGGGGATCCGCAGAATTTACAGTTAAGATCGTGGGTCAACGGCGTGCTGAAACAGGATTCCAGCACCTACTTCCAGATTTTTGACTGCGCAGAGATCATTCATAGCCTGTCCCAGAGCATGACGCTGTACTCGGGAGATATTATTGCAACAGGCACACCGGAAGGTGTTGGATTTGCGCGTCAGCCGCCTGAATTTCTAGCGGCTGGTGATTTAGTAGAGTGCGAAGTCAGCGGAATCGGCCGGCTGAAAAATCGGATTACAGCCGCTTAAGAAGTCTCGTCAGGCATCGCACCCAGAGATGCCATTTCCTGGTTTCGACCTGATGGATCTGTATAACGATCATTGAGATGCTCAATTTGCTGATTGGCAGACAGGATGATGGCTTCAAGACGCTTTATCGAGCGTTTACCCCAGCCGGTTGGATTACGCTGGAAGATACTGCGATCAAATCGCGTGCTGCGCTTGAATGCCAGCCTCAGGTCCGGATCACCCGGGCCTATCTGGACAGGAATGCGCTTCATCACAGTGGCCGCAGCGCGTTTTCGCATCCAGTAATGCAGTGCCAGATACACAGCAAACGTTGCAGCGGCAGCGACAACAGTAATGACCTTGTTCTCCGTCAGCTTGCTGACGATGTCATTATAATTTATGCCAAGCATGTATATGAGCCCAGCAAAACCGGCTGCGAAGACCGCAGCGATCATCACATCGCCCCACAGCACACGTCTGCGCCAGCGTGACAGGTACCCATTGAGCTCGGGGATAATAGATTCCCTGATGTATTTTGACAGCTTTTCTATGCTGCCTACGATGCGATAGGAACGCTCAACCTCCACTTCGGCCATGCGGTCATTAATCTCTTTCAGATCAATATCTCTCTTGGACTGGAACCGCGCCTTGCGGTTTTCATCATCAATATCTACTGCCGCTTCTTCATTGTAAATTGTGTAGAAACGCCCCGCTGTCAGCCCTTTCTGTGCCAGGGCACGCTGCCAGGAACCAACGATATCTTCCGGATTATCTTCACGGGCAGCCGTATCAATCTGGTTCAGGATATACAGGAATTTATTGGCATCCTGGCGACTGACAGTCCCCTCTACAAGGTGATCGAGGGTGTCCTGCATTGCACCCGGTTCCGGGTGCCTGGCGTCGAAGAACAACAGCACCAGGTCAGAAAGATCGATGATGTGTGAAGTTATGCGCAGAATGGAGTTACGTTGAGAATCTGCATCAAAACCCGGGGAATCGATGATCATTTTGCGCTGGATATGATCCGCATTGCAGACTTTCATCTGCAGGAAGGAGTCAATACGCTTGCCCTCTCCTTCGGCAACTTTCTCAATTTCACGGCTGATCTGGTAGAACGGGAATCGTGCATCACCATTCAATGCCATTCCCGGCAGTACTCTGGGAGTCTCATCATTGCCGTAACAGATTACGGTAAATTTATCGTCGACAGCCTGGTTGCCCGTCGATTGCAGATTCTTGCCGATATAATGATTAATAAATGTGGATTTGCCGGATGAAAATGTCCCCAGAATGGAGATCATGGGCCACCATGCAATGCGCAATGCAAAGGATTCATCCGGGCTCAGCAGCCCCATTCGGTACGCGACCTGATCCAGTTGCCGATAAGCACTAAGTGCATCGTTCAAATCAGGGTTTTCCTGTGCTACGTGCTGTTCCAGCTTGGACAGCATCATTTTCAGGCGTTTGGTGGTGCGCACGGAAAACGGCCACATAGTAGTATTCTCCTGAATTAAATTTTCAGATTATCAGTATTGTTGTTGCTTACAGTAGATGTAGATTCTACAGGTAGCTGCTTTGCAGGTGTTACTGTCGCTGCTGGTTGCGGTATTGATGCAAACTGCGGAACAGTTCTGGGCTGATAGTATCTTACTGGCATGCGGGGATACATCGGCGGAGTGATATGGTTACTTTGCTTGCCATAGGGCCGGGAAGAGCCAAAAGGCGTCATTTTATCCATCATATTGAACGGTGCAGAAACATTCCGGTTAAGCTGCCACATATTGTACTGCATATGGCTGGTGCTGGTTGCCAGATCATTGACATTCGCTGTCATGTTATGGATATCACGCGACATTGGGCGCATGTAAGCCGTTGATGTAGCAATGGTGCTCATCTTGCCGGAAATATCGCCCAGATCCTGCGTCACGCTGGCGGTCATTTCGCGTACGCTCTTGGCAACGTCCGCAATATCATGGGTCAAATTATAAATGAGCCAGAAGCCATAGGCGGCCAGCAGTATGAATGCAATCATGGATGGATAGACGATCAGTTCCCAACGTCGTGCACTGGCCTCAAAACTATCAGCCAACCGCGCCATACAGTGCTCTTCTACTTCAAGTACTTCTTCCAGTGTCGTTCCTGATTGGCCTGTATTAGCCATGATGTGACTCCCGTATACGATCCGTTAAAAATCGCCGGTTGCCCCCCTTTGCATGATGTCGAGGATTATGTCCTTAACTTTCATCGCCTCTTCTTTGAGTGCGGGTGGCAACGGCTTGCCCCCATATATCATGAGGTCCATATTCAGGCTGTATAAATACGCCTGACCCGACTTGTCTTCGACCAGTGCAACCCTGCACGGTAAATAGGCCGAATACGCATCGTTGTAATCCATCATCTTCGCTGCTGTATTAGCGTTACAGAACATAAAGATCTGCGCATGACGGTACGGCTCTCCTCTCATAGCTTCCACTTCTTTGTAAAGTGGCAGCTCTCCTACATTTTTGATGTTGTGGTCGTTAGCGGCGATTTTCATGCTTTCTATTGCATCGTCGATAGAGACCCCATCTTCAATCTTTACTTTCCAGACAGTTGCATCAACAGCGCTTTTTTTCGCCAGCAATGTACTGACGAGTTCTGTGTAAGCATCCAGCGCACCAGGATCAAAGTCATTCTTAAATGACTGTACTTTTGGGTATAACATGCCTGCTACGATGACTGCTGCCAGGCCTATCAGGGCCAATAAATTACGTAACAGACTGATAATCATCATCTTTCTCCTGATCCTTTGGCGCTGGCGGGAGCAGTTTACCGGAACCGGTCACTGCCAATATTTATTATAGAGTGTATCTGCGAGCACGGGATTATACCTTGAAATGAACCGAATTAAACCTATAGCCTCATTATCGCGCTGCAGACGACGGAAATTAACAATTGCCGAGTCATAGACTCGGCCGGCATCATCAATCCGGTTCTGCTGCATTAGCAGGTTGCCGAGTTCACTGGCAATTTCAGGGTTATCAGGGTTCGCCGCCATTAAACTTTCATATTCCTGGCGGGCATTGTCGAATTCGCCGCCCCACTGGTATCGACGGGCTGTCTCGAGTTGAGCCTGGAAGTTATTACTAAAAGGCTGCTCAACTCCCACACTCTGGCCTGGAGCTGGTATCTCACTTCTATCAGGCATGTTGTCATTGCTGGCGAGTTGCGGAGGGTATATAGCTGCAGCAGCACCTGAGTCTGTGCTGAAATTCGCCGACTCCTGCACAGCAAATGGTGTACCGTTTCCTCCCGTGTTGTCTTTTAACATGCCAACTACTTCAGGATCGTAATCATCAGGCGGATACATTGTGTCCGGTTCTGAACGTGCGACGATCGGTTGTCCGGGGGATAGCCCCTGCCCCTGCTCTAATCTGCTGTCGTCCGGATATGTGGGACTCTTATCAGATTCTGTTTCTGTGGCGACTACGCCACTACCGGGGATATCAGGTGCATATTTCTTCTCAGGCGTAGCTATAACTGCCGGTGGCCATTGCTCTGCTGACCCGGGCTGAGGAGAAACAGACGGAGCCGGGTTGCTGGCGCTGCCACGCTGGAATTTTTTCTGTAATGCTCCTGGTGTTTCTTTACTATCGATTTGTTCGGCACCAGCTAACTTATCAGATGAGCCATTGTTCTGGTGGGGGGGAACAGGCGGCTCAGGCTTAACCTGCTGCTGTTGTTGCTGCTGTTGTTGCTG
>Ga0209013_10001697_pt1 | contig 20265 bp, 20 predicted proteins | sample Cruoilmetagenom2_FD_187291 | JGI IMG/M metagenome (GOLD analysis project Ga0209013, IMG submission 187291) | Oil polluted marine microbial communities from Coal Oil Point, Santa Barbara, California, USA - Sample 2 (SPAdes) (version 2) | ecosystem: Environmental > Aquatic > Marine > Oil seeps ...
CTGAGATCTTTGACAGTAAAGTCCGGCATCGAGAGGGCGATCGCAATAAAAGTTCCCAATATTCCCAGCATGGGAAAAACACTGCTTGCAACTTTGGCAAAATTATCATTGCGTATCTCTTTATAGTAGTCTGCAATAAATGTTTCGATCGCCAGAGTAGACTTCGTCTCCCCCATAATGGTGAGATCATTCTCCTCTAGGGCCTCCTGCAGATCTGTTTCCATCTGACCAAAAGAACTGCGCATATAACAAACGGCATAATTGGCATTGTGCCTGATAAACAAAATAAAGATCAGGAAGATAAAGGTAATGATGATGAGCGTATGCATCTCCACATTGAGGGGAATAAATCCAAGATAAGCTGCGACCAAGCCGCTCATAAAGAGTAATGGCAAAATCAATATGGCAAAAAATTGTGAAAAGCAGTTCTGCTTACTGAGTGTGTCTGAGGGGATCATTCGTTTTCCTTGAAGAAGTAATGAAAAGATTATAGGAGAATAACATTAATCGAGGGTAAAGGCGCAGTCTATTTCCTTTCAATTGGCATCGTTTCTCCAAAGGGCACATTCTGACTCTCCGGCATCACCCAGAGGAGGTCATAGTTTGGCTCCTGTGAAGGGAAAGTACCCAGTCCATCCGTGAAGTAGATCAGCAGTGTGGGATGGTCAATATAGCGGTCAATATACTCAAATACCGGTCTGAAATCCGTCCCGCCCCCACCTTTGATCTCATAGACCAGTGATTCTCCGGGCAAAAATACTTCGTGAGACTGTATCTTGGCATCTGCTGTGATCAAATCAATCTCAAAGTTGGGATACTGCTGGGTAATCGACTCCACTTCGCCCAGAAAGAGTCCCAAAAGCTTTTCGTCCACAGATCCGGAGCTATCGATAGCGACCACAATACGCAGTAGATCAGAACTGAGACTGGGGAGATAGATGCCTCGATAGAGATACTTCATATTTGGAGGCATAAACGAGAAGCTGCTTTTGGCATATGAGGCGATATAGCGGTAGAGCATTTCGCGCCAATCGATCTGGTGGCTGAAGTATCGAGGTACAAGAAATTTCAAATCTTTGGGGAGTGTACCCTGTCGGTTCATCTTTTTGAAAAGCTGTTCGAAGAATGCCTCTGCCATCTGTTTTTCTTCTTCGGGGCTCATCTCAGACTCCCACTCCCCTGCATCCTGATCTTCTATCGGTGTATCGGAGGATTCACTCTGTTTGTTTTGGGCGGAAGAGGATGCGGGCTGCCCAGAGCGATCTTTATCCTCCTCTGTGCCATTATCTTCCTCTGAGAGACGATCTTTATTCGTTTTTCCCTGTTCATCATGGGCCTGCTCTTTGAGGTTTTCATCACTACTCAACTCTTCGTTGGTGATCTCAGAACGCAGTATTTCATACACCTCTTCAGCATATATCCCCTCAAATCTCTCCTGAAAGTTGGCACGATCCGGAAGCACCAGCCCATTATTGACAAGCATACTGTTGATCGTGTAGTCAGTAGCAAGCTGCCAGAGCCACTCATACCGATCCCCAGCCCGCTTCTCGTGCCTGAGTACCGTATGCATCGCACCATTTGCCAAAGCAAACTCTATCTCTTCCACCCCGATAGCATCAAAATACTCATCATTGAATTGCAAAATATTTCCATCTGATAGAAACATTTCAATATTGTCACTTTTCTCAAGCGTAAGCGCAGAAGCGATCGTCCCAAAATAAGGATGCTCCAACATCAATCTGGCCTTGGCTTTTTGTATCTTTTCCTGATAGGTCATAGAGGAATTATAGCAGATTTGACGGCATAAAAGTTTGTCTGATGAGCCGCAAGAGAGGTGCCCTTAAAAGAATGGAAAGGTGCTAATGGTTGCATTAAAAGGAACTCCATTAAACATTCCAATTAAAAAATACCACCCAACATAGACCTGATACAGTATCATAGTCAATAGGAAATACCTGAAAATAGCCGGCATAGTGAAATATTGCTTGAAATACTCTATGATGGTAAATATATAGATCAAACTTAGACTTATATTCCAGCTCCAGCTAAAATTAGCATGACTATAATTGCGCCCCTCTTCCGCAAAACAGGAGAATAATATTAGAGAGAATAGTACTAAAAGCCAGGTAAACTTAATATATTCATTCTTTTTCACACTTTGATAATTAAAAATTGTGATCAGAAACGGCAGTCCCAATGCTATCAAAATAGAAACAGGAATATTGGAAGAGTACATCGACCATACACCCAGAAAATCAAAAATCACCGAACTTTTACCACCCTCTCCAAATTCATTCGTGAATTGATAAGCCAGTGCTGCAACAGAGAAGAGAATAGTGATGAGGGCAAATAACAGCTGTCGTTTGTCAAAATATTTTTTCAATACTATATATGCAACCAATGAAGGCAAAAAAATGATAATAAAATTTGGCTTTGCAAAAATAGATACTATGGTGACCAATATGGCTAATATAAAATAATTGAGTTTATTTGATATAAAAAACTTTATAGTCAAAAAAACACTCAATAGTGCGAATGGTTTCACGGCCAGCAAAGTCACATTATGCCAAACTGAAGGGGAGCCTACCCCCAAATAAATGCGTGGACTGAAACTCATAATAAAAAGCGGACCTATTGCCAAGGAAATAAACGTGATCAAAAACCATTTTGCATTATTCTCACTGTATTCATCGAGACTTTGTGCTATTTTATAAATGATTATTGCATACATGGTTACCAAAAAAGCAGTAAAAATAGAAGCTCCCGCATTATAGTCTACCGATAGTATTTTGGAGAAACAGTATGTGCCGAGATGCCACAATGGATGCGGAATATAAATTGTGCCATCGATGAACTGTTGAATAAATTTGATATGCGGCTTGGTGTCTGCAATTATCAAGCCCTCGGTTTGCATATAGATTAAAAAATAGGTAACAATAAAAATCAAGACAAGGTTCAAGAAGTTGATTTTTTTCCAAAAATCTTTATTCTCACTGCCACTCTCTTTATCGTTAGTATTGTCAATCATTGTTTGTGCTCCAAATTATCATTAAAAGAAGGGGAAAGTTTTAATAGCTGCAAGATAATTTACCCCATTAAACATTCCTATCAAAAAATACCACCCCACATAAAGTTGATAAAGTATAACGGCCAGTAGAGGATATCTGACTAGAGGCGGCATCACATAGTACTGCTTGAAGTACTCGATGATCGTGAAAATATAGATAAGGCTCAGGCTGATATTCCAGCTCCAGCCGAAATTGCCGTCCGAATAGTGTCTCCCTGACTCTGCAAAACATGCAAAGAGAATCATCGAAAAGAGAACTAGTAGCCAGCTGAATTTGATATAGTCATTTTTCTTTGCACTATGGTAGTTTAATGCTGTAATTAGAAGCGGCAATCCCAGTGCCAATAGGATAGAAACGGCTATATTGGGGGTGTAGAGTGACCAGACACCTAGGAAATCAAAAATAATTGAATCGTTTCCCTCTCCCGAAAACTGATTCATAAACTGATAACCCAGGGCTGCTATCGAAGAGAAGATGGCAACAAAAGTAAAAAGAAGCTGCCGCTTGTCAAGATACCTTTCCAGCAGTACGAAAATCGTAATCGCAGGCAAGAAAACAAGAATATAACTGGGCTTGGCAAAGATCGACAGGATCGTCACCAGAACAGCCAGAATAAAAAAATCGGATTTTTCGGCTTGGAAAAATTTGACAGTAAAAAAAACACTGAGAAGTGCAAACGGCTGCACGGTAATGAGAGTGACATTGTGCCAAACTGATGGAGAACCCTGCCCTATATAGATATGTGGATTGAAGCCCATCAGAAAAAACGGCCCGATCAGCAAGGAGATAGAGGTCACCAGAAACCATTTTGGCTCATTGCCTTCGTCCCCATCGAGATTCTGTGCGATTTTGTAGATGATCACAGCATAGAGCGTGACCAGCAGCGCGGTAAATACACCGGCACTGTGATGCAGCTCGATCGAAAAATATTCAGAAAGGTAGAAGGTGCCCAAGTGCCATATCGGATGGGGGATATAGTAGTCGCCATAGATATACTGTCCGATGATACCCAGATGTCCATGCGTATCTGATGCCATATGTTCTATTGCCTGTGTATAAAACATAAAATAGCTTATGATAAAAATCAGGGCAAGATTCAGGAGATTGATGATTTTCCAAATCTCTTTTCTGTCGCTGCTGCTTTTTTCTTTTTTGTTCGGGTCAGTCATTTTTTTCTCTCCAATCACTAAAATAAGGGGAATGTATCGATTCTGCCACCATATCCGACTCCATTAAATATTCCGATCAGATAATACCAGCCGACATACACCTGGTACAGTATCATAGCCAGCAAGGGATACCTGACAATACCAGGCATTGAATAGTATTGCTTGAAGTACTCAATGATAGTAAAGATATAAATCAGGCTCATGCTTATCATCAAGCTCCAGCTAAAGTTGCCATGACGATAAAAATACCCCTCTTCTGCAAAACAGGCGAAGAGAACCAAGGAGAAGAATATCAAAAGCCAGGTGAACTTGATATATTCATTTTTCTTGACACTTTTATAATTAAAAATCGTGATCAAAAGCGGCAATCCTATTGCCATCAATATTGAGATAGCGACATTAGGAGTATAGAGTGACCATACGCCCAAAAAGTCAATGATGATCTTGCTTTCACCTTTGTCTCCAAACTGGTTCAAAAACTGATAAGCTAATGTGGCAACAGACAGGAAAATGATAATAAATGCAAACTTAAGCTGCTGCTTACCAAAGAGCTTCATTAATAGCATATACACTACCAAAGAAGGTAGAAATACGATAATATAATTTGGTTTTGCAATAATCGATAATAAAGTGACGAGTACAGCAAGAGCAAAGTAATTAGTCCTATTTGACAGAAAAAACTTTATAGTAAAAAAAACACTCAACAACGCGAATGGTTTTACGGCAAACAGTGTTACATTATGCCAAATCGTTGGAGAGCCCTGTCCCAGATATATAAATGGATTAAAGCTCATTAGGAAAAATGGGCCTATTGTCATAGAGACAAAAGTGACCAGAAACCACTTTGCTTCATTACCTTTAGACTCATCAAGGTTTTTTGCGATTTTATAGATTATCACCGCATAGACAGTCACCATCAGTGCTGTAAATATCGAAGCTCCTGTACTCAAATCAACTGCCAATATTTTGGATAGCGAGTACATACCCAGATGCCACAGAGGATGTGGTATAAAGTATGTACCGTTTAGAAATTTTACAGTAGTATCAATATGGTCTCGCACATCGGACAGTATCAGGTTCATGGTCTGCATATATACCAGAAAATAGGTAACAATAAAAACTAATACCAGATTCAATAAGTTAATGATTATCCAAAACTCTTTACTGTTGCGATCCATATTATTTCACCATATAAACAGCGGAAAATTTCCGACTGATTGAGTAAAGTTAACCCCATTGAACATGCCGATCACAAAATACCAGCCTACATACACCTGATACAGCATCATTGCCAACAGAGGATATCTGACAACAGGACGCATCGAATAGTACTGTTTGAAATATTCAATAATCGTAAAGATATAGATAAGGCTCAAACTAATCATCCAACTCCAACTGAAGTTTCCATCTGCATAGCGCTTTCCTTCTTCGGCAAAACAGGAGAATAGAATCATTGAAAACAGAACCAAAAGCCATGTAAACTTGATGTATTCATTCTCTTTTACACTCTGGAAATTAAAGAGCGTGATCAGAAGCGGCAGTCCCAGTGCCATCAAAATAGAGACAGCAACACTGGGAGCATAGAGCGACCATACACCCATAAAATCAAAAATAACCGATCCTCCAGTACTGCTGCTGTCGCCTTCATATTGATTCATAAACTGATAAGCCAGCGCGGTAACCGACAGGAGAATAGTAACGAGGACAAATAGCAGCTGCCGTTTTTCAAAATATTTTTTCAATAGCATATAGACTACCAGTGAAGGCAGAAAAACAATGATAAAATTTGGTTTTGCAAAAATTGACACTATAGTGACAAATATGGCCAATATAAAATAATAGAGCTTCTTTGATGAAAAATACTTGATCGTGTAAAAAACACTCAGCAGTGCAAATGGCTGTATTGCCATGAGAGTCACATTATGCCAGATCGATGGAGAACCCGGCCCCATATAGATACGTGAATAATAGTTTACCAAAAAAAATGGGCCTATTGTCAAAGAGATCACGGTGACCAGATACCACTTCGCATTATCTCCATACTCATCCAGACTCTGTGCAATTTTATAAATAATCACTGCATAGAGAGTTACCAATAATGCAGTAAATATAGAAGCGCCTACACTATAGTCAACATGCAGCAGTAGAGACAGATGGTGTGTACCGAGGTGCCATAGTGGATGCGGTATATAGAGCTTGCCTTCCAGGTACTGCATCATATAAGAGAGATGCAGTCCGGTATCTGATGCAATCATACCCATAGTTTGCATAGCAATGAAAAAATAGGTAACAATAAAAAGCAAAAACAGATTCAATAAATTGATTATTCTCCAAATTTTCTTATTGTCACTGACATACTCATTATTATTTGTATCAATCATTTAAAAACTCCGGTTTTTATTAAAAGAATGGGAAAGTATCAATGGATGCCTTAAAAGAGATACCATTAAACATTCCAATCAGATAGTACCACCCGACATACACCTGATACAGCATGATCGCCAACAAAGGGTATCTCACTACAGGTCGCATCGAAAAGTACTGTTTGAAATACTCTATAATCGTAAAGATGTAAATCATGCTCAGGCTTATCATCCAGCTCCAGCTGAAGTTTCCATCAGCATAGCGCCTTCCGCCTTCTGCAAAAGAGGCAAAGAGAACCATAGAGAAGATAACCAAAAGCCATGTAAATTTAATGTATTCATTCTTTTTTACACTTTGATAATTGAATAGTGAGATCAAAAGCCGTAACCCCAATGCCATCAAAATTGAGACAGTGACACTGGGAGTATAAAGCGACCATACACCCAGAAAATCAAAAATAACTGAACTATCACTATCTCCTCCGTAATTATTCATAAACTGATAAGCCAATATGGCAACCGATAGGATAATTGTAATAAGTGTAAATTGCAGCTGTCGTTTATCAAAATATTTCTTCAGTATTATATAAACTACCAATGAAGGCAGAAAAACAATTATAAAACTGGGTTTTGCAAAAACAGACAATACAATGACAGTTATGGCTGAAATAGAGTAATAGAATCTATTTGATACAAAGAATTTTATGGTAAAAAAAACACTCAACAGCGCCAATGGCTTTACGATAATCAGTGTTACATTATGCCAAACCGATGGGGAACCTGGTCCTATATAAATGTGTGGATTCAAACTCATAACAAAAAATGGACCTATCGTAAAAGCAGTCATTGTGATCAAAAACCACATTGCATTGTTATCTTTATAGTCATCGATGCTTTGCGCAATTTTATAAATGATCGCCGCATAGAGAGTTATCAAAAATGCAGTAAAAATGGAAGCGCCTATATTGTAGTTCAGGTCCAGTAGTTTAGAGAGATAATGTGTACAAATATGCCAGAGCGGGTGCGGCAAATATTTATCACCATTTATATAGTGCATTGTGGCATTTATGTGCAAAGCAGTATCTGAAGCTATTGTGCCTACTGCCTGCATATAGATGAAAAAATAGGAAATGATAAAAATCAGGCCAAGATTCAATAAGTTGATGATTTTCCAAATTTCCTTATTGTCACCACCGCTCATTTTGTTTCCAACAGTCTCATTCATTGTCCGTGTTCCAATCTTTCCACGTGAAATATTCGCCTAAACACTTCTGCTTGTAATGATAATGCCAAGGACTATGAATGACAAACCAATGATTTTCTGCCAAGATACCGTCTCGTTAAATAAAAGTACTGATAAAATAAAGACCAATACAAAAGCGCCACTCATAAAGGGATAGGCAAAACTAAGCTCAAACTTTGTCATCGCTGCCATCCAAAAAAAAGAAGCGATGAAAGCAGCCGCAAAACCACTGAATATAAAGGGGTCAAATATTAACTTAATCAAGAAAATGATCTTGTCCGTAAGCCCATCCGGCAAACTTCCGACAGACATAATCCTCCATTTAAGAATCAACTGTCCATAAACCGTGAAAAATATAGTCCCGAATATATAAAAATAGCCCATTTATTCTACTTCTTTTTTATTTTCGGTATCAAATGTTGTCTCCTGCACCAGGTATATCGGCCTATCTTTGGTCTCATCAAAAATCTTACCTATATATAATCCCAGCATTCCCATATTTGCAAACATTAACCCGCCAATAAAATAGATAGATACCATAACACTCGTCCATCCTTCTGCTGCAATGGAGAACGCATAATATCTTATAATCAACCAAGCTCCATAAAAAAAACTCAAAAGCGACAATATGAAACCAAATTTTATAGCTAATCTCAAAGGTTTATTGGATTGGGAAACGATACTGTCTATTGCTAAATGTATCATTTTATATAGTGTATAGGAACTTTTACCCTCTGGTCTCTTGGCATGCTCTATATCTATTTCAATTTTTTTAAACCCTACCCAGTTTGCAAAAAGAGAGTAGACTCTGTTTTGTTCTTTGAGTCTCAAAACACTATCCAGTGCCCTTCTGGAAATGATACTGTAGTTGGCAACCGTACTGTCGAGTTTGTTTTCAGTCAAATAGTCATTGACGATATAGAACATTCTTGAACTGAATTTTTTATAGATACTATCTTTTCTTTCAAACCTTCTGCCAAAGACTATATCATACCCCTCCATTGCTTTATTATAAAGCTTGATGATATCCTCGGGTTGATCCTGCAAATCACAATCCATCACCACTGTCCACTCACCTTGAGCATACTCCAATCCAGCCGAAATTGCTTTGTGCTGACCAAAGTTGCGAGAGAGATTGACTCCCTTCACTCTATCATCCTTCTGTGATAATTCTTTTATCGTTTCCCAAGCGTTATCTGGACTTGCATCATTGACCATAATAATTTCATAATCTTCCGTTATGGTAGAGAGAGTATCTCTTAATCTTTCATAAAGACTGTTTAAGTTTTCACAACACCCGTAAACAGGCGTAACCACCGATATAAGTACCATTTTAAATTCCTCTTAATACACTTTCTAATTTAATATTTTTCTAAATTACTTAATTATACTACTTTTAAGGTTTTTATCTGCTTTCTGACCCCATTTATCTCACTCTTTTACAGAGAATTATAAGTTTATTAATCCTTTACCATCTTTTGGGCTTGAATCATTGTTATCATAAATCAGGATGATGGCACTACCGATCTCCACCTTGTCAATTGGATCATTTGGTATATACTTCTTAAGGATAGATTGAACATTCCCATATTCACCTCGATCCAAGAGCAAAAAAGTTTTCTTTACTGAAGTTTTTTCAAACCAACTTTTGGAGCTCAACCATCTGCGTGGAGTAAAATTGTGCATATGGATAGGTGCAACCACTGTTTTATTCTCTGTTAAAGTCATTGTGACTCCTGCGTGCCAATAGCTTGCATATCCATAAGTCAGGTTATGATCCACCAAATAGTTTGCAACATTTTGATGCTGATTCTGCGCATGCCATAGGTCTCTCGGGCTTGCATTGCTTGTATATATTTTATAATTAATAAGTGTCATAAAAAGTAGCAAAACAACAATAACTATATTTTTAAATGGCTTGTTAAATTTATCAATATAGAGAACCATAAAAATCATCATCAGATAAAAAAGAGGCCTGAAATACCTAAAAGTAGTAGAGTCTTTGGCCAATGGATTTGTAAAGATATAGAGATAGCCTATAGTGATAAAAAAGTAGAGAAACAGAAAAGAGACAATAGTCACCAGGTTGATCTCTTTGGTTTTGAGCTGTGTCATTTTTGCAACAGCGGTAATCGCAAAAACCAAAAAAAGGAAATTATAAAAATAGAGTAAACCATCCAGGGATTCCACCTTAATCGATGAGGGTCCTTCGAGACTAAAGTAGGAAAAGAGTCCTTTGGTAAAAATATCTATGTTCATAAATACATCATCATAGGATGCAAACGAAAGATTATTTCTGCTGAACTCCATCAAGACGTTTGGCATTAAGATCAGAAAATAAATAGTAGATGCAATGGCAAAAGAGAGAAGTATCGTACCCAGGAGAAGTAAATATTTTTTTGAATTTGTATCGATATAAAGTAAAAAAGTGACCAATAAAGCAGGGGCTGTATTATTGATAAGTGAACGGCTTGGTCCGCCTACCGTGTAGACAAAAATAAGAATACCCATCAGCCAGAAATATTTATTGCTGTTACTCTTCTCCAGTGATAAGAATATTCCCAATAAAGTAAAAATGAAAATCGGTTCAGATATCCCGGTCAGTTCTCCAAAAACCATCATAGCATTGACGGTTGAATAGGCACTGAAAGCCATCACAAACAGTAGGACTTTTGATGAAAATTCTACTTTAAGCTGCTTTGCGAAATAGATAAACGCCAGTAGATAGATACTGATATATACGATTGAATTGGCTACATAACCCGCCCAGCCATAGCCAAATATTTTTTCCAAAATTACCAGAGGGAGCTGAATAAAAAATATCCATATATCCCCATTGACATAGTACCAATCAGGCGGTATGATGGTTCCGTTTTTGATCATCTCTGAAGCCAATAACATTTTTGTGGCGGCATCAGAATGAAAATACCATTTATAAGCAAAAACAACGAAGATGAGTATCAGTGCCAGATTTACGGCGACAACTGCGTAGCCGGGATAATTTTTATAGTTAGCTAATTTTTCTTTCATACTTTGAATATGAATCATCAAAAACTCCATTTTCGGATATTCTGATGGGATTATAGCACAAGTGTCCGTATTCTTTAGTTTATTAGAGGTACCCTTAAGTAGCTGCCTGAGTAAAGTCTTCAGCCAAGGCCCGGGGGTCTTCCAATCCGATCGAGATACGGATCAGTCCTTCTGTTACTCCCAGAAATCTTCTCGTCTCTTCATCAAAATCACGGTAAATTGTACTGCACATATGCAGTGCCAGTGTCCTGTTGTCACCGATATTGGCTGTCTGAGTAACCATCGTCAACCTGTTGAGCAGTGAAAATGCTGCTTCCTTGCTGCCACAATCCAAGGTCACGATCGTACCGCAGCCGTCAGGATAAAGCGTCTCATAACGTGAATGATGCTCGTGCGTCCCCAAAGAGGGATGGCGAACCTCATAACCTATGGGTAACGATTGCAAAAGTTCTCTGGCAAAAATTTCAACACTCTTATTGATCCGCTCTACCCGCAATGCCAGCGTTTCAAGCCCCAGCATCGTCAGGAACGATCCAAATGCATTTGCCGTCATTCCGATATCCCGCATCGCCCTCTTTTTGCAGATCGCGATCATCGCTTTGGCTTTCATCTTGTTGACGATAGGATGGAGTGCCTGATATTTTTCTTGATGCAGTTTATCATCCGACTCTTTCACTGCTCTGAATATTGCAATGCCGCCCAATGCAGCACTGTGTCCGCACATTATCTTCGTCGATGAGTAGATAACGATATCTGCACCAATTTCAAAAGGACGCACGATCAGCGGTGTAATGGTGTTATCCACCACAAATAGTGTCTGGTATTCTGTGCAAAGCATACCAATCCTCTTCAGATCGGGGAGTTTCAGGCTGGGGTTTCCCACACTTTCACACAGCACCATCTGCACACCCGATCTCAGTACCTCTTCTATCCTCTCGAAGTCATCCACATCACAAAAGTTGCCCTTGACACCAAAACGCTTCATCGTCTCAGTCACCAAAGTATAGGTACCGCCAAAAAAACCGCCGATACAGAGGATCTCATCACCCTGCTTGAGAAAAGCCGTCAGCACCATCGCCAAAGCCCCCATCCCTGATGCTGTCGCTATCGCACCGGTACCGCCCTCCATCGTCGCAACAATCGATTCCAGTTTGGCATTGGTGGGATTGCCCACACGCGCATATAGAGGCAGTGCTGCTTCGCCACAGAAGATCGCTTCAGCCTCCTCTGCATCATTGTAGCCAAAAGCAGCGGAAGGAACCACTGTCGGCGCGATCGGACCGGTTTTGTTGCCAACTTCTTGAACTAAAAGTGTATTGTATTGTTCAAAATTTTTCATCTTTATTCCTAAATACTATAATTGAGTGTATTATTGGTTCTCTGCTGGCAGGTATGTAACCGTGAAAGTGGTACCGAGAATAGTGTCTCCGTCTCTGCATTCATCTCTTCCCAGAATAGTTTCAATGCGGGATTCTCTGTTTTGCAGGGACTGGTGAAAGCATCATTTTCCAAAACCATCATAATCTCTTTCAAAAGTATATCTGAAAGAGGTTTTGCAAGCCTGTACCCGCCATGCGCACCTTTGACGCTGAGCAGAAAACCACTTTTCTTCAGCTCCAGAAGTATCTGTTCAAGAAAGTTTTGCGAGATATCCGTTTGTTGGGCAATCTCTTTAATCTTCATGAGTTTCTCTGCCGGTCCGCTCCCCAGTTCATAGAGTGCAGCGACTGCGTAAACTGTCTTGGTGGAGATACCGATCATCTTCGAACTATCCCCAGCCTTACAAGGTAATGGTAAAGTGTACATCCCACACAGAATTCAAAAATTGCCTCCATCAAACTACAAGAAAGAAGCACCCCGGCAAAAACAGCAACCACTTGTCCGTATCCCAACAGTGCAAAAAATGTCATCAGTATCGTCATACTCCACCCCAGAAAAAGTGCAAAACGCTTGGGGGCTTCATCACTCATTCGTGGTGTAATATTCATATTTTTAAGCGCAAACGAGGCAACGATAGTGAAAGGGCTATACTCTTTCAATCTTAAAATCCTGAAAGAAAAATCAGCCAAAAGCAATAAAGCAAAAACAATGTGTTGCGTCAAAAGCAAAAAAACCGCAGCGATGGCTATCTTAATAGAAATAAATCGAACCATATTGCTGTCAATTCTGCGATTTGATATGGGGCAAGATGGAGACATGAATATCCTTTTTTTCTGAATCATAGCAAATATAATTTTTAATGTCAAGTAAATCTATAGATTTTATAGTAAAAATATCTATTATCCTATTTTTACCAATAATTTATCCAGCAATCCCGTACTGAGCAGCCTCTTTAGGGCACCCAAAAGAGTTGTCGCTTTTGTGATATAATATCTTGGTTTCGGCTTTTCAGTCAGGATGATGCGGTGCACTACTTTCGCTACCGAAAAAGATCCCTCACTGAAAGGTACTTTTTTTTCGGTTCCTTCGAGCTTCTCAAGATACTGTTGCCGGAAGAGTGAGTGCTCGATATCTACATTCTCACGAAGTTTTGCAATGGCATTATTGCGAAAATCACTGGTGATGGGGCCGGTGTTGAGAAGCACGGGATAGATATTTGTACCCTCCAGCTCAAGGCGGAGTGTATCAGCCAATCCCTCTACCGCATACTTGCTGGCATTGTAGGCACCTCTGCCAAAGAGTGAAATGAGACCGAGGACTGAGCTATGCTGGATGATCTTGCCATATCCCTGCTCTCTCATAATGGGGATGATTTGCCGCGAACATTCGTGCAGGCCAAAGACATTGGTTTCGAACTGCTCCCTCAGTGTCTCTGTCGCGATATCCTCTATCGCTCCGGGCTGTCCAAAGCCGGCATTGTTGAACCATACATCGATCTTATTTTCAATCTCCAAGACACGCTCGATAACAACAGTAATCTCTTCAGGCTTAGTAACATCAAGCTGCATCGCATGCTCAAACCCCAGTCTCCTCAGCATCACTACATCTTTGGGATCTCTCGCGGTAGGATAGACGATGATACGCTGATCCCTGAGATAATTCGCTGTCGCCAAACCGATCCCAGTGCTGCATCCTGTGATGACAATATTACCCATTATGGTTCTATTCTCGGTACCGGAACCTGTACCAAAATCAAATCGATAATTTTGTCATTGGTCATCTCATTGATCTCTGCATTGTGGCTGTGGATGATGCGATGCCGAAAGACATCGTGGATGACGGATTTGACATCTCTCGGTGTCACATGGTTTCTTCCCTGAAGCCAGGCATAGACCCTCGAACACTGATCGAGTGCGAGTGTTGCTCTGGGACTCACGCCTACATCGATGAAAATATCCAGCTGCTTGCTATATCTTAGCGGATAGCGTGTCGCATAGACAAGCTCTACAATATACTTTTCAACCGCTTCACTGGTCTTGACCTGCGCGATCTCTTCGCGCGCCACAAAAATCGCCTTTTGGGAAATTTTTTCCCTATTGTCTTCGTGTGTCTTTTTACTCTTTTCATCACGTACCAGCCTGACCATCTCAAGCTCTGATGCCATATCCGTATAAGTAATATTGACATGCATCAAAAAACGGTCTTTCTGTGCTTCGGGAAGAGGATAAGTCCCCTCCTGCTCTATGGGGTTTTGTGTCGCCATGACGATAAATAGCTCAGGAAGCTTATGGGTCACTCCCGAGATAGTCACCTGCCGCTCTTCCATCGCTTCGAGCATCACGGCCTGCACCTTTGCCGGGGCACGGTTGATCTCGTCAGCTAAAATAATATTTCCGAATATGGGGCCTGGCTCAAAGCGAAATTTATGTACCCCTTCCACTTCATACATCTTCTCCTCCCCTGTCACATCAGCCGAAGTCAAATCAGGAGTGAACTGAATACGGGTAAACTTTGATTCGATCACTTTTGCCATCGACCTGACCGCCCTGGTTTTAGCCAGTCCGGGAAGTCCTTCAACGAGCAGGTTGCCATTGGCAAGCACTCCGATGATCAACCTCTCTACGATATGCTCCTGGCCGATAATGGAGGCATTCATCTTCTTTTGGAGCAGCTTGATCAAATCATATGCTTTCATCAGTATCCTTTTGGCAATAATAGGTATTTTATCATAAGTTCATAATCTCATAGGGTCTGCTCAGTTGCGCTATCAATTGATACAGACTGACATTTCGCCCTTCCCTCGCAAACTCCCGTCCATCCAAAAAGACAATCATCGTGGGTACCGAAAAGACTTGATACTCTGCCGAAATTTGACTATTTTCATGGGCATCGAGATAAATCTGTTTTACCAGAGGGAAATGGGTATCAAATGCTTCTTTGAATTTAGGACGAAGCGCATGGCAAACATTGCAGTTTTCCCCGGAAAAATAGAGGAGTACCCCTGCTTCGGTTTTGATGGTATTTTGTAGTTCTTCCAGTGTCATGCTGAGCCTTCTAAACAATTTTTTACAGAGTAACTTATGATGAGCAACTCAATTTCCTGTTTCTATAAACATCAGGTGTAGCACCTGCCCATCGTTCATACTGAGGATGCTCGTCATAGGGGTTTTGTGCTATTTCAAAAAGTGCATCAACCAAAGAATAGTCACCCTTGTTTGCTGCATCTATCGTTTTCTGGAGCATATAATTTTTGAGGACATACTTCGGATTCGTGCGGAGCATCTTCTTTTGTCGCTCTTCCTGTGAAGAACTGCTTTTCTCCAATCGTTTATCATAGTCATCCAACCAATCGTTCATCGGTTTATGGTAGAGTCCCAGCTTCAGAAGTGCTGCCCTATCACCATTGTAGCGACTGAGCGTTCGAAAAAATAGTGTGTAGTCTATATGTAAGTCCTGCATCATGCCTAGCAAATGCCTGAAGAGCTCAGGATCATCCTCTTCAAGTTTGTCAAGTCCGATCTTATGAGCCATAAGAGACAGATAACTATCTGTATAGAGCCTTCCATAATGGGCTATGATCTTTTCCATCTTTTCCAAAGAAACCAGGGGAGATAAGGCATTCATCAATGCCCGCAAATTCCACTCTCCTATATTGGGCTGATTTCCAAAGCTGTATCGTCCATTTTTATCTGTACGATTACAGATATTGTTAAAGTCGTAATCATCCAAAAAGGCATAAGGACCATAATCTATCGTGAGGCCTGCTATGGACATATTGTCTGTATTCATGACACCGTGGTTAAAGCCTACTGCTTGCCACTGTGCCATAAGGATAGCTGTCTTCCCTACTACTTCCGTAAAAAAGTACAAATATCGATTATCCTCATCCACAAGGTGCGGATAGCTCTCCGCGATTGCATAGTCCGCTAATGCTTCAAGCTCTTCATACTTTTTCTTATGGGTAAAATACTCAAAAGTGCCGAAACGTACCCAGGAGGGAGAGAGACGAAGCACGATCGCTGCCTTCTCCCACTGCTCCCTGATCACCTCCTGCTCTGACCCGATCAGTGCGAGTGCCCGTGTCGTCTCGATACCCAAACCATGCATTGCTTCACTCATCAAATATTCACGAATAGAGGATCGAAGTACGGCCCGCCCATCACCACTGCGGGAGTAGCGTGTCTGTCCTGCTCCTTTGAGCTGGAGATGCTGCTGATGTATCGTCCCAATATTGATCGCCCTGCCGTCACCCAGTCTGGGAACATAAAATCCAAATTGGTGACCGGCATAACACATTGCAAATGAGTCATTGCCCTGAAGCTCCAGTGCTCCATTGATGAAGTCTACAAAATGGCCACTTTGCAACTCCTCTTCATCGATATCAAGATCTTGAGCAACACTCTTGTTGGCATGAATCAAAAAAGGCTTTTTCAGCGGTGTAGGTTTTACTCTCGTGTAACAGAGCTCAGGCAGCACAAGATAAGGATTGGTCAGTTCTATTTCATTGAGTTTCATATGCTCATTGTACGCGGTATAGCTTTGACCGTACTTAAGGGCAATAGCGATATAATGCCAAAAATTATCGATAAGGAACCAGCAAATGGGCAGAGCGTTTGAATACCGAAAAGCAGCCAAAATGAAACGATGGGGAACAATGTCCCGAGTCTTTCCAAAATTGGGAAAAATCATCACAATGGCGGCCAAAGACGGTGGACAGGATCCGGATATGAACCCCAAGCTTCGAACAGCAATTCTCACTGCCAAAGCACAGAATATGCCCAAAGACAATATCGAAGCGGCGATCAAGCGGGCAAGCGGAAAAGATGCAGCCGATATCAAGGAGTTGAGCTACGAAGCGAAAGCTGCTCATGGCGTCCTTCTCTTTATCGACTGTGCAACGGACAACAATACAAGAACCATTGCCAATGTCAAGGCAGTTCTCACACGCAACGGGGGAGAAGCACTCAAGAACGGCTCTCTTGATTTTATGTTCACTCGAAAATCAGTCTTTACTTTTGATAAAGCGGATGGGATAGATATTGAAGAACTCGAACTTGATCTTATCGATTTTGGTCTGGAGGAGATCGAAGAGGACGTAGAACCTCAAGAGCATGGAGAAGACAAAGCGATTATCCGTATCTATGGAGAATTCGCCTCTTTCGGTGATCTTGCCCATGCACTCGAAGAGCGAAATATCGAAGTGACAAAAGCCGAACTGCAACGTATCCCAAGCACTCCTATAGAACTGAGTGAAAAAGAGATGGAAGAGGTTGATGCGCTCATCGACAAACTCGAAGATGACGAGGATGTGCAGGCGGTTTATACAAATATCGCGTAGGGTGTTATGCCCTGTATTATCCGTACTGCTCTACAAATGCTTCATAGTCACCCTCAAAAACAATCACGCTGCCATCTTCGTTTATCTTGATAATGCGATTGGCAAAGGCATCGATTAGCTCTCGGTCGTGAGTCACACAGACGACACCGCCCTGATACTTATGCAGTGCTTCGCCCAATGCAATGATCGCCTCGAGATCCAGGTGATTGTCCGGCTCGTCGAGTATGAGGAAGTTGGCACTGTCCATCATCATTTTGGAAAGCATCACACGATGTTTTTCTCCTCCTGAGCATGCATCAACCATCTTCTCCTGCTCTTCACCTGAAAAGAGCATTCTTCCCAATACTTTTCGCAACTCGTCAATATGCCATTTTGGATCGTGCCCCTGAAGCCAGTCGTAGAGCTTTATGTCACCGACAACGACATCAGTTGCATTTTGCGGGAAATAACTTGTTGTGATTGTTTGCCCCCACTTAAAGCTTCCACTATCAGCAGGGATCTTCTCCATCAGTATCTCAAGCAGTGTTGTTTTGCCGACACCATTCGTTCCGATCAGAGCGATCTTGTCACCTTTCTCTATCTTGAGCGAGACATCCTCAAAGACTTTTTTGCCGTCATAACTCTTGCCCAAGCCAATCACCTCAAGAACTTCGTTTCCAATATCCCGATGGGGGCGAAACATGACAGAGGGATCTCTACGGCTTGAGAGTTGAATATCTGCTACATCCAGCTTATCGAGCTGTTTCTGTCTGCTGGTTGCCTGCTTTGCTTTGGAGGCATTCGCCGAAAATCTTGCGATGAATTTTTCCAATTCATCCTTCTCTTTGAGTGCTTTATTTCGGTCTGTTTCTGCCTGCTTTGCCACCAAGTTGGCTGCAATATACCAATCATCATAATTTCCGGTAAATTCTCGTATCTTTGAAAAATCCAAATCGAGGATATGTGTTACAACACCATTGAGGAAGTGTCTGTCATGTGAGATCACTATCATCACGCCCTCATGACGTTTGAGTTCATTTTCCAGCCATCCGATCGATTCAATATCGAGGTTGTTTGTGGGCTCATCAAGAAGAAGGATATCGGGCTTGAGGAAGAGTACCTGTGCAAGCAATATCTTGAATTTATCTCCACCTGTATGGGAACTCATCAAGTCATCGTGCTGACTACTTGGGAAACCCAGGGCTTCAAGAAGCTTTTCTATCTTCACTTCACTCTCATAGGTAGGGTCTTCGTCCGCACAGATCATCTCCAACTCTGCAAGTCGATTATTGACAGCATCATCTTCAAAGTCACCTTCCATATAGAGCTTTTCTTTCTCTTTTTGGGCATCGTAGAGTTTTTTATTGCCGTAGAGCACAGCATCTTTAAGTGTAAAATCTTCAAAGGCATATTGGTTTTGCCCCAACATCCCCAGCTTGGCACCCGGCTGAATCTGCACTTCACCGTCTGTAGGCTCCAGCTCTCCGGAGAGTATCTTCATGAGAGTAGATTTGCCTGCGCCATTGGCACCGATCAACCCATATCGCTTCCCCTGATCAAATGTCATAGAGATCTTATCAAAGAGTACTCTCTTGCCATATCGTTGTGTTAAATTGACTGTACTTAGCACTATTTTTCCTTGCAAAATGACGCAAAGCATCACTAGAATATTTTTGGCATTTTATCCAATTGAACTGAAAAACGAAATAGATGTGGTGAGTGCGAGGGATTATTTGATATAGAAATAACTATTTTAATAAAATATGTTGAAAGCGGAAATTCCAAAGCCTGAGGCTTTGGAAGAAGAACTACTCTTATTACTTCATTGCAGCAATATGATCAGATACTGCCTTGATAGCAGCATCATCCATAGAAGCTACCTGACCTTTCATCACGCCACCCATTCCATGAGCATTCAGCGTACCGGCTTTGTAACCATTGAGTTGCTCTACAGTCTTAGCAGCATCCTGTCCTGTAATAACAGCAGATTTTCCGAGCGCCGGCTTTTCACCGTTTTGCCCGTGACAGCCTGCACATTTAGCATATGCAGCAGCACCGTCTGCCATCAAAAGTGTAGATCCTGCAAACAACATTGCGATTGCGATTTTTTTCATATATTCCCCTTAAGTAAACAAATTTGGTTCAATTGCCTTATTCAATAAGGCAATAACTCTATAGCTGGCTTTTAAATGTTAAACTGCTTAGCAGCTTGGAACATTACCTGAATCAGATGCATACTCATAAACGAAGTCAAACATATTGTCATTCCACTTGTCCTTGTAGCTTTTCGCTTTTGGACAAATCTTCTTGACTTCATCAGAAAACTTACCGGCATCTTTGATCTCTTTCCATTGATCCTGTGTATGCTTGCCGGCAAACTTGGCACCAGTCACACCACAAGCTCCCTTGAGCTTCTTAGAGTAGAGCTTTTGTCCCTTGGCAACATCTGCAGTCGCAGTGGTTCCCATTACAGCAAATGCAAAAAGCGCAGCTAAAGCCAATTTAGAAAATTTAGTCATATAGATCCTTTTAGTATGTATTTTTGTACAACTGAAGAATAGTGAAAAATTGTGAAGTGATTGTGAAGTATTGCGCAATAAGCTACTTAAGCTTACCAATAACTTTATACTTTTCCCAATAAATGTCAATCGCTTCATTCAACTCCTGATCACTGATCATCAGCGGCTCTTTGATG
>Ga0209013_10001698_pt1 | contig 20236 bp, 16 predicted proteins | sample Cruoilmetagenom2_FD_187291 | JGI IMG/M metagenome (GOLD analysis project Ga0209013, IMG submission 187291) | Oil polluted marine microbial communities from Coal Oil Point, Santa Barbara, California, USA - Sample 2 (SPAdes) (version 2) | ecosystem: Environmental > Aquatic > Marine > Oil seeps ...
TCAGTCTACTAATTGTATGAATTGTTTTGTCCGTTCATTGCTTGGGTTTTCAAAGAATGTTTTAGGATCTGCGGACTCAATAATTCGTCCTTCATCCAGCATAATGACGCGATTCGCCACTTCACGTGCAAATTTCATTTCATGCGTCACGACAACCATGGTCATGCCTTCTTGTGCGAGCTGTTGCATGACGGCCAACACTTCCCCAACTAATTCTGGATCAAGTGCGGATGTAGGTTCATCAAACAATAGCACTTTCGGTTCCATGGCAAGTGAACGCGCGATGGCCACACGTTGTTTTTGTCCACCAGACAATTTGCTCGGATAGACATCGGCTTTGTCGGCCAATCCTACCTTTTCCAACAAATCTTTTGCCAGTTTCGTCGCATCCGCCTTGTTCATCTTCTTCACAATCATCGGTGCTTCAATTATATTTTCCAACACCGTTTTATGAGGGAACAGATTAAAATGTTGGAATACCATGCCTACTTCAGCACGGACCGCTGATAGTTTCTGCTTTTTGGGATCAATTACTTGACCATCAATTTCAATAGATCCTTCGTTTATTCGTTCTAAAAAGTTAAAGCAACGTAACAGTGTGCTTTTTCCTGAACCGCTGACACCAACCAGAACGACCACTTCAGAAGGAGCGACTTCTAGATCGATGCCTTTCAATACTTCCAAATCACCAAATGATTTATGAATGTTGGAACATTTTAACATGTGGGTCACTCCTCCTTATTTGTCGACATCCAGTTTATTTTCATACAGTTTCAATAAGAACGTGAAGATCATTACGAGTACTAAATAATATACCCCGACCACTAAGTACGTTTCTAATGGTTGGAAAGACTGTGCCGCTTCTCGGTTAGCCATTGCGAACAACTCAGGTACACTAATAATATAAACTAGTGATGAATCTTTTAACGTAATAATAAACTGATTGCCCAGTGGCGGAATTGAACGTTTCAAAGCTTGCGGGAAAATAATCCGACGCATACTCTGTCCCCTTGTCATGCCCAACGAACTGCTGGCCTCACGTTGTCCACGATCAATGCCTTGAATGGCCCCACGGAAAATCTCCGCAATGTACGCACCATTATGAATGCCGAGTGCAATCGCTCCTGCCCAGAAACCCGACAGGACAACTAAAGAGGTGATACCAAAATACAAGAACATAATTTGTACAATTAACGGTGTACCCCGAATAATTGTAATGTAGAGGTTTGCGATTGTTTGCAATACTTTTGAGCGTGAAATTTTCATTAGTGCAAAGAACAATCCCAGGATAGTCCCCAAAACAAGCGCAACAGCAGTAATTTGCAATGTGAATAATGTTGCTTCAAGGAAACCGGGATACGTTCTCATAAAGACTTCATATGCAGTTTTTAATAGTTCCATAGCGTTCTCCTTCCCCAAATAAGATTAATTTAGAATTTCAATTCCTTCTAAATCAACATCGAGAAGATTTCGCTCGAACCATTTGTTAGAAATTTCTTCATACGTACCATCTTCCACCATTTCTTGAATGGCTGCATTTATATCTTCAAGTAGTTTTTCATCTTCTTTACGAACCGCTACTGCCGCTTGTTCAATCCATAAAGGTTCGCCTACTTCTTTAATTTCCAGACCTGAAGCAATCGCTTCAAATCCAACCACATCAGCTGTGATGACAGCATCTAAACGACCTTCAACTGTTAGGTCTTTCAACGCTACTACATCACTGTTGTAGTATTTAATATCTTCCGTATATTTTTGAGCTGCCGTATCGTAAGTACTTTGTGCAACTACCCCGATTTTTTTACCTTCTAAGTCTTCCACCGAAGTAATCTCATCACTACCTGCTGGCACGAAAATCATTCCACCCGAGTAGTAGTAAGGATCAGAAAAATTCACTCGTTCAGCGCGCTCCGCTGTAATGGCCATCGATCCGATAATCGCATCAAACTTGTTCCCAAGTAAAGATTGTGTAATTGTTTCCCAAGGAGTTGTAATCGGGTTTGGTTCCAAGCCCATTTTTTCTGCAATAGCTTCCCCGATTTCCACATCAAAACCAGTAAGATCACTGCCTTCTGTAAAGCTAAATGGTTTGTATAAACCACTTGATGCATACGTCAACTGACCATCTTCCAATAGATTAAAATCCGAGCCAGCTCCTTCTTTTGCACCTGCCACTTTTTCATCTTCGCCGCCGCACCCCGTAATTAGCATTGCTGTTGCTGCAATCGCTGTTAAAAATGAATATTTCTTTTTCAAAATAAATCTCCCCTTTTTTAGTGATTATTATGTTCGGTTGGTTCATTTCGGAAAAAAACTCCTTTTCTATCATACATATTGTTAATACGGTCTAAGTTTTGCTTTACTTTTTCATGTTCTTTTACATAAATAAAGCGCATGATTAATGTTACTAGTGAATGAACCGCCGTATATGAATCTATGCTTAGATTTGTGGAGACCGGAACAATTAGTACCTCATTTGCAAAAGCCGTCACAGGTGAATTTAGAGTGTCCGTTATCACAATGATTGTTGTCCCTTGTTCTTTAGCTGTCTTCAACGTTTCCATTACATTTTTCGTATACCGAGGAAATGCAAAAGCAATGAGGACATCATTAGAAGCTAATGTGGATATTTGTTGATAGTATTTAACATCCTCTTGCATAAGTAATTCAGTTTTGCCGAGAATCAAGTTTATCCAACTGGTAAAAGAATGGGCTAAACCGTAATCGAAAAAATTGCTTGTCACATATATCTTCTTAGCTGAGCCTATTAAGTCAACAACTTGAAGGAGTTGTTCCTCTTGCAACGTTTCTTTTAAATGAGAGACGCTTTTTATATCTGCATCAAGCAAGTTTTTCAAAATGGATTGCGAAGTATAGACGCTTGTTTTACCGTCTTCAACTTGTTCGATTCTTTGTTCAGTCAATTTTTTTTGAACAACATCTTGAAATTCCGCAAACCCTTTGAAACCAATTTTTTGTGCCCATCTAATAACCGTGGATTCACTAACATTCACTTTCTTCCCTATTTCTAAGGCTGATGAGAAAGCTAGCACAATTTGATTCTCTTTAAACAAATCCGCAATTCTTTTTTGCCCTGCAGAAAAATCTTTATAAGAATTTTCTATTTTATGCAGTAAAACCTTCATTAAATTCCCTCCGAAATAATTAATTAACCCAACCGACTACTTTATTGTAACTTTATGCAGGTTTTCCTGCAAGTTGTTTGTAACAATTTTGTCATAATTAACGAAATTAGCTATGTATGGTCATTTGGAGGTTCACAACTGGTTAGCGAGATTTAATTTTCTCCCACTTCTGAATTTTCCTCTAACAACCCTTTTTAAACTAGTTCTATTTCTCTATTTAAACAAATATAGTAAAGCCTACGGTTGTTTATCGTGCATCTACGCATGTATTCATGTTCCGCATGGGACATAAAATACATACACCAAAAAAGCCCACTTGCCAAAACTGGCAAGTAGACTTTTGATATCGGTTATTGCAATATTTTAATTTTCACTGTTTTGCGTCCCCATTTTAAAGCGCTCGTATAGTTTGGTATAAACAAGTCAATTTTCTTTCCTTTAATCGCACTGCCCGTATCTCCAGCAATGGCATATCCGTACCCTTCTACATATACTTTCGTGCCGAGTTTGATAACCTTCGGATCAACGGCAATTACTTTTAGATTGGGGTTCTTTTTCAAGTTAATACCGGTTGCTGTAATGCCTGAACAACCTCGGCAATTAGCCGTGAATGCTGATGAAGAAACCATAAACTCTTTGACTACATTATCGTTCGAGCGTGATGGAGTAGCTTTTTTAGTTGGTTTTTTAGCTGCCGCTTTAACGGCTTTCAATTTTAGTTTTTGATTCGGTTTGATCAAATCTGATTTTAATCCGTTAATTGCTTTAATAGTCGAAACCGAGATGTGGTATTGTTTAGATATTTTATAAAGTGAGTCACCTTTTTTAACTGTGTGCACAGAAGCAGCGGCTTCGGTGTCATTGGCAAATGCGACGAGGAACATTAGTACAAAACTTAAAACAAAACTGAATTTTTTCAAGTTATATCTCCTTTATCTCTCGTGTAGTAGCAATTAAAATAACACGTAAACATTACAGTCTCATGACAAAACATAAGATATTTCATTACAATTCAAAGCGTTTATATTACTAACACAATGCGACAAATTTAGTAAATGTCGTTTTTTAGCGGTAGTATATACCCAGTTTCACGATAATTTTTCATTTCTTTTTATATCCTTATCACTTGAAACTTCTCCTAACAACTCCCTAAAACTCCTTCATGGGTAAGTTCGACATTTACAGCCATAGCTGTTTTTGCGCCACTTCCAGCGGCAATAATCAGTTGAGCTGGGTATATGTTGGATGCTTCCCCCGTTACAAAGAATCCGTGTATTTTTGTTTTTCCTACTTCATCCGAATCATGTCCACCCGTATCATTCAGTTTTAATCCCAGTTTAATCCCGAGGTCTGTCGCTTGTACTAATTCCGGAGTGACAAAACCGCCCATTCGCTCAATAACGAGTCCATTTTCCAGTTCAACGCTATGTAGCATTCCATCCTCCCCGGTCAGAAGACGGATAGGACTGGTTTCAACTTGCACTTGTAACTTCTCGAATTGTTTTGTTTGGCTCCTTGTTACGTCTTCTCCGTTTGTAAAAACCACTAAGTCTTTCGACCAATTGCGCAGCACCTCTGACATATGAAGGGTGTATTCGACAATCCCAAAAATCGCTAGCGGTTGATCGCGTAATTCCCAGCCATCGCAATAGGGACAGTTGAAAATACTTTTGCCATAAAAGTCACGTAAGTTTGGGACATTCGGAAATTTTTCCTCCACGCCTGTTGCCAATACCACTTTTCGTGACTTCCATTCCAGCCCTTGCTCCGTTTTGACGGTAAAGCCAGCACGATTTTTGACAATCTCAATCACTTTATCCTCCATTGTTTCAATCGTTTTGTACTTACTCAAATCTTGATGTGCCAACTTCCGAAATTCACTCGGTTTCACACCATCTCGCGTGATGAACCCGTGTGCTTCATGAGTAACTTTATTGCGTGGATTGTTACTATCGACCAATACCACGTCTCTTCTTGCTCGGCCCAACACCAAGGTTGCATTTAAACCTGCAGGACCGCCACCAATGATGGTACAATCTCTCATTCAAGAACCTCCTATCATTTCAATCTGTTTTGTTGTTTTCATATAATGCACATCAGAAGTACAATTAATCTTGCCTACTTTTGACTCATTCAAACAGAAAGATTAATTTTTTCTGAAACGGGTAAATTGAAATTGATGGCATAAATAAGGGAGGAAACATTTATGACTTCTTCTTACAAACTGTTTACATTTGAAGACGATGGCACTATTCCGAATAACCCGAACTTCCCTGTCGTTTTTTATCCAGGAGTTTTTAAACATCATTCACACGAAATTGAGTCCATTTTCAATCTGAATAATTGGCGGAACAGCTGGATTAACGGGGTATATGATTATCACCATTTCCATAGCAATGCACATGAAGTGCTGGGTGTACGTTCAGGATCAGCCATTTTGACAATCGGGGGGGTTCAAGGGGAAACGATTGAAGTGAAAACGGGAGATGTCCTCGTATTACCTGCAGGTACTGGGCATATGAACGTAAAAAGTAGTAATGATTTCAAGATTGTAGGAGCTTACCCTAATGGGGACGAGTACAATGTCATGACCGGCAAAACCAGCGAACGACTTCAGGCACTCAAAGATATCCCACTCGTTACATCTCCTTCTTCGGACCCCGTTTACGGAAATCGTGGACAAGTACTGAACCATTGGACGAAAAAAGCCTGACACGTTTTGAATACTCCGTGTCAGGCTTTTGTATTTTCCTATTTAGTTTGACATGCCACCCGGGTTCACGGATGATGGTGCGAACGAATTCACGATTGCCACTGTATCTTGCGCTGCAAGCTGAGGCACCTGATAATAATGGTGTTTGTTTTGGTATATGGAAACTTCATACGCCATCTCAATGCAGTTCGGTACAGAATCAGCAAGCACACGTCGCACAACTGGGTTTGTTGCTTCGAGTGCAGCCATTGTTTTTGCCGTTGCACCAGCTTTGTGTACGCCTAGCATGAAGCCGGAAATCACTTCATCGGAAATTTCAGCGGCCGTTTGCATTGGTTTTTTAGGTTGAGATTGTTTCAACCCATACACAAAATCATTGCCTTGCTTCATCATGTATTTTTCTGTCGGTTTCATTGGATCTTGACCTGATTTGAAACAATCCAACGTAATGTTGTACTCTTCTTGCATGAAATGGAATTGTCGGTCCATCATAGTTAGTAATTCTTGATCTTGCACGTGTGGTCGCAACATTGTGTACTTGTTCAATCCTGCTATCGCACATCCCAGCACCTCATGTACATCAAAAATTTCATGACCTCCATGATTCATTTGTGGTGGTACAGGACCAGTGTGCATGTTCTCGTGCATTTGACCTTGTGGGTTTTGTGTCATCTAATTTCCTCCTCGTTGTCATGATTGTGCATCTGAATTAGTGTGCAACGAAAAGGAAAAGCTATTCAGGAAAGTTTTTATAAGTAAATGTACAAAATTCCAAAATGTAGAATTATTCACTTACACGCAAAGTGATTTTGCCAAACTGCTTTCCTTCTTCTAAATAATCAAAGGCCTCTTGGGCTTGTTCTAATGCAAATACACGATCAACTACCGGAGACATATTAAACTCTTCCATATGCGCTAACATAGATCGTAGTTCTTCTCTGCTCCCCATAGTCGATCCGAAAAGCTGATATTGGCCATAAAAGAATTTACGTAAGTCAAAATCAACGACATCCTCTGTCGTTGCACCGAAAACGACGATGCGGCCGCCTAATTTCAACACGTTCAACGAACGGTTGAATGTGGCTCTTCCGACACTTTCAATCACGAGATCAATGGTTTCATTGGCTAATTCTTTCCGCCAATCGCTATTCGTATCAAGTGCGATATCGGCACCCAATGCTAATGCATGCTGACGTTTTTCATCGCTTCTGGATGTGACAATCACTCTGGCTCCCACATTTTTTGCAAAGGATATTAGAAAACTGGAAACGCCACTTCCTGCTGCAGGAATAAAGACCGTGTCTCCTTTTTTAACATTCCCCTTCGTAAATAAAGCACGATAACCGGTCAAGCCAGCTAATGCGACTACAGATGCTTGTTCCCAGGTTAAGTGCTTCGGTTTTTTCTCCACTTGTTCAGCGGAGACGGCAATTTTTTCGGCAAATGTGCCATGATCGGGCATCCCTAAAATGTCGAAACCACCCGGTGGTGCATCACTATTGTCGTACCAACGGAGTGCTGGATTAATGATAACTTCATCTCCAACAGTAAACCCTTCTACACCCTGACCAATCGAATGGATGACTCCAGCGCCATCCGATCCCAGTATCAGTGCCTCTTCTTTATTCCCCCACCGCTCTGGGATGTATAAATCACGGCGGTTCAAGCCAGCGCTTCGAATCGCCACCACTACTTGTCCTTCTTTCGCAGTCGGATCTTCCATTTCTTTTAGTTTGAGTTCGCCTCGTTCAAGGACGTATGCTTTCATGACCATCACCCTTCCTGAAAATGATTACTAAATAATTCTAACTGATTTTTACTCGTGATATCTTGTGAAAATAAAGGAATGTAAATAAGTTGTTGGGCAGTAAATGTTTTTTCAATCATTTGGGTATATTGTTTTTCATGTTTTTTACGTTCGAGAAGAAAAGCACCGTCCGCTTCTTCGGGCAAGATTTTATTCACAATCAACGTTTTCACATGGAGATGGTATTTATCAAGCAAATCAAGGGCTTTTTCCGTCTCTAAAATAGGCAATCTTTCTGGATTTAGGACAAATATGAATCCGGTGTGTTTTTCATTCAATAGCAATTCCCGTGCAGCTGAGAATCTCCTTTGACGTTCTTTTAAAACATCATAAATTGGATCTTCCCTTGGTTCTCCATCATGTAAAAGCTGTGTGTAGTTGTCATTCGTTTTTTGTCGTTTTTCCAATAAACCGTCAATCCAGACCCCCATCAACTCCGGTAAAGTGAGCAGTCTTATGGTGTGGCCGGTTGGTGCAGTATCAAACACCAATTTATCGAAATTCTTTCCTTCTTCCAATATAATCGATATCAATTTATCAAACAATGCCGCTTCGTCTGCTCCTGGAGATGCTTTCGCGGTATCCAACTGACGATGAACTTCTTCAATCATTCCTGAGTGGACGATTCCCTTAATATTTTCTTTTACGCCTTTTATATAATTGGCCGTCTCGATTTCCGGATCGATTTCAAGCGCAAACAAATTCTTCGTGATTTCCTTTGTTTTCCCACCAATCGACTGATTAAAAATGTCGCCAATATTGTGGGCAGGATCTGTGGAGACAAGCAATGTTCTATAGCCATCTTGTGCGATTTTCCAAGCGATGGCCGCTGCAGATGTTGATTTCCCCACACCCCCTTTACCTCCAACGAAAATAATGCGCTTAGATAACACGTCCATATTTATTCCCCCATTCATACGACTTTTCCTACTGAATAAGAAAGGATTCTTTTCAGGTAGTTATGTCTAGCTCCAAGCGCCGGTGTCAGACTAAGACGGCGCTTTCCGCTTTTCTTAACAGCAGCGGATTCCGGTCATTGGCGATTTTTCCATGCCCATCCGCAAATGCCAATCATGAAATTTCTCTAGCATATATGGATATAATTCTAGTGTGTAGTAGTAGACAGGATTCGGTATGCCAATCATTTCGGAATACAGCAACAATAAAAACAAATCATCTTCATCCCTTAATTCACGCGCAATTTCCTGGCGATGAGGCATACTTAGCACTTCTTCATAAAATGCAATCAGAGTTTTCACTTTGTCCAGCATCTATTTTCTCCTTTCACTTAAATAAGGAAAAGGGATCACTTTGCATGATCCCTTTTTTTTGCTATAAATACTTCCTTTTTTGCTTAGTCCATATCCAGTTTGCTCGTCTTGTCTCTCAATGCCGAAATGGCAGTGATAAGAATCCACAGGGCAAACCCAAAGATGATGGCTCCGAAAACAAACAGTAGCGTATTCGAGCTATTACCAAACCAGGACCACTCGAACACCACTTGTTGGAACATGGCATACAACGTCATGATCAGTAGGAAAATCATCGGAATCAAGGTGACCATATAATTTCGACCTAAACGTTTCAGCCAAATCGAGATTAAGAGCAAACTGATACCAGCCAATAACTGATTTGCTGTACCAAATAAAGGCCATAACAGATAACCGCCAGACCCAAAACCATTTGGCCCTTCAGGTAGCAACACAAGTGCAGCACTGGATGCAACAGCAATCGAGGTAGCAACATGTGTTTTTGCCAATACAGGCATTTTGTACTCAACGCCAAGCTCGGCGATGATATAACGCATCAACCGAACCGATGTATCCAATGTGGTAGCGGCAAAACTGATGACAATAATCGATACGATTGTGGTCGCAACACCTACCGGAATCATGAGACCTGTAGCAAGGTTGGCCGCACCTTGGATAAACGTGCCAAGTCCAGCCCCACTCGATGCTTGGAAACTGCTGTAGGTTGCTAAAAATGCATCTTTATTCGGGAAGAACGTGATGACGGCGATAATGGAGATCAATGCCAATACTCCTTCACCAATTGCACCTAAATAACCAACGAAACGTGAATCGGTTTCTTTATCCAATTGTTTGGACGATGTTCCGGACGATACGAGACCGTGGAATCCTGAAATCGCACCACACGCTATCGTTATGAATAGTAACGGCAACCATGAGACATCTGCCGTTGCATTGCTCATTGGGGCCGTAATTTGAGGGTTAGTGAATAGTAAACCCGCATATAAAATCCCTAAACCGACAATCAATTGATGCGAATTAATAAAATCACGTGGTTGCAATAGCTTCCATACCGGTAGAGTCGATGCGAAGTAAACATAAATCATCAAGATGACAATCCAGATAAAGAACGCCGTCGAGATGGTTCCGAGACCGAACAACCCAGTGCCTTCAGCTCCACCCATATACGACACAAGATCGATTTGTAAGAAGCTATAATTACTTGCTAATATAGCTACTAAATACATGACACCCAGTGCAATTAATGAAGGTACCAACATTTTCTGCTTGCGTTTGTACACGGCGTGACCAATCCAAACAGCCAATGGAATCTGGATGAAAATCGGAATTACACTTGCCGGAAATTTGATGAAAAGGTTTGCGATAACCCATGCAAATACTGCGTTTACCATCAATACGAGAATTAATATGATGAATAAGAACAGTATTTTAGCTTTCTGACCGATTAAACGATGCGCCAATGTTCCCACGGATTGCCCTTTATTACGTACAGATAAAACCAGTGTGCCAAAATCATGAACTCCAGCTGCAAAAACGGTTCCTAGGACAACCCAAATAATTGCCGGTAACCAACCCCAATACACCGCAATCGCTGGCCCAAGAATCGGGGCAGCTCCCGCAACTGACGTGAAGTGATGTCCCCAAAGCACGAACTTGTTCGTTGGGACAAAGTCCACCCCGTCTTCAAAACGGTGTGCAGGTGTCTTGTAATTGGGATCCAAACGGAAAATTTTCTCTGCCAGAAATTTAGAATAAAAGCGGTAACCCAATACAAAAATAAAAATACCAATTGACGTGACTGCAATCGCATTCATAAAAGTCCTCCTCCTTTTCTTCTTTTTTGTACATATCTCAACCAATGAATCATTTGTTGACAAAATGAAAAACTTTTTAGTTTACTAGAATTTATGTAAACGGTTTCATCGTTATGCCTTCTAGCTTCATGATTATAAAAATATTCTGCTAATTAAATTTAGGTATTAGCTTCTTTTTTCCCCGTAAAGAGTTAATTTTGTATAAATCGTTTCTAGAATCGGTGTTGAAAGTTTGTATTCTTTCGCTTTTCCAAGTAAAAATCCTTGTAAATGGTCAGCCTCAATTGACAAGAACTTTTCCATATCTCGCTGCATGGAAGATTTCATGCCTTCATTGAGTTCATTTATTCGCTTCAATTGAATATCCGTAATATCGTCTTTAATCGGTGCATCTATTTTCTTCATAATCACTGCAATCTCGTTTAATAATTCCAAAATAATTCGTTGTCCTGATTCCAATCTCCGAATCGGTCCAATCGGTGATTCCATCAACGATGTAATCCCTGACATGGCTGTTATGAATAAATACTTATGCCACATTTCCTGGTTAATGTCGTCACTTAGGACAAAGTCAGCTTTAGACCCTTCAAAGACAGATTGCAACTGTTCGATACGAGTGGTTCTTGTCCCTGTTCTTTCTCCGTAGATCAGTTGATGGGCAGGACTTGTTTGTACAATTGTCCCAACTTCATTGAGCGTGGTCTCTATGAAGCAAAGACCACCTATCACAGCCTCATCACCGAATGCCTCAATCAGGTCTTCCACATGTGAAATTCCATTTAAAAGAGGCAAGATGATTCCATCCTCTGCCAAATGTGGTCTGACATCTTTTATTGCACTACTTAGCTGATATGACTTTGTTGAAATAAAAACCACATCGAATTTCTCTTCATTTTCACCTGAAACCAGTAATCTAGGACGTATTTCAAAGTTTCCGTTCACACTCTCAATCTTTAACCCTGTTTTTTCTAGCTGTTTTTTTCTTCCCTCTCTTACCAGAAAGGTAACGTCTTCACCCTTTTCTAGTAGTCTTCCTCCAAAATAACCACCGATGGCGCCTGCTCCAACCACGAGAATTCTCATATTATTAAACTCCCCTTTCTTTTAGCTATTCTATGTTTAAACGTTTCCACTATTACTTTACTATCTGCGTCTTTAGAAGTACGGTCACTTCTTTTCGTAGGAGAAATTGTCATATTCCCTTTACCCGAATATTCAATCATCAATCCTCTTATTTAGTTTACAAGCAGTCCCATGAAAAACATGAGTCTCTCTGGTATGTGTGGAATGCTTTTGAAATCAATCACTTGGTTAAGTAGTACAAAAAGGAAAAAAGCATTGTTCGCTATTGCGACAATGCCTTCAACATACAAATCGAGTATTCAAATAATCCTTACCCATCCAAACAAATAATAACTTTGGCCTGTATTCAATTTCCCAGGGAATAATTCATAACAGATTGCTCCGAATAAAAGATTCCCAAAAATTCGGCATTTGAACCTATTCAAATACTAAATAAACCCTTAAGGGAGTAGAGTAACCTACTCCCTTAAAGTTTTGCACGGTTATGGTAAGACAGTAGTTCCCATTAGGTAACGGTCACATTCCCTTGCCACTTCTCGACCCTCATTGATTGCCCACACAATCAGGCTTTGCCCACGTCGCATATCTCCAGCTGAAAAGATACCTTCCACATTCGTTTGGTATTTTCCATACTCTGCTTTAACGGTGGAGTTTTTATTTGTTTCAATTTCAAGTTGCTGAATGAGCCCTTGTTCTGGTCCACTAAATCCGATAGCTAGCAATACTAAATCAGCTGGCCAAACTTTTTCAGTGTTTGGAATTTCCTCCCGGACACGGTTGCCATTCTCATCAATTCTTACTTTCACTTGGACTGTATGGACTTCTTTTACCTGTCCATTTTCATCCCCAACAAACTTTTTAGTCATTACTGCATAAGCTCGCGGGTCACTTCCAAATACCGCAGCCGCTTCTTTTTGACCGTATTCAGTTCGGTGAATAATTGGGAACTGCGGCCAAGGATTGCTCATGACATCGCGTTCATCCGCTTTTTTGTCGTAAATATCGAACTGCGTCAGGCTCTTGCAGTTTTGGCGAAGAGAGGTCGCAACACAGTCCGTACCCGTGTCGCCCCCACCAATGACAATCACATTTTTTCCTTCAGCAGAAATAAATTTTCCATCTTCATGGTTGGAATCCAATAAACTCTTCGTGTTTGAATGTAGGAAATCCATTGCATAATGAACGTTTTTAAATTCACTTCCCGTTACTTGAACATCACGTGGAACCGTTGCACCTGCGCATAAAATAATGGAGTCAAAGTCAGCTTTTAAAGATGCCACAGGATAATCTTTCCCGACCTCCGTATTGGTCACAAAAGTGATTCCCTCATCTATCAATAGGTCAACACGTCTCTTCACTACCGAATAAGGAAGTTTCATCTCAGGTATGCCGTAAGTCAGCAAACCTCCAATTCGATCATGACGTTCAAAAACTGTTACGAGATGCCCTGCTTTGTTTAATTGTGCTGCAGCAGCCAAGCCAGCTGGTCCAGACCCGATTACGGCTACCTTTTTGCCTGTTCGAAAAGCGGGAGGTTCTGGGACAACCCATCCCTCATCAAAACCTTTTTCGATAATCGCTCGTTCAACCGTTCTGATCGCAACCGGAGCTTCGTTAATTCCGAGAACGCAAGCCCCCTCGCAAGGAGCAGGACAAGCCATCCCTGTAAATTCAGGGAAATTATTCATTTGATGTTCACGTTTCAACGCTTCTTTCCACTGTCCTTGGTAAACAAGGTCATTCCATTCCGGAATTAAGTGGTAAACCGGACACCCAGATGTTACACCATTGATTTCTTTTCCTGTATGACAAGTCGGAACCCCACAATCCATACAACGCGCGCCCTGCTTCTGAATTTCCACTTCGGCCATAGGCAGTGTATAATCCATCCAATCTGTCGAACGTTCGGAAGGGTTTCTTTCTTTTTGTGTTTGACGACTATATTCCATAAATCCAGTCGGTTTCCCCATGATATCCCCTCCTTATTAGGCTTTTACCATTTCTTTATTACTTTCTTCAAATGCCATCATTTCCGCATCGAACTTAGCTAATCCACCATCTTTTAATTCTCTGATTCTGTCTTGAATTTTCATATATGATTTCGGGATCACACGTACAAATTTAGTGACATACGTATCCCAGTAAGTCAGGATTCGTTTACCATTCGCACTACCCGTATACTCCACATGTCTTTCGATCATTCGGTATACCTCATCTATTTCTTGTAGATTCGATAATGGTTGAACATGAACAAGTTCTGTATTGCAATTCGCAGAGAAAGTCGCATCCTCGTCAAATACATAGGCTACTCCACCTGACATACCCGCAGCAAAGTTTCGCCCAGTTGTTCCTAAAACCAGAACTCTACCACCCGTCATATACTCACAGCCATGATCGCCGACTCCTTCGACAACTACGTTGGCTCCACTGTTACGGACACAGAAACGTTCCCCAGCGATTCCTTGAATATACGCTTCTCCAGATGTGGCACCGTAAAAAGCAACGTTCCCAATAATGATGTTTTTCTCTGGCACGAATGTGACAACCGAATCCGGATGCACAATTAACTTTCCTCCAGACAACCCTTTTCCTACGAAGTCATTTGAATCTCCAACCAGCCTTAATGTCATGCCTTTTGGAATAAAAGCACCGAAACTTTGACCGGCAGAGCCTTTGAATGTTAATTTGATCGTATCTTCAGGCAGACCTTTTTCACCGTAGCGTCTTGTTACTTCACTACCTAACATGGTGCCCGTCACACGGTTGATGTTACGTATTGCCGTAGTAAATTCAACTGGTTCTTGATTTTCAATCGCATTTTTACAGATTGGAATCAATTCCTGGTAATCCAATGTTTTATCAAGTTCATGGTCTTGTTTAACGGTGTTATAACGACCTACTTTTGCAGGAAGATCCGGTTGATAAAGCAGAGCGGACAAATCAAGTCCTTTTGCTTTCCAATGATCAATTGCCTGATTTACTTCCAATACATCCGTTCTACCAATCATTTCATTAATTGTTCTAAAACCTAGTTCAGCCATCAATTCTCTTGTTTCAGTAGCAATGAAACGCATAAAGTTAGCAACATGCTCTGCATCACCCGTAAAGTTTTTGCGTAATTCAGGATTTTGCGTGGCAATTCCAACTGGACATGTATCGAGATGACACACGCGCATCATGACACACCCTAAAACAACGAGGGGTGCTGTTGAAAAACCATATTCTTCCGCTCCAAGCAATGTCGCCATGATTACGTCTCTGCCGGTCATCATTTTACCGTCTGTTTCGACCACGATACGGTCACGTAATCCATTGAGTAAAAGGGTCTGATGGGTTTCAGCTAAGCCGATTTCCCATGGCAATCCCGTGTGCTTCAGGCTGGTTCTTGGTGCAGCGCCAGTACCTCCGTCATAACCACTAATCAGCACTACATCTGCTCTTCCTTTTGCAACGCCCGCTGCAATTGTTCCAACTCCTACCGCTGAAACAAGTTTAACGTTAATGCGCGCTCTTGGATTGGCATTTTTCAAGTTGTAAATTAGTTCAGCCAAGTCCTCAATTGAATAAATATCGTGATGTGGTGGTGGAGAAATCAATTCGACGCCAGGTGTCGATCCTCGAACTTCAGCAATCCATGGATACACTTTTTTCCCTGGTAAATGCCCGCCTTCTCCTGGTTTTGCGCCTTGTGCTACTTTAATTTGAATTTCATCTGCATTCACAAGATAGTGACTTGTTACACCAAATCTTCCCGATGCCACTTGTTTAATGGAACTGCGTCTAGAATCGCCGTTTGGATCAGCGATGAAACGCTCAACTTGTTCTCCGCCTTCTCCTGAGTTACTTTTTCCTCCGATACGGTTCATGGCAATTGCCAATGCCTCATGTGCTTCTTTACTGATTGAGCCGTATGACATGGCTCCTGTTTTAAATCTCTTACAAATATCTTCAACCGATTCCACTTCTTCAAGAGGCACAGACTCACGTTTCTTGAAGGCTAAAAGACCGCGAAGGGATTGAAGGTTATCCGTTTCATTCGTCAGCATGGTTGTATATTTTTTAAACACATCGTAATTATTTGTACGGCATGCATGTTGTAACGTATGGATGGTACTTGGATTGTATTGGTGGTCTTCCCCATCTTCTCGGTACTGGAACTCGTCTCCCGAATCCAATGTAAGATCGCCGCCTCGATCTTGTTGGTAGGCATTGTTATGTCTCATCAACACCTCTTTTTCAATCATATCGATTCCGATTCCACCTAATCGTGAAGATGTTCGGGTGAAATACTTCTCGATAACATCCAAATGAATTCCTACAGCCTCAAAAATCTGAGCTCCTCGATAACTTTGAATCGTCGAAATCCCCATTTTCGATAACACTTTCACTACACCGTCTGTTACCGATTGAATATATTTCTCCACAGCTTCGTTTAATGAGTTGGCAACAATCTCACCTTTATCCATTAAATCCTGGACCGCATCGTATACTAGGTAAGGATTGATTCCCTCTGCCCCATACCCGATAAGCGTAGCAAAATGATGCACTTCTCTCGGTTCACCCGACTCAAGTAAGATACTTATAGATGTCCGAGTTCCATTTTTGATTAAATGATGATGCAAACCGGAAATGGCAAGTAACGCCGGAATTGCTGCCTTGTTCTTATTTACACCACGGTCAGATAAAATCAGAAGTGTTTTGCCCTCTTTTACGGCTTGATCCGCTTTTTCAAATAAGTCATCCAGTGCTTGTTCCATCTTGTTTTGACCTTCAGTTGCATCAAATAAGGTAGATATTGTAGTGGCACTTAAACCTTCAAATTGTTGATGACGTAACTTATCCAACTCACTGTTGGATAAAACCGGTGTTTTCAAGCGAATATGTCTCGCATTTTCCGGACCTGGACGAACAAGACTTCCTTCTGCTCCAATTGTCGTAACAACATCCGTGATAATTTGCTCTCGAATCGCATCAATCGGTGGATTCGTTACTTGGGCAAAAAGTTGCTTAAAATAGTTGTATAGCAGTTGTGGTTTTTTTGATAGGACCGCAAGTGGAGAATCATATCCCATAGACCCAACCGGATCTTTCCCGTCCATGACGAGGGGTTTAATGATTTTGTTCAGTTCTTCTCGTGTATAACCAAAAGCAACCTGTTGCTCTACTAATTCACTGCCTTGATAGAATGCCGTTTCGGTATTTGCACCTGGAATATCTTCCAGGTCCATCATGTCCTTCAACCATTCTTTATATGGCTTTTCAGCCGCGACTTGAAGCTTGATTTCATCGTCAGGAATAATAATTCCTTTCTCTAAATCAACCAGTAGCATTTGTCCTGGGTGAAGTCTTTCTTTGTACTCAATATCATCAGAAAATACGTCCAATGCACCTACCTCAGAACCGAGTACAATCATCCCGCTCTTCGTGACATAGTAACGCGCTGGTCTTAAACCGTTGCGATCCAAGCATGCTGCAATTTGAGTGCCGTCAGTAAAGACTAAAGCCGCCGGTCCATCCCATGGTTCCATTAGCAGACTATGATATTCGTAAAAGTCTTTTTTCTCTTTTTTGATTGTCTCGTCTTTAGCCCAAGGTTCCGGAACCATCATCATCGCTGTATGAGATAGGGAACGACCAGAGAGATGTAAAAATTCAAAGGCATTATCAAACATCGATGAATCACTTCCATCGGCATCAATGACAGGCAGTGTTTTCTGTAATTCTTCAGCAGAGAACTGATCTGAGTCGCAAAGTTGCTCACGAGCCGTCATCCAGTTTACATTGCCTCGTATAGTATTGAATTCTCCATTATGAATGGAATATCTATTTGGATGTGATCTCTTCCAACTTGGGAAGGTGTTTGTACTGAAACGTGAGTGTACTAACGCTAGAGCAGACTTGAACTCTGGATGATTTAAGTCGATATAGAAGGAATCTAATTGTTCGGGTATTAACATGCCTTTATAAACAATGGTTCGGGTAGACAAACTACAAATATAAATATCATTGAAAGTTGGATCCGCTGCAAAGGCATTCTCGATTCTTCTTCGGATTACATATAATTTACGTTCAAAATCCACTTGATCCGTAATATCTGGTGATGCCTGGATAAACATTTGCTTAATATAGGGCTTTGTTTTCGAAGCCACTTTACCTACGAAACTATCATTAATCGGTACTGTACGCCATCCGAGGAATTCCTGACCCTCTTCTGCTATGATTTCCTCAAAAATCTTTTTACTCACTTTGCGAATTTCATGTTCTTTCGGAAGGAATACCATCCCTACCCCATATTGACCTTCACTAGGCAGAATAATATTTTCCTTTTCACATTGTTTCGTAAAGAAGCGATGCGGAATTTGTGTCAGAATACCTGCGCCATCTCCAGTACTTGTATCGGATGATTGACCGCCTCGATGCTCTAGATTGCAAAGCATGTTAATTGCATTTTGAACAATGTCATGAGATTTTTTCCCATTAATATTGGCAACCATCCCAATTCCACACGCCTCGTGCTCTTGATTAGGATCATATAAACCTTGTGCTATTGGATATCCTTTTTTCATCGTAACAACATCCCCCTTGATCTCCTCGATAGGTAACCAATTATTTACGAAGGGATACACCTTCTCATGTAAAGCGGCTCCATCTTTTTATTTCGGATTAGTATATCACAAAATTGTAAATTAATAAAATATTCGTTATTACCTATAAATATTCAACCGTATTCCAGAAATAAACAAGACGAACCCTACAGTGAAGGAAGCGCTTACATTCTAGTAATAACGCTTTATGCATATATCATGAGGATTTACCGCATAAAAAAACCAGTTTTCAATTGATGCCTGAGCACAAATCGACCACTGGTGGTGTACTAGTTTCTTTGTTTGCGTCGTTGACCGATCATCATTAGGAGGCTGATAGTAAGAACAAGGACCGCACCCACCGTGAAAATTAAAGTGGCGGATGTTCCTAGAAGACCTGCAATAAAAGAACCTGAAATAACCCCTAATGAAAAACAAGCATAAAAAACTCCGAATGCTTTCCCTCGATTTTGGGAATTCGTCTCTTTCATAATGATTGTACTTGTGGAAGGGAACAATAAAGCAAAGCCAATCCCATAGAAAATCATAGCCAGAAGAATCGTTATCGAAGTATTTGAAAGCCCTAGACCCAAAATTGACAAAGCAATCGTGATCAGCCCAATTAGCATCAGCATTCGATTATTTACTCGATCAAACATTCGATTGGTAGGCAAAATGAAAACGAGGATAGCGACAATGCCAAAAACGCTTAAATAAATTCCTGTCATCTCTGTCTTCAAACTAAGTTCTTCTACTTTCAAAGGCATCGCATACGTCAGTAACCCTTGCATAAGCAACAATAGAAAGATTGCGACGTATGCGGTTTGTATGGCTGGATTCTTAATGAATGAAAATCCAACCTTTTCGTGTTTACTCGATTTCTTTTGCGCGACCGGGAGTGGCTTAATCAAGATGGTTGATATGATTCCAACTAAAATCAACAGCACAGAAACTATTGTAAATAACCACTCAATACCTAACCTGCCGCTAAGGATAGCACCCATGGCCGGGCCAATAATCGCGGCAATCCCGATGGCCGCCCCGGAGTGGGACATCTTTTTACCATTCGTTCCTGAATCATCGCTTCGACCAATGGCTGCAAATGCTGCAGGCACGATAAAGCCCGCAGCAAACCCATGGAAAAAACGTATCCCTACAAGTTGGGTTGGATTTGTCACATATGTATAGAAAAAGACGAGAACGCCTGCTAATATCATGCTGCTAGCCAAAATCCGTTTGGATCCAAACTTATCTACCCAAATTCCCGATAGCACATTGCCTAACATATTTGAAAATGAGTAAACGCCGATGACCGACCCCACGATTATGGGAGTAGCCCCCAAACTAGCGGCAAATGGTGCAATTACAGGCAATTGTGAAAACATATCGATAAATGCCACGATCAGTAATACGTACATAAAAAACAAGAGGATTTCCCTTCTTTCTCCATCAAGCCACTTCGATTCTTTGGGCTGTTTTAAAACATATGTCCAGTCTACCCATGTTACAATTATTTTACTAGAAAACCAACAAGAGACATGCCTGCAGCCATGTCTCTTGTTGGTTTCAGTCGATTCGTTTCCCATGAACAATCAACCGGTATTTATTTGAGTTTTCCGGATAACAAGTGATGAGCGAAAGTAGCGCAATCCCTTTCTGAGGTTTTAAAATATCCACTTCATGAGGCTTTACTACCTCTATATTGAACACCTCAAAATAGATGGTCTCTTTCATTGTTTCAAAACTGAACTGATCGCCAAGTCTAAGTTCATCTAGTCGATTGAAGAATTCACCTAAAACATGGGAACGATGTCCAGC